>OGIV01002261.1_pt1 | contig 9925 bp, 6 predicted proteins | sample 1571861 | NCBI WGS metagenome assembly OGIV01 (sample SAMEA2582099, study PRJEB24529) | metagenome | biome: Human gut stool | place: China | collected 2011 | reverse complement strand
AACAAATTCCGGAATGTGCTCAACGGAGCTGATCTCTTCCAGCATTTTCAGCGCCGCTTCGTTGGCGCCACCGTGTGCCGGTCCCCACAGGGAGGCGATTCCCGCAGCGATACAGGCGAACGGGTTAGCGCCGGAGGAGCCTGCGGTACGTACCGTGGAGGTCGACGCGTTCTGCTCGTGATCGGCGTGCAGGATCAGAATACGATCCATCGCGCGCTCCAGCACCGGATTGACTTCATACTCTTCGCACGGTGTCGCAAACATCATGCGCAGGAAGTTGCCGGCGTAGGAGAGGTCGTTGCGCGGATAAACAAACGGCTGGCCGATAGAATACTTGTAACACATGGCTGCCATGGTTGGCATTTTGGACAGCAGACGGTAGGCGGCAATCTCGCGGTGACGCGGGTTATTCACGTCGAGGGAATCATGATAGAACGCCGCCAGCGCGCCGGTGATCCCGCACATCACCGCCATCGGGTGGGAATCGCGACGGAACGCGTGGAACAGACGGGTGATCTGCTCATGAATCATGGTGTGGCGGGTGACGGTAGTTTTGAATTCGTCATATTCGGCCTGGGTCGGCTTTTCGCCGTACAGCAGGATATAACAGACTTCAAGATAATTAGATTCGGTCGCTAACTGGTCGATCGGGAAGCCGCGGTGCAGCAGGATCCCCTCGTCACCATCGATAAACGTAATTTTAGATTCACAAGAAGCCGTTGATGTGAAACCTGGGTCAAAGGTAAATACGCCTTTTGAACCAAGACTACGAATATCAATAACATCCTGACCGAGCGTGCCTTTTAGCACATCCAGTTCAATAGCAGTGTCACCACCCAGGGTGATTTTTGCTTTAGCATCAGACATTTATGGTCTCCTTAGCGCCTTTATTGCTTAAGACTGCCGGGTGGTGGATTTGCTTTCGGCCCGCGCCTGCATACGTTACCAGTTTGTTATGTTGCACACAGCTCTGCGTCAGCGAAAAGGGCAGGGTACAGAGCAACGGCGCTTGATGGCACGTCCTTCAGGGCTGCGGTGAAACAACAGCAAATCAGCGTTTTAGCAGTCCGAATATTAAAACCTATATACCACTAATAACTGTCCTGATTACATCGGTCAATACTGACACACTGTTACATAACTTATTCTCAGGTGAAAGAGTGACCCCATAACTTTTGAGCATTATTGCATTTAACTGGTAATGGTTGTAACAAGAATGTTTAATATTTGTCAAATCAGGTGATTAAAAATTAAAAAAATGTTGGTATCGTGACCTTGATCACTGTTCCGGAGAAAACCCAACAAACTATATGTAGGTTAATTGTAATGATTTTGTGAACGGCCTATACTGCGGCCAGGTCTCCGGAACACCCTGCAATCCCGAGCCACCCAGCGTTGTTTAGTGATGTTTTAATGCCTGAAAAGACGTTTTAACATGACTTCTGGTTATAGAAAGGACGCTGTCTGACCCGCAAGCAGACCGGAGGAAGGAAACAATAAGAACAGCATGTGGGCGTTATTCATGGTAAGAAATGTGAAAAAACAAAGACCTGTCAATCTGGATCTACAAACGATTCGATTCCCAATCACGGCGATAGCGTCCATTCTCCATCGCGTTTCCGGTGTCATCACCTTCGTGGCGGTCGGAATTCTGCTTTGGCTGCTGGGCACCAGCCTTTCCTCCCCAGAAGGTTTTCTGACGGCGGCCTCCATCATGGATAGCTTCTTTGTGAAGTTCATCATGTGGGGCATTCTCACCGCGCTGGCCTATCACGTCGTTGTCGGTATTCGCCATCTGATGATGGACTTTGGCTACCTGGACGAAACCCTCGAAGCAGGGAAACGTTCCGCCAAAATTTCTTTTGTTATTACTGTCGTGCTTTCACTTCTCGCAGGAGTCCTCGTATGGTAAGCAACGCCTCAGCACTGGGACGCAACGGCGTACATGACTTTATTCTGGTCCGTGCTACCGCCATCGTTCTGACCCTCTACATCATCTACATGGTTGGCTTCTTCGCCACCACCGGTGAAATCTCATGGGAAGTGTGGACCGGATTCTTTGCCTCCGGCTTCACTAAGGTCTTCACTCTGCTGGCTCTCGTTTCCATTCTCATCCATGCCTGGATCGGGATGTGGCAGGTGTTAACAGACTACGTTAAACCACTGGCTCTGCGCCTGGTTCTGCAACTGGCTATCGTTGTGGCGCTGGTGGCTTACGTTCTTTATGGATTTGTTGTGGTGTGGGGTGTGTAATGAAATTGCCAGTCAGAGAGTTTGATGCTGTTGTCATCGGTGCCGGCGGCGCAGGTATGCGCGCGGCGCTGCAAATTTCCCAGAGCGGACAGACCTGTGCACTGCTCTCCAAAGTGTTCCCTACCCGTTCCCATACCGTATCCGCGCAGGGTGGCATCACCGTCGCGCTCGGTAACTCCCATGAAGATAACTGGGAATGGCATATGTACGACACCGTAAAAGGGTCGGACTATATCGGCGACCAGGACGCCATCGAATATATGTGTAAGACCGGCCCGGAAGCGATTCTTGAGCTGGAGCACATGGGACTGCCGTTCTCTCGTCTTGACGATGGCCGTATTTATCAGCGCCCGTTTGGCGGCCAGTCGAAGAACTTCGGCGGCGAACAGGCGGCGCGTACCGCGGCGGCGGCTGACCGTACCGGTCACGCCCTGCTGCACACTCTGTATCAGCAGAACCTGAAAAACCACACCACTATCTTCTCCGAATGGTACGCCCTCGATCTGGTGAAAAACCAGGACGGCGCGGTGGTCGGTTGTACCGCTCTGTGCATCGAAACCGGTGAAGTGGTGTACTTCAAAGCTCGCGCTACCGTGCTGGCGACCGGCGGCGCAGGCCGTATTTATCAATCCACCACCAACGCCCACATCAACACCGGCGACGGCGTCGGTATGGCTCTGCGCGCGGGCGTTCCGGTGCAGGATATGGAAATGTGGCAGTTCCACCCGACCGGTATCGCCGGGGCTGGGGTTCTGGTTACCGAAGGTTGCCGCGGCGAAGGCGGTTACCTGCTGAACAAACACGGCGAGCGCTTTATGGAGCGTTATGCGCCGAACGCGAAAGACCTGGCGGGTCGTGACGTGGTGGCGCGTTCCATCATGATCGAAATCCGCGAAGGCCGCGGCTGCGACGGTCCGTGGGGCCCGCACGCGAAACTGAAACTGGATCACCTCGGTAAAGAGGTTCTGGAATCTCGTCTGCCGGGTATCCTTGAACTTTCCCGTACCTTTGCCCACGTCGATCCGGTGAAAGAGCCGATCCCGGTTATCCCAACCTGTCACTACATGATGGGCGGTATCCCGACCAAAGTCACCGGCCAGGCGTTGACCGTGAATGAGAAGGGCGAAGACGTGGTGATCCCGGGCCTGTTCGCGGTAGGCGAAATCGCCTGCGTATCGGTCCACGGCGCCAACCGTCTGGGCGGCAACTCGCTGCTCGACCTGGTGGTCTTCGGCCGCGCGGCGGGCTTGCATCTGCAGGAATCCATCGCCGAGCAGGGCGCGCTGCGCGCTGCCAGCGAGTCCGATGTCGAAGCTTCCCTGGACCGCCTCAACCGTTGGAACAACACCCGTTCCGGCGAAGACCCGGTCGCTATCCGCAAAGCGCTGCAGGAATGTATGCAGCATAACTTCTCGGTCTTCCGTGAAGGCGACGCGATGCACAAAGGTCTGGAACAGCTGAAAGAGATCCGCGAGCGTCTGAAAAATGCGCGCCTGGACGACACTTCCAGCGAGTTCAACACCCAGCGCGTCGAGTGTCTGGAGCTGGATAACCTGATGGAAACGGCTTATTCCACGGCGGTATCCGCAAACTTCCGTACCGAAAGCCGCGGCGCGCATAGCCGCTTCGACTTCCCGGAACGTGATGATGAAAACTGGCTGTGCCATTCCCTGTATCTGCCAGAGTCGGAATCCATGACGCGTCGTAGCGTCAATATGGAACCGAAACTGCGTCCGGCATTCCCGCCGAAGATTCGTACTTACTAATGCGGAGACAGGAAAATGAAACTCGAGTTTTCAATTTATCGCTATAACCCGGATGTTGACGACGCTCCGCACATGCAGGATTACACCCTTGAAGCGGAAGAAGGTCGCGACATGATGCTGCTGGATGCGCTGATCCAGCTGAAAGAAAAAGATCCGTCGCTGTCGTTCCGCCGCTCCTGCCGTGAAGGGGTCTGCGGGTCCGATGGTCTGAACATGAACGGGAAAAACGGTTTGGCGTGCATCACGCCAATCTCCGCGCTGAATCAGCCGGGCAAGAAGATTGTTATCCGTCCGCTGCCAGGATTACCGGTTATCCGTGATTTGGTGGTGGACATGGGGCAATTCTATGCACAATATGAGAAGATTAAGCCTTACTTGTTGAATAATGGGCAAAATCCTCCGGCTCGCGAGCATCTGCAGATGCCTGAGCAGCGTGAGAAACTCGACGGGCTGTACGAGTGTATTCTGTGTGCCTGCTGTTCGACCTCGTGCCCGTCGTTCTGGTGGAACCCGGACAAGTTCATCGGCCCGGCTGGCCTGCTGGCCGCGTATCGCTTCCTGATCGACAGCCGCGATACCGAAACCAGCGAGCGTCTGGAAGGTCTGAGCGATGCTTTCAGCGTATTCCGCTGTCACAGCATTATGAACTGCGTCAGTGTGTGTCCGAAGGGGCTGAACCCGACTCGCGCCATCGGCCATATTAAGTCGATGCTGCTGCAGCGCAGCGCGTAAGCAACACGGTCTGTCCCGGATGGCGCTAGCGCTTATCCGGGCTACCAAAGCAGTAGCCCCGGCAAGCGTTAGCGCCGCCGGGGGATATAGCAGGAAATCTTTAAAAACCGCCACAAGATGTACCAGTAATCGAGGCGTTCAGTGCGAGGTAAGGCGGCAACTGAGCGCATCCCCGGGAGCATAGTGAACTATGTGACCGGGGTAAGCGAAGGCAGCCAACGCAACCGCAGCCTGAACGCTGAAGATTAATGGCAGTTTTTAAAGGTTCCTTAGCGGATAGAAACCACAACTCGTCCGCAACAAGTGAACCCCGGCACGTGCACTCGGTGTGCGTGGTAGTTTCTACGGCGAAATAAGCATATGAATGCTTAAGGGATCACGATGCAGAACGGCGCAATGAAAGCCTGGCTGGACTCTTCTTACCTCTCTGGTTCGAACCAGAGCTGGATAGAACAGCTCTATGAAGACTTCTTAACCGATCCTGACTCTGTTGACGCCAACTGGCGTTCAATGTTCCAGCAGTTACCTGGCACCGGAGTTAAACCGGATCAATTTCATTCCAAAACGCGTGATTATTTCCGTCGACTGGCGAAGGATGCCTCACGTTACACTTCTTCGATTTCCGACCCAGACACCAATGTGAAGCAGGTTAAAGTCCTGCAGCTCATCAACGCATACCGTTTCCGTGGCCACCAGCATGCGAATCTCGATCCGCTGGGGCTGTGGAAGCAAGAGAGAGTGGCGGATCTCGATCCGGCCTACCACGATCTGACCGAGGCCGATTTCCAGGAAAGCTATAACGTAGGTTCATTTGCCATCGGTAAAGACACGATGAAGCTGGGCGAGCTGATTGCCGCCCTCAAGCAAACCTACTGCGGCTCCATCGGCGCGGAATACATGCATATCACCTCTACCGAAGAAAAACGCTGGATCCAGCAGCGCATTGAATCGGTAGCTGGCAAAGCGAGCTTTACCGCGGAAGAGAAAAAACGCTTCCTCAGCGAACTGACCGCCGCGGAAGGTCTGGAGCGCTACCTCGGCGCCAAATTCCCGGGGGCGAAGCGCTTCTCGCTGGAGGGTGGCGACGCCCTGATCCCGATGCTCAAAGAGATGATCCGCCATGCAGGCAAAAGCGGCACCCGCGAAGTGGTGCTGGGCATGGCGCACCGTGGTCGTCTGAACGTACTGGTCAACGTGCTGGGTAAAAAACCGCAGGACCTGTTCGACGAATTCGCGGGCAAACATAAAGAACACCTCGGCACCGGCGACGTGAAGTACCACATGGGCTTCTCTTCCGATATGGAAACCGAAGGCGGTCTGGTGCACCTGGCGCTGGCGTTTAACCCGTCGCACCTCGAGATCGTCAGCCCGGTGGTTATCGGTTCCGTACGCGCCCGTCTGGATCGTCTGGACGAGCCAAGCAGCAACAAAGTTCTGCCTATTACCATCCACGGCGACGCCGCCGTCACCGGCCAGGGCGTGGTTCAGGAAACTCTGAACATGTCCAAAGCCCGCGGTTACGAAGTGGGCGGTACCGTGCGCATCGTTATCAACAACCAGGTGGGCTTCACGACCTCTAACCCGCTGGATGCGCGCTCAACGCCGTACTGCACCGACATCGGTAAAATGGTGCAGGCGCCGATTTTCCACGTGAACGCGGACGATCCGGAAGCGGTCGCCTTCGTCACCCGTCTGGCGCTTGATTTCCGCAATACCTTTAAACGCGATGTCTTCATTGACCTGGTGTGCTACCGCCGTCACGGCCACAACGAAGCCGATGAGCCGAGCGCAACCCAGCCGCTGATGTATCAGAAGATCAAAAAGCATCCGACTCCGCGCAAAATCTATGCTGACAAGCTGGAACAGGACAAAGTCGCGACGCTGGAAGACGCTACCGAACAGGTTAACCTCTACCGCGATGCGCTGGATGCCGGCGATTGCGTGGTAGCGGAATGGCGTCCGATGAACATGCACTCCTTTACCTGGTCTCCATACCTCAACCATGAGTGGGACGAGAGCTACCCGGATAAAGTTGAGCCAAAACGTCTGCAAGAGCTGGCCAAACGCATCAGTACGGTGCCGGAAACCGTTGAGATGCAGTCTCGCGTAGCGAAAATCTACGGCGACCGTCAGTTGATGGCCGCCGGTGAGAAACTGTTCGACTGGGGCGCGGCGGAAAACCTGGCGTACGCCACCCTGGTTGATGAGGGTATCCCGGTGCGTCTGTCCGGCGAAGACTCCGGTCGCGGTACCTTCTTCCACCGTCATGCGGTTATCCATAACCAGAGCAACGGTTCTACCTATACGCCGCTGCAGAACGTACACAACGGCCAGGGCCAGTTCCGCGTCTGGGACTCCGTGCTGTCTGAAGAAGCGGTACTGGCATTCGAATACGGTTACGCCACCGCGGAACCACGCACCCTGACCATCTGGGAAGCGCAGTTTGGCGACTTCGCCAACGGTGCGCAGGTGGTGATCGACCAGTTCATCTCCTCCGGTGAGCAGAAGTGGGGGAGGATGTGCGGCCTGGTGATGCTCCTGCCGCACGGTTACGAAGGCCAGGGCCCGGAGCACTCCTCCGCGCGTCTGGAACGTTATCTGCAGCTGTGCGCTGAACAAAACATGCAGGTCTGCGTGCCGTCCACGCCGGCACAGGTTTATCACATGCTGCGTCGCCAGGCGCTGCGCGGTATGCGTCGTCCGCTGGTGGTGATGTCGCCGAAGTCGCTGCTGCGTCATCCGCTGGCGGTCTCCAGCATGGATGAGCTGGCGAACGGCACTTTCCTGCCGGCTATTGGTGAAATCGATCAACTTGATCCGCAGGCTGTGAAGCGCGTTGTGCTGTGCTCTGGTAAGGTTTACTACGACCTGCTGGAACAGCGCCGCAAAAACGAGCAAAAAGATGTCGCTATCGTTCGTATCGAGCAGCTCTATCCGTTCCCGCATCAGGCGGTGCAGGAAGCGCTGAAAGCGTATGCGCACGTGCATGATTTTGTCTGGTGCCAGGAAGAGCCGCTCAACCAGGGCGCATGGTACTGCAGCCAGCATCACTTCCGTGAAGTGATTCCGTTTGGGGCCTCTCTGCGTTATGCAGGCCGCCCGGCCTCCGCCTCTCCGGCGGTAGGGTATATGTCCGTTCACCAGAAACAGCAACAAGATCTGGTCAATGACGCGCTGAACGTCGATTAATTAAAGGATACACAATGAGTAGCGTAGATATTCTGGTTCCCGACCTGCCTGAGTCCGTAGCTGACGCAACCGTCGCCACCTGGCACAAAAAACCGGGCGACGCGGTCGTCCGTGACGAAGTTCTGGTCGAAATCGAAACTGACAAAGTGGTACTGGAAGTACCGGCATCAGCGGACGGCATTCTGGATGCAGTGCTGGAAGACGAGGGCGCCACCGTCCTGTCTCGCCAGATCCTTGGCCGCCTGCGCGAAGGCAACAGCGCAGGTAAAGAAAGCAGCGAGAAAGCCGATGCGAAAGCGTCCACTCCGGCGCAGCGTCAGCAGGCCTCTCTGGAAGAGCAGAACAACGACGCGCTGAGCCCGGCGATCCGTCGTCTGCTGGCTGAACACAGCCTCGACGCGGCGGCGATTAAAGGCACCGGCGTTGGCGGCCGCCTGACCCGCGAAGACGTTGAGAAACATCTGGCGAGCGCGCCGGCGAAAGCTGAAGCGAAAGCGCCAGCCGCTGCTGCGGCGCCGGTTGCGCAACTGGGCCACCGCTCTGAAAAACGCGTACCGATGACCCGTCTGCGTAAACGCGTAGCCGAACGTCTGCTGGAAGCGAAAAACTCTACCGCCATGCTGACGACCTTTAACGAAGTCAACATGAAGCCCATCATGGATCTGCGTAAGCAGTACGGTGAGGCGTTCGAAAAACGTCATGGCATCCGCCTGGGCTTTATGTCCTTCTACGTGAAAGCGGTAGTGGAAGCGCTGAAACGCTATCCGGAAGTGAACGCTTCCATCGATGGCGACGACGTGGTGTACCACAACTACTTCGACGTCAGCATGGCCGTATCCACTCCGCGCGGTCTGGTCACCCCGGTTCTGCGTGACGTCGACCTGCTGGGCATGGCGGATATCGAAAAGAATATTAAAGAGCTGGCAGTGAAAGGCCGTGACGGCAAGCTGACCGTAGATGACCTGACCGGCGGTAACTTCACTATTACCAACGGCGGCGTCTTCGGCTCCCTGATGTCCACGCCGATCATCAACCCACCGCAGAGCGCTATTCTGGGTATGCATGCCATTAAAGACCGTCCGATGGCGGTCAATGGCAAGGTAGAGATCCTGCCGATGATGTACCTGGCGCTCTCCTATGACCACCGTCTGATCGACGGACGTGAATCGGTAGGCTTCCTGGTGGCGATTAAAGAGCTGCTGGAAGATCCGACCCGTCTGCTGCTGGACGTGTAGTCAGCAAGCGTATTACCTACCGTAGGCCGGATAACACGCGTTAGCGCTGTTATCAGGCCTACAGGTTTAAAGATAATTACACCCTGAAGGATGGACTGAACACATGAACTTACATGAATATCAGGCAAAACAACTTTTTGCCCGCTATGGCTTACCGGCGCCGGTGGGTTATGCCTGTACTACTCCGCGTGAAGCAGAAGAAGCCGCTTCAAAAATCGGCGCGGGTCCGTGGGTAGTGAAATGTCAGGTTCACGCTGGTGGCCGCGGCAAAGCGGGCGGTGTGAAAGTAGTTAAGAGCAAAGAAGAGATCCGCGCTTTTGCTGAGCATTGGCTGGGCAAACGCCTGGTGACTTACCAAACAGATGCTAACGGCCAGCCGGTAAACCAGATTCTGGTTGAAGCAGCGACCGATATTGATAAAGAGCTGTATCTGGGCGCGGTTGTTGACCGTAGCTCCCGTCGCGTGGTGTTCATGGCGTCTACCGAAGGCGGCGTGGAAATCGAGAAAGTGGCGGAAGAGACCCCGCACCTGATCCACAAGATCGCCATCGATCCGCTGGCGGGCCCGATGCCTTACCAGGGTCGTGAACTGGCGTTCAAACTGGGTCTGGAAGGTAAACAGGTTCAGCAGTTCACCAAGATCTTCATGGGTCTGGCGACCATCTTCCTGGAGCGCGATCTGGCGCTGATCGAAATCAACCCGCTGGTTATCACCAAGCAGGGCGATCTGATCTGCCTCGACGGTAAACT
>OGIV01002257.1_pt1 | contig 9934 bp, 7 predicted proteins | sample 1571861 | NCBI WGS metagenome assembly OGIV01 (sample SAMEA2582099, study PRJEB24529) | metagenome | biome: Human gut stool | place: China | collected 2011 | reverse complement strand
CATCCTGCTGGTAGACGACGAGGAGCGGGTGGCCCGCTACCTCAAGCGCCGCCTGACTCGCAGCGGCTATACGGTGGATGTTTTCACCGATGCGGAAGAGGCCCTCGACGCCTTTTTGGCGTCGCCCACCCGCTGGCAGCTGGCCCTTGTGGACGGCACCATGCCCAAGTATAAGGGTACTGCCCTCATCCAGCGGATGCGCAGCGAGAACCCGAACCTCGCTGCCATTCTGATGACCGGCTTTGTGGAGCAGGATGCCGTGCAGATGCAGCAGGAGGGATTGATCGACGAGATTTTCCTGAAGCCGCTCGATTACCGAAAGCTGACGGAAAAGATCGGGAAACTACTGGCGGGTGAGCCTGATTTAACCACTGTTTAATTTTTTGTGATTTCCTATTCATAAACTTCTGGTATCCTGTACACAACGAAACGAGAAAGAGAGCGCTTTATGAACGTTGAACTGATGCTTCTGACGGTTTTGCAGGGACTGCGCACCCAGATTTTGGATGCAGGGATGCTCTTTTTCACCCATCTGGGAGACGCCGGCTTCATCTGGGCCGCGCTGACGGCGGTGCTGTTGGTCTTCCGCAGGACGCGGCGGGTCGGCTGCGTGCTGGCGGCGGCACTCCTCGTCGATGCTGTTCTTTGCAACCTCATTCTCAAGCCGCTGGTGGCCCGCATCCGCCCCTGTGATATTCTGGCGGACGTACAGCTCCTCATCTCTCGCCCGGACGATTTCTCCTTTCCTTCGGGCCATACGGCTGCGTCCTTCGCCTCGGTGACGGCTCTCTGGCTGGCCGGGAAGAAACAGTGGGCGTTGGCTGCACTGCCGCTGGGCGTTCTGATCGCTTTCTCGCGGATGTATCTCTTTGTCCATTACCCGACGGACATCATCGGCGGTGTACTGGTGGGCGTCGGCTGCGGATGGATAGGGGCGAAGCTGGTGGAAATGTTTTGGCAGAAGAACTTTGCAAAGAGTGATTTATGAAGAGAGGCCCTGCATCGAGAGGATGCAGGGCATATTATTGAAGTGGACCGTGCAAAAATGTGCAGACGGGCAAAACAAAGCCCAATGGACAAATCAATCACCGGTTTTATGGCAGGGTTCAGGACATCCGAACAGACACCGTTTGATATAGAAATGAGGTTCACCATGAACAAACTGCTTTCCTGCCGCCATTGAGAAAAAACAATCCCCACAGCCACAAAAAGGACTGTGGGGATTGCTTTTATGGTGAAGGAGAAAGAGAATAACATGTTAACCCTTGTCCGCGCCGGAGGTGATGCCCTCGACGTAGAACTTCTGCATGATGACAAACAGGATGGAGATGGGGATGGACACCAGCACACCGCCTGCACAGAAGAGCGTAAAGTAATTGTTGATCAGGGTCTTTTGCAGCATATTATACAGACCGATAGCCACTGTCCAGTCGGCAGAGACGCCCGAATTCAGGATCATTTTTGCCATCACGAAATCGGTCCATGGAACCATGAAAGAGCTGATGATGGTATAGACCAGGATCGGCTTGGACATGGGCAGAACGACCTGGAAGAACACACGGGCGTCGGATGCGCCGTCCAGCTTGGCGGCTTCCCGCAGGGAGATGGGGATGGTATCAAAGAAGCCCTTGCAGATCAGATAGCCCAGACCGGACGAACCGGCATAGACCATGATAAGACCGGCATAGGAGTTGGTCAGATTCAGATATTTCAGGACGAAATAGACGGCGATCATTGCCAGCACGCCGGGGAACAGGTTGACGCTGACAGAAAGGTTCTGGATCAGCTTGCGCCCCTTGAAGCGGCAGCAGCTCAGCGCGTAGGCTACCATCAGCACAAAGCAGGTGGAGATAACGCAGTTGAAACAGGCCACCACAAGGGTGTTAGTAAACCAGCGCGGGAACTGCGCCACAGAGTCCGGGTGGAACAGAATGTTGACATAGTTGCGCAGTGTGTAACTGGCCGGGAAGAACTGTCGCACATTGATGCCCCGGTCTGTGGAGAAAGAAGTGACCAGAAGCCACAGAATGGGTACCAGCCAGATAGCTGCCAGCAGGGCCAGCAGCAGATGCCGCAGGATGCTGCGGACTGTGCGGAGGATACGCCCGCGGCGCAACTGCGCTGCGGTCTCTGCCCGGCGTGCCGGAGAAACAGTTGTCTGTGTCAAGAGAACGTCGCCTCCTTTTTATTGAGGAACCGGAAGCATACCAGCGTGAACACGGCACAGATGATGAACACCATAATGCCAATGACCGCGGCCATCTTGTAGTTGTACTGCTCCTGCGTCAGGCGGAACAGCCATGTGACCAGCAGATCCACCTCTTTTGCACTGGAGGAAGCCAGCGCCTGATCCTTGGTGATATAAACGTCCTGCGTGAGCAGATAGATGACGTTGAAGTTGTTGACGTTGCGCACAAAATCCGTAACCAGTGCCGGGCCCTGCACACTGAGCAGGTAGGGCAGCTTGATGTGGATGAAGCTCTGCCACGGCGATGCACCATCAATGGTGGAGGCCTCCAGCATATCGGTGGGAATATTCATCAGCACACCGGTGGCAATGAGCATTTGGTAGGGCACGCCCACCCAGATGTTGATGAGGATGATCATGAACTTTGCCCAGTGCTGGTCTGTCAGGAAGGGAATGTGGTTCATGTTCTGCCCCAGCAGACCGATGGCCTTTAAAAAATCGGTCACGCCTGCATTGGTCATCATGGTGTTGAAGATGCCGGCGTCCGAGAAGAAGTTGCGCACCAGCAGCAGGGTGACGAACTGCGGCACCGCAATGGTGATGATGAACAATGTGCGCCAGAGCTTTTGGCACTTGGTCTTTTTGTTGTTGATGAGCATGGCCAGAAATACGCCGCCGAAGAAGTTGGTGAAGGTGGCAAAGAACGCCCACACCAGCGTCCAGCTGAGCACCCGGCCAAAGGCGTAGCTGAAGGTCAGGCTCAGCGACTGCCCGCCAAACAGAGAAGCAAAGTTAGCCAGCCCCACCCATGTAAACAGGGCGGCGGGAGGCATGTGCTGCTGATCGTAGTTGGTAAAGGCAACAGCGATCAAAATGAACAGCGGGATGATGGTGAACACCACCACACCCAGCACCGGAAGGGTGAGCAGGGTAACGTAGAACTTTTCGTTCAGATACAAGGTGATATCCTGCCGGAAATTGTTGGGCTTTTTGCCAGCGGCCTTCTGCGCCTGTAACGCGTAATTGCTCTGCACCACCAGCATGGCAGCAGCGATCAGCGTTACAATGACCACCAGTGCGATCACGCTGAGCAGCAGGATGGCAAACGAGTTGTCGTAGTTGTTGACCTCGTTCTTTAAGGTAAGGGGGTTGAACTGCATCTCCATCTGCACCGTGCCCAGCGTGCCGAACTTTTTCAGCGCAGGAATGCCGGAGGTGCCCAGAAAATACAGGCCCAGCCCCTGCACCAGCGTTACCAGCAGTGCCTTGATAAGCTGGCCGTGGCCAATGTAGCCCAGACCCCAGACAAAGAGGGACAGCTTTGTAAAAATATCTCCGTGAACAAATGCGTGACCGAACTTCTGAAGGAAACTCGGTTCCCGGCCATCCGCACGCAAGGGCGGCGTAAGGACTATTTCTGCCACAGAAGTCAACTCCTTTCTTGGTATGCAGAGGGGGTTATAGCAAACAGGATGTTAGGTTGACGCCGATTTCTTGTATTGCGATAAAAAGCGGGCACACCGCGTTCAGCCGCGTGCCCGCCGGAAAAGTTAAAGGTTACTGTGCCACAGGTGCGGTGATGCCGGCCACAGCGTCATCCACCAGCTGCTGGGTGGTCTTGCCCTGCGTGTCGCCGGAGGCGAGGATCTCGCCCAGACTTGCGGCGGAGCTCCAGTAGTTTGCGCCTACCCGCTGCAGGGTAGCGTAGGAGCTCTGCTCAGCCAGTGCGGCAATGGCGGGTGCAGACTGCACAGCCTCGGAAGCATTGGCGTTGATGTTGGAGGGGCCCAGCTTGCGGTCGTTGAAGCGCTTGTTCTGGTTGTCCTCGTTGGTGATGAAGTCGGCCAGCATCATGGCAACGCCCACGTTGGCGCTGTGGGGGTTGACGCCCACCAGCTTGTAGCCGGAGAAGGAGCCCATCTGGACCTGCTCGCCGTTCAGGGTGTAGGTCGGCAGCTTGGTGGCGGCGTAGCCCTCGCCCCAAGCCTCCTCGGCGGTGCTGGCGTTCCAGGTACCGGAGATGGCGGCGCAGCAGCTGCCGTCCTTGATGGCGGAAACGATATCAGCATCCGCGCCGGACTTGAAGCCGGGGTTTGCGGTAATGTCCAGAATGGCCTGCGTTACGTCTGCGCCGGGAGCCTTGTTCCAGTTGCAGACGGTGTTGATACCGTCATCTGCCAGCGTAGCCACCAGACCGGCACCGGCGTAGAAGCTGTAAATGTACCATGCGTCGTTCACGCTCATCATGAACTTTTTGCCGGCAGCTGCAGCCTTTTCCAGCATGGTGTCCACGCTCTGCACATCCTCGGCGCTCAGAACGCTTGCATCATAGTACAGGAAATAGCCATTGTCGGCGGTCATGGGGTAGGCGTAAAGTTTGTCGTTCATGGTGGCAGCGCCCACAGAGCCGGGCAGGTTGCGACTCTTCACGTCATCTGGGTTCAGCAGCACTTCCTGCAGCGCACCGGCATTCACCAGCTCGTTCAGCTGGTCATCGGCAAAGGCAAAAACGTCTGCGGCAGACTCCGGGTCAGCCAGAACGGTATCCTTTGCGCTGGACTCGGACTGCACGCCGATCTCAATGGTCACGTTGCCCTTGTCCGCATTCTGCTCGATAAAGGCATCTGCCATCTCGCGCAGCATGGTCTGATCCTCTTCTGCGCCCCACATGGTCAGCTTCACATCACCCCAGCTCTCCGCAGCAGAGGCAGCCGTACTGGAAGCGGCAGCAGAGGAAGCGGTGCTGCTGGAAGAACCGCCGCAGGCGGTCAGCACACCGGCAGCAGCCACAGTGCCCATGGCTGCAAGGAAGTTACGGCGGGAAATCAGCTTTTTCATGATCCAGTTCTCCTTCGTTCTCAATCCGAAATCTTCGGCTGCTCTTTGTTGCGCTTATAAGTTGCGCACATCCGAGCAGCTGTTTTTCTGTACCCATAGGATACCGCATTCTTTTGCTCACGTCAATGGACGAAATTCACGGTATTGTTGAGTCGAAACTGGAAAAAGTGACGGTAAAATTAGGATACATGGGCAAAAGTGCGCAACTTTAGCGCAACCTTTGCCATGCAAAGAGCAAAAATGCCCGCTCCGGGAAAGGAGCAGGCACAAAAAGCGCGTTATTTGATGTTGTGGGAGCGTTCCCTCCACTTGGTAGAATCCCGCAGGATGACCTGATGGCCTTCCAGCTGCCGCATGACGATCTCTTTTCCGGCCAGCCGGTCCAGCAGCATCCGGCAGGCGGTCTTACCCAGCTGCTCTGCATCGTACTGCACCGCCGAAACAGACGGCGTGATGCTGGCAAGCATGGAACTGTCGTACAGGCTGGCCACTCGCAGATCGTTGGGCACGAGGATATGCCGCGTCCGCAGCTCCCCCATGACCTCAAAGGCGATCTCATCATCGCCGCAAAGGATGCAATCCGCCTTCTGCTCCAGCGCAGCCTCCAGTGCATCGAGCGTCTGCCCGGCAGATTCCACACCGGAATGAACGAGCCGCTGGTCTACTGGCACACCAAATTCCGCGAATCCACGCAGATAACCGCGTATGCGATCGGTGTTGACGGCGTAGATGGTACTGCCCACCAGCAGCGCGATCCGCTTGGCGCCCAGCTGCAAAAGGATGCGTGTCATCTCGCAGGCAGCCGCGACCTGATCGTTGTCTGCCTGCGGGATGGTCTTGTCCTCGCTGCGTCCGATGAGCACAAAAGGTGTCTCGTATTGCCGCAAAAGTTCGATGCAGGGATCATCCGCCATGGCGTAGGTCAGGATCACGCCGTCCACCTTGTGGTTGGCCAGCTGCCGCTGCAGCTGCGAATACTCGGTGTTGGAGGCGTAGCAAAGCATCAGGTCATAGCCGCGCTGGTCTGCCATGATGCAGATGCCGCCCATGCACTTGCGCAAAAAGGGCAGATCCAGCGTAATAAAGCGCTGTGGCACGATCATGGCAATATTGTTGGTGCGCAGCTTTTCGCCGCCCTGCGGGGCGGCAGGCTCGGTGCGGGTGCGTCCTAGATAGGCATATACCTTGGCGCGGGTCTCCTCACTGATGCGTCCCTTGCCGGAAAGTGCGCGCGATACCGTTGTTTTAGAAACACCAAGCGCATCGGCCACCTGCTCGATCGTCATTTTTTCGGTTTCCTTTGCAGCCACAGGATATCCTCTCCTTTTCACAGAACTGCGCAACAGTGCGCCACCCCAGCATACCGGGATAAGCCCGCTTTGTCAAGTACGAAAGCAAACAAAAAGCGTTCTGCTTTTTCGGCAGAACGCTGAAAGTTGATGCTTTTGCGCCTTACAGGACCTGCTCGCCGTTTTTCCAGACGGCCGTTCCGTAACGGTTCAGCGCAACACCGCCTACTTCGACCGGATGTTCATTGCAGTTCTGTACAAAGACGAACGTACCGCGCCGCGCGGCCAGAACGCCGTCCGGCAGAGCTTCCGGCCATGCCGGGGTCAGGCCGACTTCCTTTACAGCAGCACGATAAAATGCGCGATAGAACGCTTCCTCGAACCGACTTGCCAGATAATAGGCACGGCCCTCCCCGTAGGAGTGGACAGCCACCGCCGGGCAGTTTGCATAATAGTCCTCGGCATAAACGCTCAGCGGTGTGGCAGGGTCGGTGTCGTTCAGACTTGCGACCTCGCATAGGACCGAAGCCTGCGTTTCCGGCAAAGTGGAATCGTCCATCGGGGTGCAGCGGCAGGTTTCGCCGTCATACATTCCGTCGATCTCAGTGCGGCGCAGGCCCAGCAGGTCGGTCAAGCCGTAGGGCGTGTCACCCAGACGGCACAAATCGCTTTCATCCACCACACCGGTCCAGTATGTAACCACGACCGTACCACCATTCCGGGCAAAATCACAGAGTTTTTGGGCAAAGGCATCGGTCAGCAAATAAACCATCGGAACAACGACCAAGCCATAACCCGTCAGGTCGGAGCTCTGATTTACGAACTCCACCGAGATGCCCTCCCGTGCAAGAGCATTGTAGTGCAGCTTCAGCTCATCCCAGTAACCCATGCCTGCATTTCGCGGGCCGCAGGAGCCTTCCAATGCCCACTTGTTTTCCCAATCGTGGACGATCGCCGCCTGCTTCTCGCGGCAGACTGTTGCAATCTCTGAGAGCACTTCCAGCTTTTGGCCCACACCGACTGTTTCCCGGAAGGGGCGGGCATCCTCCCTCCCATCGTGGCCAATGACTGCACCGTGGAGCTTTTCTTCCGCACCCCGGCTGGCCCGCCACTGGAAGTAAAGCACACTGTCCGAACCATGTGCAACCGTTTGCAGAGCCGCAAGCTCCGCAATGCCGGGGCGCTTCTGTTTAGAGATTGGCTGCCAGTTGGTAAAGCTGGGGCTGGATTCCATCAGCAGGAAGGGCCTGCCCTTCATGGAGTAATACAGGTCGTGCATCAGGGCCGTATCCAACGCCGTTTCTTCCACCGTTTCGCTGGGCTTGTGCCATGTGGGGTAGTTGTCCCAGCTGGCCACGTCGATCTCCTTGGACATTTTGAAATAGTCGATGCCATCAAACCGGTACATCATATTCACGGTGAACTTTGCAACCGGCGCAAATTCTTTCACGGTATCACGCTCAAATTTCAAAAAATCAATATGCCGGTCACTGACAAAGCGCTTCCAGTCCAGCGCAAGACCCTGCACGGCATTTTCCCCCTGCGGGGCAGGGCTTTCGATTTGTTCCCAAGCGGTATAGTCGTGACTCCAGAACCGGGCGTTCCACGCCTTGTTCAAGGCTTCCAAAGAGTTGTACCGTGCCTTGAGCCAGCGGCGGAACGCAGCCTGACACAGCTCGCAATGGCAGTCGCCGCTCATCTCGTTGGAAATATGCCAGAGCAGGACAGCCGGGTCATTGCCGAACCGCTGTGCCAGCTTCTGGTCGATGATGCGGACTTTTTCCCGGTAGACCGGCGATGTATAGCAGTAATTCTGCCGCCGGTTGTACAGCTCCCGGACCCGGTCTGCCCGGACTCGGCGCACCTCGGGGTATTTGTGTGCCATCCAAGCAGGGCGGGCCGCACTGGGCGTTGCAAGGATCGTATAGATTCCATTGGCATACAGGTTATGGATGATGTCAGCCAGCCAATCCAGCTCAAATATCCCCTCCTGCGGTTCCAATGTGGACCATGAGAACACGCCCAGCGTCACAGTATTAACGTGTGCCTTTTTCATCAGTTCGATGTCCTGCGCCAGAATATCGGGCCGGTCCAGCCACTGTTCCGGGTTGTAGTCTCCGCCATGAAGTAATCTGAGCTGCTGCATGATAGTGGCCTCCTTTGGTTGCGCAAATTGCGCAACATTTTTATCGGATAAAGTGGCGTTCGATACAAAGTATAGCAAGAACCTCCGCAAGATGCAATGCAGCTATATGGAATTTCGTTGTAATAAGCTGAACGTTTGATGCGTAACAAGAAACCATCCATGGATGCTTTGGAAGATTCCACAACGTTCATGTGGGATTTATAGGCAGGTTGTCAAAATGCAGAAATACATTGATTGAACGGGAAAGCACTTGAACGCCATGCTATAAGTCCTACGATCACCGCTTTATCACAATAAAATTTGCAAAACCATCTTGACGCACCCTGCAATCCATGATACCCTCTATCGCAAATCCCACCAAATTTGTAGAAAAGTACAGAACGGTGAGGGTTTATTCCCCATGAAGATTTTTACCGCCCTGCAACACACCCGATTCATTTTGCCGCCGTTTCACCCGACAAAATTTTTCGCTTGTCTTGCAGGGCGGTTCTTTTCTTTTATGGGACAGGAACTGCAAACCTTTCACCAAACCATGACAAGGAGGCGACCCGAAGCGTGATCTATCGAGACAATTTGTTTCTCAACGCCAGATTCCAAGAGGCTGTTCAAGCTGCCCATGACCAAGATTGGCAAACCTTTGAAAAATATTCCTTCTACGATGCCAAGATGATGGAAGACCTGCTGTACAAATGCGAACATCTGATGCCTCTTGAAATCAAATGTCGGTACGCCTTACAACATTATTACAGTCACGGCGATCATTCTCCCATCATTCGGAAGTATGTCCGCCGAGCCAAAATCATTCGTCCTGACAACTGGCGCGATGCTCTGCCGGAGAGCGTAAGAGACATTAAGATGTTCACCGTATATCGCGGCGGCATCGGCAGCATTGAGCGCGCACCGCTTTCTATTTCATGGTCGCTCTCTTACGATGTTGCTGAATGGTTTGCACACCGCAGTGAACTTTTTTACCGCTGCCCCTGCCATGTATATCAAGGAACAATTCACGCCGACAAGGTGATTGCATATCTTCCTGAGCGCAGCGAATTTGAAATCATCCAACATCGGAATGTCAAAGACGTGCAGGAAATCACGCCGCTGAGAGGATACAGTCCTCCATTCAATGCCTTCAAATCATCAAAAAAATGGGTTCACAATGAAGAGGAAAGCAACCGCTATTTCAATGAATGGTATCAATCGCAGAACTGCTGAATTTTATGTTGCTTCAAATAATAAGTCCTACTATCACTGCTTTACTGCAATAAAATTTGCAAAACCATCTTGACGTGCCCTGCGATCCGTGATACCCTTTATCGCAAATCCCACCAATTTTGTAGAAAAAGTACAGAACGGCGAGGATTTATTCCCCATGAAGATTTTTACCGCCCCGCAACACACCCGATCTATTTTGCCGCCGTTTCACCCGACAAAATCATCGCTGCGCTGCGTGGGCGGTATTTTTCTTTTTCACAA
>OGIV01002247.1_pt1 | contig 9973 bp, 1 predicted proteins | sample 1571861 | NCBI WGS metagenome assembly OGIV01 (sample SAMEA2582099, study PRJEB24529) | metagenome | biome: Human gut stool | place: China | collected 2011 | reverse complement strand
AGAAACGCAGACAATAGCTTTGTCGGCTTATAATCTATGTCATTGCTTCCTATTCGAGGACTATCATGCCCGTCCATTATCGTCACCTCACTTTTTAATTTTATATAAGCATTTTCATGCTTATTCAACTTTTTCATTTTATAATCTGGTCATTTATATGTCAACTTAAATCAACGTAAAATTTGCAGTAAAATTTCCAGTTAAATCAACGTGAAATTTTCAGTAAAACTCACGTTAATAGTTTTATTATGTACATAAATAAGCATAAGCTTTTCATAGTAAGATTTATATAATTCCGGCTACTTTATATATTTAAATTAAGACATAAAAAAAGATGGCAGTTCATATCATTTTCAATAAACTGCCATCTTTTAAGCTCCTATAACATCATATTTATCTTATTGTATTTTTTTATTTATTCTTTTTTCTTCTTCGTGATAAAACACATATCATTCCTGAGCTTATAGCAAACAATAACCACACTGTGCCTGCTGCATGCATTGTATCTGATGTAGCAACGCTGTTATCTTTCGAATCTACAGATGTGTTATTATCAGGGATTACTGACTGGTTATTATCTTCAGTATTCTTTATTATATCCTTGTAGACAATCGCATATGTTGAAAATCTGTCTGTTTCAAATGTGATAGTATTATCATTTGCATTATAATCAACAGATATATTTTCTGATTCTCCATTATGAATTCTTATTACACTATACTCTCTTTTTATAGATGCATCCTTATTGATAATATTTTCTGGAATTGCAACTTTAAGTTTTATAGCTGAATTCAATTCATGAACACTATTTTTATTACCATCTACATTCTTGTTAAGTACGATATCAAGTATGGTACCTATCTTTTCATCAGCTTTAAGCTTATTATCAATTAATTTCTTATCACTGTCAGTCACTTTATTTTCGATATTGTTTATATCTATTGTAACTTCTACTTTAACACCATTCTTGAATGCCTTAATTTCTTCTTCTGTAAAAACACTGTTAATTATTTCATTATTTGAACCCTCAATGGTCGTATCTGGTGTATCTTCTTTCTTTACAACTTCAACATTAATGCTTACATCTGCCTTAATCATAGGAATTATTGTAACATCTGTCTTATTTCCACATACTTTGCAATGATGTGACTTACTTCCAGTTTCTGTAGTTGTAGCTTCCTTATCAACTGTCCATTCGTCACTGTAATCGTGACCTAATGCTGCTACCTCTTCTGTCTTTGTTGCACTACATCTTGTACATGTGTATGTCTTCTCGCCAGCTTCGGTACATGTTGGTGCTTTTGTTTCTTTTCCTTCGCCCCATTCATGACCTAATGCTGCTATTTCTGTTACATCTGACTTACTGTCACAGCCTGGTCTTGTACAGTGATGTGACTTGCTTCCTGCTTCTTCACAGGTTGCTTCTCTATCTACTATCCATTCCTCACTATATGCGTGACCTAATGCTTCGATTGCTTCTGTCTTTGTCGCATTACATCTTGTACATGTGTATGTCTTTTCTCCGGCTTCAGTACATGTTGGTGCCTTGGTTTCTTTTCCTTCGCCCCATTCATGGCCTAATGCTTCAATAATAGTTACATCTGACTTACTATCACAGCCTGGTCTTGTACAGTGATGTGACTTACTTCCTGCTTCCTCACAGGTTGCTTCTTTATCCACTGTCCATTCTTCACTATAAGCATGACCTAATGCTTCGATTGCTTCTGTCTTTGTTGCATTACATCTTGTACATGTGTATGTCTTCTCTCCAGCTTCAGTACATGTTGGTGCTTTTGTTTCTTTTCCTTCGCCCCACTCATGACCTAATGCTGCTATTTCTGTTACATCTGTCTTGCTATCACAGCCTGGTCTTGTACAGTGATGTGACTTACTTCCTGCTTCTTCACAGGTTGCTTCTTTATCTACTGTCCATTCTTCACTATAACTATGACCAAGTGCTGCTATCTCTTCTGTCTTTGTTTCTCCACACACCTTACATGTATATACCTTTTCACCTGCTTCGGTGCATGTAGAATCTTTTGATATTTCTCCATCATTCCATACATGTTCTTTATGCACAATTGGCGAATCATTATAAGATGTTCTTTCCCACTGTAATGTTGTAAGGTCTTTTAACTTTCCAGCACCTGTATATGGCTGAACCTCTGTACTCAGTCTGTCTGCTGCATATAATACATAATCACTATATGGCAGTGCATTCTTGAATTCTTCTCTATCCTGAACAAGTGCTACCTCACCTGCCTTATCTGTGTTAAGTGCTACCTTTAACTCTGCCTGCTTGCCATCAAGCATATATATAGAATTAAATGCATTGATATATCCGGCTGCACTGCTTCCATTACCACTTATAAGTACATTAGTCATACCTGACATATAACAGTTCTCAAGCAGCATATGTGCTCCACAGTTAGATGAAGCACCATTACTTACTATCTTCTGTGCATACTCTGAACCTGCTGTTTTTTCTATATCCAGACGATAATTCCTAAGATTCTGTGCATCCATAATACAATTATACACATGTGCTGTACCGAATCTTAATCTAGGCATTCTGTCCATAGAATCCTTATAGTAGTTATTAGCAAATGTTACTGTTATATTCTTAGATGATGTATCCTCATCGCTCTGTCCAAGAAGATGTGTTTTCTTCTGTCCATATGCATAATTACATATCTGTTCATGTGTCATTCCAGATTCAAGCAAATGCTTGTAATATGCATATCCATCCGGATTAGCTTTCATAGCATTCATCATATTATCAAAGAATGTTCCACCATCACTTGCTGGAAAGAATTCACACCATGATATTGTTATATTACTATAAGCTGATGGAGTCTTGATATCTATAACACCATCATATGCCTTATAAAAAGTACAATGGTCAATCCATATATTAGAACTACCCTTTTCTATAGTCATATAATCCCAGTCATTACGGTCATATCCACCACTTGTTTCATCGTCCCATTCCCAGAGTTCATCAAACTTAATGTTTCTTATAATTATGTTGTCAGAACCTGTTATATCTATACATGTATGTGTAATCTTAGCACCATTCTTAGAATAGATTGTAAGATTGCTCATACCTGCAAGCTTTAACATAGATACTCCTGAGCTGATAAGATCCGGATGTGTAATAGGATAATTCTTATGTGCAGTTATAAATGACTTATATTCTGAATACCCCTCAACTTCTTTATCGCCAAGTGCTATATCCGCTGTAAGCTCTATAACTGATGCACGTCCGCTTGCTTTGACACTCTTTATCGCATCTAAGAATTCTTTGGCACTTCCTGCCTTATAATAATTCTTTGACTCTTCAAGAAGATTACCGCCACCAGTTACACCGGCACTTGCTGCATAACCTTCAACATTATACTTGTAAAGACCAGTATCATCACCATCATTTTCATTGTATGTGTCTGATACATACTGTGTTGTAACATATTTCTGTTCTGCTTTAGTTGTTACATTTCCTGCATAGTTAATACCAACTGCACTAAATACTGAATAAGGATCCCATCCAAGATAATTAATCTTAATCATCTCATCTGCCTTTTTCTTAGATATCTGTGATCTGTTAGCATTAATAGCATATCCTGGTCCATAGCTTCCATATTCATAAAATCTTGCAGCCTTGGCTGAATTACCACTCATATCTGCATATGGATTAGCTGCATTTGCACGTAGAATTTTTCCCATATAACAGTCTATCCATGTTATATACGCATCTGCACCCCAAGGTCGTGCAAGATAATACTTATTGCCTGAGCATCCATCCTCTGAAAGAACCTGACACTTATAGAATGTAAGTCCATAAGCTGCATCTGCAGAAGTCTTAGGAGCACATACATAACCCGAATTCTTATTGGCATTATAACGGAATACAAGCTTACAATCGTTAAATAACGCTCTAGGCTCATTACCATATATAAAGTCTACATTACCTGCTATATAACACTTGTAGTAATACTGTGTACCCTTATTGGCACATAATGTATCCTGATAACCAAGTATTCTTACATTAATATAAGAAGCATTATCAGCATCACTGCTTAATGCATCTGCTGACTCATTGCTCTTAGTTCCATCTCCAAGATAGTTATATGTATTCTCGAACGTAAGATTCTCTGCCGTAAAGTTGTGTGCTGTGCTTTCAATACGTACTGCACAACGCTTATCCATGTCACCTCCGGCAAGTTCTTTAACATCATAATATATTCTTGTCTTTTCACTATCCTCTCCTATAAGAGAAATATATGGTGATGATACAACAAGATGTTCATTATAATCGCCTTCCTTAACAAGGATAACAACTCTTTTTGTATTAGCTTTATCAACTGAATTTACAGCTGCCTGAACTGTCTTATATGTAGGGATGCCATTAACTTGCTCTCCATCTGTTCCATCATATGCAGAATCTACCACTTTATCATAATTTGTCAGATATACATAATTAAAAGTTTCCCTGGTTACACTGCCATCTTTAGCCTTTATAAGCAGTTCAACATCATTTCTTCCTGCTGAAAGTGAAGCATCTGTAAATGCAAATGTGCCCTTTACAGCTACAGACTTTTCATCTACAACTGTCCCATTAATCTTTAATGTAACTGTTGACTGTTTTTCAACAACTCCTTCAAGTGTAAGCTTTCCGTCATATACTGTGTTGTATGATCTTCTTGTTATAGTAAGTCCTGCCGAAGAATCTTCATATGCATATTCTCCTGTATGTCCTGCACTTGGTACTGCCCATACAGAATCTGATGGATTACTATAATTATCAATCCTGCCATCTATGTGTGAGTATGCTATGACATAGTAATAATATGGCATCTCTGCTTCAACATCACTGTCTTCATAAGCACATTCGCTTATTGTTGCTATGAGCTTGGCATTATCACTTGTTTCATCATATGAATAACGATACAACTCATATGTATCTGCTCCATTAACCTTATCCCATGCAACATTAATCTTATCACTTGTTGATAATGTACTAAGCACTGGTTTATCAAGTGCTGGTCTTATATATACTTTATCTGACTCAACGTATGAATTAATCTCACCGTCAACGCCAAGCTTTCCGCTTACCCTGAACTTGTAATCGCCAGCTTCTTTTAATATATATCTGTATGAAGTATCTGTAAGTGCAGACTCAACCTTACTCCATGTACTTCCATTATCCTGTGACACTTCAAGTACATATAAGCCATCTCCGTCTGCCTCTACTTTATTAGTCCAGCTTACATCTATATATTCTCTTGTGTCTGAACCTATAGCTGTAACTGTATCTATTTCCGGTGCTGTTCCTTCTGCCTTGTAGCATTTATTCTGGTCATAAAGAACTTTTCCATCAGCGGCTTCATACTTCATATTCTTAATAGTCGCCTCAACTCCGGCTAATACAAAACCATAAGATACTGCTGTAGCAGCTTTATCTGTCTTAAACAGCTCTGTACTTGTATACTTGTACACTAACTGCTGTTCTTTCTGTCCTTTCGGTGTAACAGATATAACCAGACCCTCGTCTGTCTTTACCATCTCAAAATGCACCATTGTACCAACAGCTACAGTTCCTGATAATGCACTTCCTGCACCAACTGGTTCACTTGTTCCTTTGTAATATATCTGCTTTAATTCTGTTGACTTTCTTATACCGACTGTAGCTATCATGCTGCCATCATAAGCACCAAAGAATAAGCCGTTGCTTGAGCTGTTTCCACATGAATTAATAATTATATCTGCTGATAATTTATTAATATCTGCTGTTTCTTCAAAACCATAGTAACTTACTGTTGAACTTATATTAGTTTTATCTGCTGAAAGTGTACCACCTGTCTGTGTCAGCTTAAGCCTCTGTCCTTCCGGCTGTACTACAAGACTATCTGTGCTGCCTGTTATAACTGGCATCTTTGGCTGCTCAACATATTCAACTTCTTTGGCATCATATACTACTGATATTGACTTGATATAGGCACTATCTTTACCTTGAGCAGTAGATACTATCTCAACCGTACCTGCCTCCTTAGAATCATATCTGTAAGACGAAACTGCTGTTGTTGTACTCGCTGCTTCTCCACCTATTGTATACAAAGCATACATACCACTATATGCTTCTACAGATACCGTACATCTTCCAGTTACAGGAACTACTATCTTCGTCCCACCATTAAACTGCGCTTTATCACCAGATGCAGCCAGCTTTCCTGTACTTGCATCAATATAAAGTCCATTATAATATCCGGTATTATTTTGTATTGTCTTATTAAAATAATCACCAGAACCAGACACGAAAGACCAGCTTGTTATCTGCTCGAATATAACTTTCTGTGTCACTTCACCCGCTTTAACTGTTATATCAGCTCCTGACTTAAGCTTATATGGCTGTGCTATGAAATCACCACCAATAGTAAGTGTATAAGAGCCTTCTCTAAGTCTTATATTATCCTTTGAATCAAAGCTATATGTATATCTGCTGTTATCTTTGTTAGTATATGTATATATTATATTCTTTCCTGTAAGATCCGGTTTATCTGGAAGATTAAGTGTAACAGCATATGTTGGCTTAAGACCTGCTGTTATGTCTAATACTCCGTCTTCTGTATAGCTTATTCCACTGTGTGCAGATGTTATCTCATAATCATCCGCTCCTGTGAGTACTACATTATATGTCACTCCCTTTTCAACTCTTGCAGAATATGACTTCTTATCAGCTGCCATAACGACCTCTGGTACATATTCTGTATCAGCCTCTGTTAAAAATGATACTCCAAGCTGTGACACATCGTATCCATCTGCAATACCTGTTATATTACCAGTTACCATCTTAGTTGAAAGCTTCATGATTGTAATATCTGCTGTCACCTGACCTGAAGCTTCCTTGCTAACCTTTACTGATGTTATGCCATTAGTTATAATATAAGCAGGATTACTTATAGAAAGCTCATATTCCATCTCTTCATCTTCTACTGGAACATCAACTGAGTACATGCTATCTGATATAATACCAGAATACTGCAGACCTGTAGTCTTATTAACTGCAACTACACTTGTTCCATCAGGAATAGCTGATGAGGATGTGATAGTTCCTTTGATTGATGTCTTTTCAAGTTCTTCGCATTGTATTGAGAGGGACTGAAGATAATTCTTTGCAACGTTAGATATAACTGTAATCTCTCCCTCTGCACCTGAAAGATAACATGTTATTTCAATCTTTCTATAATTATCATCGTACTTTTCATTACTTGTACATTTTTTATATAACAGATTAGAATTGTCATTAATACTTATCATACTGTCTGTTAATATATCTTCTGTAGTTGTTCCTGTATAATTCTTACTAAGAAGAAGAGTTATTACGGCTTTATCTCCTACTACAGGAACATTAATTTCAACACCTTTATTTAATTGAATTCTTGAATAACTACTATCAAGTTTAAATGCAGCTCCATTTTCTTTTGATGCATCAATATATAATACATCACCATCTTTATTAGTATACTTACCCGTTTTATTATATATCTGTGTGTTTGAACCACTATCAGATATAGTTCCATTACTATAGTTCCACTCTGCTGAAATTGTCTTCCCTGTTTCAAACCCGCTAAGCTTATCAGCAGAAAATGCTGCTGATGTTGTTGCAGTACTTGTAGATGAATCTATCTTGATACTATTAAAATATGTATTCAGCTTTAATTTTACAGATACTTCTGTTACACCTTTATTAACCACACCCTTGATAATATATGACTTATAACTGGTAGTAGTATCGGTAGTAAATACATAATCACTCATTCCAGCAATTTCAATGTTATCATTAGTCAATTCATTATATGACTGAATAGTTATTGTACATGTTCTTGCATTTTCAACAAGAGGAAATGTCAATACTAAATCTGTATTAACCTGAAAATCCTGGTTTCTGTTAGTGATTTTAGCACTCGTTGCATCTAATATTAATTCATCATTATTAGAATTAACTAAGGTTCCTTTTGCTTTATTTAACTCAGAAACTGTATTCTCGCTATCTCCTTCCTTATACATCTTATCACTCATTGACCATGATGCACTTGAATTCTCAGCTGCCTTTGCCTTAACAGCAAACAGCCCATCTGGTATAGAAATTCCCGACAAGATTAAAGCAACAGCCATAATCACAGCCGATATTCTCTTAAACCATCCTTTCTTCCTTACTGATTTCTTCATGTTTTCTCCCTTTCCCGGCATAAAATACTATAATGTAACACTATTAACAAGAGATAGTGTGAAAAATAAGATTTTTGATTGTTCTAATACATGTCATACTCTATGTTAATCTTACACAAAAAAATGCCTCATATTTTTATTTAAGAATACAACCTGCACTATTTTTACACCACCAAATTTTTTTTATTTTATATATCAACTACAGATTTTTTCATCTTTTATTTGTCTTTTTTTTAGTACATAAGTACTATATTATATAACTATCTACACATCATAATCAATTACATAAAATCAATCCAACTACAAAAACACCATGAAAGCCTTTAAACTTTCATGGTGTTTTATATTAGGAAAAAAGTTTATATAAATGTGATGTGATTCACATTTGTACCAGTCCAATAAATCAATCTTATCTGATAATCATTAAACATTATCCAGCACTATACAAGACCAAGTATATGTGGAAGGAACATTGATATCTGAGGAATATATGTTACAAGTAACAATGCTATAAGGATTACTCCGAAGTAAGGAAGCAGTGTCTTTATAACGCTCTCGATTGTCGTTCCACCAACACGGCAGCCTGTAAAGAGGATTGTACCTACAGGAGGTGTTATTGTACCAATAGATAAGTTGAAGCATAGTAATATACCAAAGTGGATAGCATCCATGCCAAGTGACTTACAGATTGGTAAAAGGATAGGCGTAAATATAAGTATTGCTGGTGTTACATCCATAAATGTACCTACTACAAGTAATAATACATTTATAAGAAGTAATATAAGGAACTTATTAGTTGTAAGACCAAGTATTGCCTTAGCTATCATATCTGGAATTCCTGTAAATGCCATAGCCCATGACATAATAGATGAAAGACCTATCATGAATGTGATAATACCTGTTGTCTTAGCTGCTTCAAGGACAATTCTAGGAATATCCTTAATCTTAAATGCTCTGTATATAAGTGATAATACCGTTGCATACACTACTGCAATAGCAGAACCCTCTGTTGCTGTAAAGATACCTCCAAGGATACCTCCGATTACGATTACGATAAGTAAAAGACTTGGTATTGCCTGCCAGAAAGTCTTAAGAGCAACCTTAAGTGGAACTCTTGATTCTGCCTGATATCCACGCTTCTTAGCCATGATACCTGCAAGCACCATAACTGCACCACCCCAGAGAATACCTGGAATATAACCTGCCATAAAAAGTGCTGCTATAGAAACACTGCCTGCAACGCTTGAATAAACGATCATAGTGTTACTTGGTGGGATAAGCATACCTACTGGAGCAGATGCTACGTTAACTGCTGTACTATAGTTCTTATCATATCCTTCCTTTTCTTCAAGTGGTCCGATTGTACCACCCATGGCAGCGGCTGCTGCTGCACCTGAGCCTGAGATTGCTCCGAATAACATATTAGCTACTACATTTGACTGTGCAAGTGCACCAGGCATACGTCCACTAATTACCTTTGCACAGTTTACAAGTCTCTGTGCTATGCCACCATTATTCATTATGTTACCTGCAAGAATGAAAAATGGAATAGCTATAAGTGAAAACGAGTTAGAACCCGCGAATATTCTCTGTGCTGATGTTGCGAAAGAAACATCTGCTGGAATCATACATATCATTGAAACTGCTGATGACATACCTATGGCTACACCGATTGGAGCACCGATAACAAGCAGTACTACCAGTATTGTAACCATTACTAAGGCTACCTGTAATGCTATACTCATAT
>OGIV01002237.1_pt1 | contig 10002 bp, 9 predicted proteins | sample 1571861 | NCBI WGS metagenome assembly OGIV01 (sample SAMEA2582099, study PRJEB24529) | metagenome | biome: Human gut stool | place: China | collected 2011 | reverse complement strand
TATTTTAGAAACTGCCATTATAGGTCTTCCTGCTGGCCTAGGGGAACCTTTCTTTGATTCTGTAGAAAGCATTTTATCACACTTAATTTTCTCTGTACCAGCCGTTAAAGGCGTTTCCTTTGGTGAAGGATTTGGCTTTGCGAAACTAAAAGGATCTCAAGCCAATGATGCCTTCCGTTTTAATGATAAAATTGAAACTAAAACAAATCACAATGCCGGAATCAATGGTGGTATCACAAATGGTATGCCGATTTTGATCCATACTTGCATTAAGCCAACGCCATCGATTTTTAAAACGCAAGAATCTGTGGATTATCTTTCAAAAGAAAACGTGGATCTTAAAATTCAAGGAAGACACGACCCATGCATCTTGCACCGAGCAAGAATTGTTGTGGATAGTGTAGTTGCGTTTGGTTTATTAGATTTATATATGTCTAGGCTTGCCATTAAGCCACTTCAGGGGGATTTTGAATGAAAGTAAAAGTAACACCAAGTAAAGTACATGGAAATGTAAAGATACCCGCATCCAAATCTATGGCACATAGAGCATTGATTTGTGCCTCATTAAGTGATGGTACAAGTATTGTTTCCAATGTCACAAACTCAAAGGATATTGAAGCAACCGTTGGCTGCATGAAAGCTTTGGGTGCTATAATTAAACAAATCGATGAAACTACATATGAAGTAACAGGCACTAATCTTTTTAAACAAGAAGGAAATATTACGTGTAATGCGAATGAATCCGGTTCTACTTTACGTTTCTTGATTCCACTTGCTGCATGTACAAATGCCAAAGTTAAATTTTTAGGTCAAGGAAGATTGCTTCAAAGACCCATGGATGTATATGAAAATGAATTTAAGAAACAAAATATTGAATTCAACCAATCCAATCAAGAAATCATTGTAAGTGGAAATCTAAAAGCGAAAGACTATGTTGTACAAGGAGATATTTCCAGCCAATTTATTACAGGATTCATGTTTGTCCTTCCATTATTAGATCAAGATAGTACACTTACAATTACGGAGCCTTATGAATCAAAGAGCTATGTAAATCTTACGATTCAAATGTTAGCGAAATTTGGCATTGAAATTATAGAAACAAGTTCAAATTCATATTTAATCAAAGGAAACCAACACTATAAAGCACAAGATGTTTCTGTAGAAGGAGACTTTTCTCAACTAGCCTTCTTTGCGGTGTTAGGCACTTTAAACAATACTCTTTCATGCTCCAACATGGACATGTCAAGTAAACAAGGAGATAAAGCTATTTTAGATTGTATTCCTAGTTTTACAAGTGACAAGGATACGATCACATTCACAAAAAAACAACCTGCACCACAAACTATCGACTTATCTAATTGTCCAGATTTAGGACCAATCTTATGTGTCTTAGCCAGTTTCACAAATGGTAAAACAAATATTGTGAATGCAGCTCGTTTACGCATGAAAGAAAGTGATCGCATTGAAGCTATGGAAACCGAACTAAAAAAATGGGGTGTAGATATTACTTCTACATTTGATTCGATTCAAATTCACGGTAAAGAACACTATAAATCAAATAACACAGTAGAAATCTTTGGACATAATGACCACCGTATTGTTATGGCAATGACGGTATTTGGATTATGTGCAGGTTCCGAATGTATTATTGATGATGCTCAAGCCATCACAAAGAGTTATCCTACTTTCTTTGAAGACATTCAAAGCTTAGGTGGAAAGGTTGAGATTCTATGACAAATATTGCGATTATAGGACTTGGATTAATGGGAGCGAGTTTTGCGAAGAAACTAACACACTTAAACTACAACGTGTATGGTATTGATGTTTCTAAACAAACGATTGATAAAGCCAAAGAATTAAATATTATTGTAGATGGCAGCACAAATCCTTTAGATGTCATTTCAAAGTGTGATACATTTATCTTCTGTCTATATCCAACCAAAATTCTTCCTTGGATTGAAGTCTATCAAAATGATATCCCTAAAAATTCATTATTAATGGATATTAGTGGTGTAAAGACAAATATTGTCAAACCCATTCAAGATGTATTACGCGAAGATCTTGAATTATTAAGCATTCACCCCATGTGTGGTAGAGAATCTCGTGGTATTGAATTTAGCGATGAGACAATTTTTAAGGGTTCTAACTTTATTCTTGTTCCGACTCAAAAGAATAAAAAGGAAACAATTGAAGCCGTAAAAGACTTAGCTACTAAAATGGAATTTGGTAGAATTTGTACACTATCCATTGAAGAGCATGATAAAATGATCGGCTTTTTATCACAGTTAACCCATGTCATTGCAGTATCTTTAATGAATACACACGATAATGCTCATCTTGTAGAATATACGGGAGATAGCTTTCGGGATTTAACTCGTATTGCGAAAATCAATGAAGATTTATGGACCGAATTATTTATCATGAATAAAGATATCTTATTAGATGAAATCAACCAGTTTATCGATTCAATCTCTCACTTTAGAGATTCTTTAGAACAAGAAGATACACAAGAAATGAAGCGCCTGTTCATTCAATCTACAAAGCGTAGAGATAAATTTAATAAAACTGATGCGAAGAAGAGATAACTCTTCTTTTTTTACACTTTTTTTGGCATAATAAAAAGCGGAGGTTTTACAAATGAAAACGAATACATTAAAAAGCTTTTTGACTATCACACTCGCCATGTTCATCATCAGTGTCGCCATATATTTCTTCTTAATTCCTAGTGAAGTCATCACTGGAAGTGTTACTGGTTTAGCTATGGTTTTAGCTAAAATCACAAGCCTATCTATTTCTACACTTACCTTTGTGATCAACGCCTTATTGTTGATTCTAGGTATTGTTCTAATTGGTAAAGAGTTTGGTGCAAAAACGATTTATGCCTCTTTATTATTGCCTTTATTTCTAGCTGTATTTGAAAAAATTTATCCAAATAATGTATCTTTAACACAAAATGCTGTTTTCGACATGGCTACCTATACATTGATTTTAGCATTTGGGCAAACCATTCTATTTCGTGCAAACGCATCGAGTGGTGGAACGGATATTATTGCGAAAATTGTCAATAAATATACACATATGGATCTAGGCAAAGCTTGTACGTTAGTTGGACTACTTATTTGTACAACAAGTCTAATTGTATATGATATTGGCGCTTTAGTGGTTGGGGCATTGGCAACCCTAGCCAATGGACAGGCTGTAGATTATTTTATTGATGGTTTCAACAAGAAAAAGAAGATTTGTATCTTATCCAAAGAATATGAAGTCATTCAAGATTATATTATGAACACACTAAAACGCGGTGTTACTTTATATTCGGCAAAAGGTGGTTATGATAAAACAGAGCATACAGAGCTTGTCACAATCATGGCTACAAATGAATATAAAAAATTACTATATTATCTTCAAGAAAGTGATATTGAAGCTTTTGTAACAGTATCAACAGTTAATGAAGTCATCGGTACTTGGAATAATAAGAGAAATCACGTTTAAAATGACTTAGCCTCATAGTTTAATTGCACTTTCGATAATCCTTTTTGTATTCGAAATGGATTGTGATATTTTGTTTTTTTAATATACAAAAAGACTGTAGCGACTCATCATTCAGTCATTTTTAAATTCATCTTTTCCGAAATCAATTTCTTAATATATAAAAAAGAGTTAAGAAGGATAATAAGTAATTTAGGTATGATTATATAAAGGAGGAATAGGGTGAATATATACAAACAAAAATTAAGCGTTACAGATCAGGTGAAACGTTTAGAAGATAAAGGAATATCCTTTAACGTTTTTTGCAAGGAACGTGCTGAAGATTATTTGACAAGCAACAATTATTATTATAAGTTAACATCTTTCCGAAAAAACTTTAGAAAACATCCTGATGGAGTAAACAAAGGTAAATATGTAAATCTTGATTTTGCATATCTAGTTGATCTAGCTATTATCGATAATTATTTGCGAGGTATTATCCTTGAAATTGCTCTAGATATAGAGCATTATTCCAAACTTAAATTATTACATCGTTTGGAAAATGACGAAGCTGAAGATGGTTATTCAATAGTAAATGATTTTATGATAAGTCTAGGCCAAAATAGACAAGTTTTAGAGAAAAGAATACTTGAAAAAGCCAATAGTTCTTATGTTGGTGATATCATTCAACATTACAATGGAAATTATCCAGCATGGACATTGATAGAAATTGTATCTTTTGGCGATTATTTAAGATTCTACAAATTTTGTGCAGATAGATGGAACGATAAAGACTTACTGAATGACTTTTATCTTATGAAAGATGTAAAAGAATTAAGAAATGCAGCTGCTCATAATAATTGTATATTAAACGATGTTACAATCAAAGAATCGAAGCACCAAACTAATCATGCAGTAAAAATCAGTCTAAAATCAATAAAGCGTCAAAGAAATGATAAATATCTTGCTAAAGAAAAAATCAGACAAATCGTTACACTACTTTACGCATCAATTCACATGATTACAAGCAATGGGGTTAAGCGCAAAATCAATAATCAATTGAAATTTTTAAAGAATAGAATATACCGAGATTACGACTATAGCTTCAATCAGAAACTTAAGGCAACATTTGATTACTTATTTGATGGAATTGACATCTATTACTAATCTGTGTTAAACTACGTTTGCAAGGAAAAACATTAGTTTTGAGGAAGCAGTCTTGGAAACGACACTGCTTCCTATTTTTATTAACTACTCCTTAATCGTAACTCTCGCTATCAGAGATCAAGTTTTGATTAAGGCTTTTTCTTTTATAAAAAAATATCCCGGATACTGCGAACATCCAAGATGATTAAGAGTACTACCAATACTCTCACATGAAAAGGTGACTACCATTTTAGATATTCTTCAAGGTTTTTAGTTTAAAAAGTTGTGTGACCTACACATACGAATTTATAGTATTTAGGCAAAAGAAAGCAAAATACTAACGTTTAGAGAACTGAATGTTTGCTTATTTAAAGCACATTCAGTTATTCTTGCGTCTTATACGCGTGCTTAAAGTGAATTTTAGATATTTATTATACGATCCGCTCTTTCTACAAGCTCTTCATCATGACTGACTATCACAATTGTTTTTCCCTGTGACTGCATTTTCTTTAGGATTTTAAACACAACTTCTTTGTTTACTGAATCCAAACTTCCTGTTGGTTCATCTGCCAAAATCAATTGACATGGTTTGATTAAAAGACGAGCTAAGGCAACTCTTTGTTGCTCTCCACCAGAGCATTCACATATCTTTTTATTTTCGAAACCTTTTAAACCCACATCTTCAAGTGCTTTTAATATTCTTTCCTTCTTATCTGGAAATGAAAAGTGATCAATAGACAAATACAAGTTGTAATACACGCTCTTATTATCAATCAGCGCAAAATTCTGGAATAAATATCCTATTTTTGCCTTTAACAATTTATTGGCCTGTCTAGAAAATGGTTTTACATTTTTCTTATCAAAAATCACAATGTTTCCTGTATCTGGAGAATCCAAAAGACCAATCATATTTAACAATGTAGATTTTCCTGATCCTGAAGCACCTTGTATTGCGGCAAAACTTCCTTGTTCTATTTCCATTGAGAAATCATCAAAAATCACATGATCATGATATTGTTTATGAATCTTATCAACAACTACTACCTTCATTCCAAATCTCCTTTCAAGGATAACAACTCGTTCTTGTTTTCAAAATACGTTCTAAAAATTAGAGCTATCATAAAATCGATTAGAATAGTGAATATCCACAAATACAAGCCTATTGTCGAAATATTTTTTACAACTAGAACCATCCACAACAGCAAGACAAGATAAACAAACAGATTCACAATAATAAAATCACGATATTTTTGCCAGATGTTTTTTCCCAACAAACAATTTAAAGAAATCATCTTTCGATTTTCTAAAAAATATAAGTATATAGATTGATACTGGAACAAGAATAAGACAATCACATATACAAAAAGTAATATAGCTGAATCTATAATCAATTTATTGATTACCATGGTCTTTTTTCCATAATCATAATTTTCATACGCATAATTCATATTTTGATACAATCCCTTAGATTTCAAGAAATCATTAATGGACTTCTTTACGGTTTTATCTTTATCCTTAATAAAAATACCAAATTGACTCATATCATAGTTTTCATCCACAACATAAATAATTGGATTTTTTACATGCCAATTATCCTCTCTTAAACTATGCGAAAGCATGACATAACCATCATCAAGTTGATCATACTCACACTCCGTAACCAAACAATAACTTTCATCTACATTCACTGATTTTGGAGCATAAAGAGTACCCGGTTTAAATGTTTTAACTGGCTTACCATCCTTATATAAATCATATTCCTTTAAATACTGCTCATTTACAATGATATAAGGATATGTTATTTCATCACCATCACGATTTATTTTGGTTGAGAAATCTTCATATATATATGGATATTCTCGAATCTTTTCATTCAACTGGCTCATCGCATCTTGGAATTCCAAAGAAAACATATTTATATTAACACCCTCTAAACGAAGATAATTATTATAGGTTTCTTTGTATTTATTTAAGTAATACCCATCCTGAACCACTTGAGATGTATATTTGAACGAAGTCAATAATGGTATAAATATTGAAATCAAAAAGACACATTTCAATATAAACAGAGTCATTGAAATCCATCTAAACTGAGATTTTTTCAATATAACAACCGATTGAATTTGACTTAATAAGACATATATTATAAATCCAACTACAATCAGACAAAGTACAAAAAGAAGAGCAGACTGCAGTAAATATTGAATAAGTTCATGAGTAACAGGTCTAAAGTTTTGAACCACAAGAAAATATAATAAAGCTTGTGTTAATACAAACATCAATATACTTAACAAATAAAATTTTCCATATAGCCTCTTATATATAAACCATGAAGTAGCACCTTGCATCTTACGAATAAAAACTTCTTTTCTAGATGTCAATGCATCAGATAAAAGACATAATAAAACCGAAATTGCTAAATACATCAAAATTCTCTTTAAAAACGAATAGTCAATCACTCCTGTAGAAAAATCGGATGTTGTGATATCACCATCCACTCTCAATTCAGATAATATTTTCGTATCCTCTAAATCCTTCAACAAATCCTGCTTAGAATTTGTAACAAAATACAACGGAAATAGTGTATTTCCATTCCAATCTTCTAGATAATTCGCAAAAGTCTTTATTCTATGCACATTATTGTATTCACTATGATAATCTTGATCAATAAAATCAATCGTTGCATACCTATTTATCCTTATACGAAGAAGACAAATAATGATCGCTATTTTTATTAAAATCAATCGCTTTATTTTCTTCTGTATAAATCGGTAGTTTATTTTGTTTTGGAAGATATACATATTCCGTTTTTATATTTTTAGAAACTATGCCAACAAAACAAGGATATGAATGTTCTTGCAAAAAACTGTATACTTGATTAAATTGTTCTGTTCTTTCTTGCTTATCTTCACTTAATTGTAAATCAATTGGAACAACTTCCATATCGTTTTCTTGAGCAAACTTGTAACTCATATTTATCACATCATTATATTGTTTCTGTGACAAGTTAACATAACTATCATAAAAAATAATACTTGATATAAAGATAACCAAAACCATTATTATTTTTTTCATAACCTGCTCCCTACTTTTTCCATTGCAGTTAATCAATCTCTTGTTCGAACATAATACAAAGATAGTAGTACAACTTCTACAATTCCATATGGAAGCAACCATAAATATGCAAATTCTGGATGCAATTCATCAATAGGTGTTTCTGAATTTTCGATTACAATTGCACCAGACTTTATATCTTCTACTTTTTTCTTATCATGATAGATATGCAAAGGACAAATAATAGCAAGTACAATTATGCATATCAATAATACTTTTTTCATAAGCCCACCTTATCTTTCTGTCGAACACTCACAAAATTTATAAATAGTAAAACAAAAATAAAAACGACACATATACAAATCGAATTCAACCAGTTTTGCATACCACAACCCGATAAAACACTCAAACTCGGACTTATACTAAACGGATTTATAAAAGATATCAAATCCATTCTTTGACTGATGACATATAAAATAATACAAATTATTCCAGATAAATAATTAAATCCTGTTTTCGTGAAGGTATATACACAAAACATAGCCATTTGAATATAAAGTTCTAATTTCAGAAGAATTAATGGTAAAGATATTATTAAAGCTTTCCATAATGGAATAAAAGATAAATCAGGTATAAATCCTAGTTCTGTCGCATAATATTCAGACATATTATTTATGACATAATTGTCTGTATGATACATCCTTTTAAAAGAGAAAAAATGTTTAGTGTCAGCCAACATCCATGTATCCCATCCTGCAAAGCCATTACTAATCCCTAGCAAAAGAAAAGGAATACCAATTGATGCAATCATAAGAAGTAAAAAAGCTATAAATAATTTTACTTGTATGTGTACGAAAAAGTGCACATCATTTAATTGTTCGAGCTCAAAAACACCTGTCTTTTTTTCGTACATTAAAACAACAACACAATAAATCAAACATAGAGGCATAAACAAATACGCAAATGAACTGTCTATTCTTAACTGGTGTGCTAAAAAATACCATGGGCCTTTTCCTACATATTGTTCCGTATTTGTTTCTAATTGATGTAGCTGTTCTTGAACAGATAATTCAACGGTTCTATAATCCTCTTTTTTATTTTGAGATATTTGGCTACCAATCATAAAAATCCGACTCTGATCAAATGAAATATCTGCTTCTTCAAAGCCTAATTTATGAACTTGGCGCATAAATTTTTCATCACCATTCTTTTTTAAAGCATCCAAATGATACAGCTTATCCCATAATGTAATTTCATTATATCTTTTTATTAATCCTTTATTTTTAAAAACTTCTTTTCCATATTTGTTAAATAAATTCCATCCAGCTTTGGCATTATCAATAGCCCAGCTTAAATAATCCTGATAACTATTCCAATACACCTTTTCCTCTGCAATCATATGTTTTACGGCCATGTATTGTAGATTGATATCTGATAAAGCTCTTTGGTATTGTTGAATCTGTGTTTCAAAAATATTCATATTCTGTTCCACATCATACTCATGTCCCATATAATTTGGTACTTGCACCATGTTCAATACCAATAAAATGAAAAAGATAACAGCACTCACTTTATTCTTTAATACACTTTTTATTTCTAAACCCATAAACTTAACCTAAATCCAATCTTTCTAAATAGAGACATGAAATGAACTGTATGCATATTGCGCCTATAAAAAACAAAGATGTATAGGCCCATAAAGTTTCAATATGCAAATATGTATACATAAAAACAAATAATAACCCCGTCAACATTAGACTCATACCTTTATTTTTCGTCAACAAAGATAAACATTGTATACATGAAGCACTAAACAAAACCCATCCAAGTACAGAAAGAATATGATGAGACAAGTAAATAATCACTGGTGTTGTTCCAATCAATAACTCTATGCCACTTCCACAATTTATATATCCAATCAAATACAATACAACGAAAAATAGTATACTAAAAAAAACAGTGATAAAAATATGTAACAACGCGCGAAGTATATATACATATTTACGACTTTTCCCTATTGTAAATAAATATCGAAATGTATTGTTTTCTAAATCTTTAGACCATATATCCACATTCCACACTAGAATCAAAATCATGAATAAATAAAAGAAAAGATTGTTTCCTTTTAAAAATTGCACCATCAAATAACAACCCGTCGGTTTGTTTTGATATACAAAGTCATAATATTCATTTTCAATATCTACCCAATTTACAAGGGAACATTGATGAGATATACGCTCAAAAAAAAGATTTTTAAACTTTAAATGAACTGTCACTAGTGCATTAGGGACGTTATTACACATACCTGTCGTGTATTAAGAAAAATCACAGAGC
>OGIV01002234.1_pt1 | contig 10013 bp, 7 predicted proteins | sample 1571861 | NCBI WGS metagenome assembly OGIV01 (sample SAMEA2582099, study PRJEB24529) | metagenome | biome: Human gut stool | place: China | collected 2011 | reverse complement strand
AGGGTTCGCTGGTTTATGTAGATGATAGGAAATTTACCTTATAGTGATTGGTCATACAATATGCTTCGTGAAGTGCGTGGGCGTGAATATAAGACTACAAATACAATGTATCGTGTTCAGCTGGGGTTAAATGCTCAAATTATTAAGGGACTGAATTATGATATGCGTGTGCAGTATGAATCGACATCTTCAGAATATAAAAATTATGATAGCGAAGATACTTTTTATGCGCGTAATTTAGTAAACTCATATACGGAATATAATAATGAAACACAGGAAGTAGGGGTTTCTCGTATTCCTAAAGGTGGGGTCTTGCGATCAGGTAAGACGGAATATTCAAATTATGTATTTAGAAACCAATTGAATTATAACAATTCATTTGCAGAAAAACATGAAATATCTGCATTAGCTGGTATTGAAATAAGCCAATATGATACCGAAGGTACTGTTAATCCGTATGTGTATGGATATAATAAAGAGAAAAATACATCATCTGTTCCTCCTTATGGGTATGGTAGTAATGTAGACTCATTCAAGAATTTTTTTGGAAATAGTGCAACAATTGAGGGTGGAAATACAAGTTATAGTCTTCGTTGTGACAGATATGTATCCTATTATACTAATATAGGGTATGTATATGACGGAAAATATGGAGCTTCTTTCAGTGCTCGTGGTGATGGATCTAATTTTGTTTCGGATGACCCGTCTTTGCGTTGGTCGCCTATGTGGTCTGTTGGCGCAAAATGGAATATAGGTAAAGAAGAGTTTATAAAAGATATAGATTGGATTAACTATTTAAATTTACGTGCTACTTATGGAATAAATGGTAATGCGGAAAAAAGGACCTCGCCGTTGACATTGGTTTCTGTTGGAAGTTCGGTTAATTCTACTACAGGTACTATTTCAATAATTCTCCTGCTCTGAATTTTATTATTTTTTTAGACTGAGTATATTTTTTTTCAGGCTGTTTTGGAATAGATATTTTTCTTGGTTTTACATTTTTTTCTTCAAATACTCCCCAATTTTTAAATGTTACTGGTCCATTTTCATTTAATGCCTTTAAAAGTGTATCCCAAAATCTATCTATTTCTTTTTTTACTTCTTCATGATTTTTATTTTTATTTCTTTTTTTCTCTATCATCTTAGAAGCATGCTCCGACGATTATGCAACTTACAACAATGAACCCACTAAAAATGTAACAACAAGAAACGTCAAAAGCAAAGAACAATATATGGAGCGATTTGCTGAAATATTATCAAAAGCCGTTTTCGAGGAACAAAGTGTCAGGCACTTTTTAAAAGAGGAAGCTTTAAAGAAAATAGATAACGGATATAATATTTTTTATCCCATTGCCAGAGATGGGCAAATAAACAATTGTTCTTTCCGAGATATATTAATAAAGTACGCCAAAGATAAAGAGGAAATAGAGAACATCGAGACAAATGTACCTTTACTAAATATCCACATACCAGAATACGGGAATCTTTTAATAAAAGACATGGATGATGGAGACTTTGAAGTACCGGTTCTATTAGATAGGACATTATACTATAATGGAGTCATAGTAGATACAATTGCTGCTAATGAAATACCTGGATTTAATTTGTTTGTAGTTTGTGAAAGTGCCAGTATAAGAAAAAAACATATACAAACTCGAAATCTTTCAGCTTACCCTTTAAATGAAAATTATGAATTTGTTGATCAGTCTTTTGATCCTACATACTCCGAGAGGACTGCAGGAGTAACACGTGCTTCGGCATATGAAGAGCTTAGTGAAAAATATAAAGATGAAGGCTATGTCCCAATAAAAGATATAGATCCATTGTTGGTGGCAGCCTATAATAAATCCTCCCAAAAGCCCAGGGCGACGAGATCACTTATGTACTATGGCTTAAATAGTATAAGCGAAACTCCCAAAGAAATTCGTCCAGATATCAAAGATTGTATTTTTAGATTTAAGATTGCAGCAGATGCGTTTTCTCGCTTGGAGGATATAGCAACAGGGCAAAACAAGCCATTATTCTATGATAAAGTACAGCAGAAAAAAGGCTCTTTAAGCAGAGAAGAAGTTTTAGGACGTATCTTAACGGGAAGAGCTTTCTGTTTTCTTTTCAGGATCGAAGGAAGTGTAAACGGAAACAACGTAATATCTGAAGGAATGAAGATTTATGTTACCCCTGAAAAATTATTCAATCTTAAAATCAATGAACATAGAAGACATAAAACGATGTTTAGACGTACAAAGTATACCTATACAATTGATAGAAATGGTATTAAGTCCAAATGGTTCTATCCTTTAGATTACGGACACGATACAAGATTGAATGAATGGAACATAGCTAAAGATCCCATTAACAAAAAGGTTGTAGTATATCTTATTAACCCGGATGAAGGAACAACCGCAAAAATCACAGAAACATATTCTTTAACTTATATATCCAATAAAGGAATAGATGGAAGCATTTCTGCTCCAATCATTAAAGGAATCACCCTAGGAATAAATGGAAAATTAGATAATACAACGACAACTCAAAAGACAGTAACAACAGAATATTCTATCACCCAAAGTAATGAACGTATTGACGAGTTCTACTTTGATTTTTTTAATGACTATCCCATTGAATCTGTTTTATCCAATAACGAGTACGTAATTCCTATTAGAAAAGGTAAAGGAATAATAGAAACAAGTATTTTACCAATATCAAATAGTTTCTTTACATTTAAACGATTTAAAAGATGAAAAAACAAGTAACTTTCTTTATCTGCACAATTATTTTGTTGACTTTGTCGTCTTGTCATAAGGAAGCAGATTATTCTTTAAATAATTCAATCTGGATACATCAATTTCAAGCTGAAGAACGGGTAGAAGGTGGTGTAAAAGCAGTAGGACTTTTCTTCGGAGCAAAAACAATTGAAAAGTATAGCCTTGATAAAGACTACAAAGCATTAAAACTTTTGAACACATTTAACTATGTAAAGGAAGGTAATGAAATTATAATCAATGGTGCATTCAGACAAACAGTGGAAGATAATTATCTTACTTTTGGTGATGGAATGTACTATCGTTCAGAAAAAAGCAAGGGCTCTTTTTTCCAAAAGTAATAAAGAAGGAGGGAGCAATTAAGAATAGGTATTGAAGGAGCAGAGAATAAATAATTCCTCTGCTCCTTTTTATTAAATATTCGTGCTACTGCCACTTTTGATCCGAACCATATCAGTAAATCGGGTAAATACCCCCTATTGGGTTGCTCCCGGCCCAGTTATGCGAAGATGCTCAAAACGCAATCTGGAAATCTCCAGATATAAGAATAAAAAGGTTATTGTCTACTATTGCCACGAAACTTTCCTTTCTGCTTCTCTGTTCGTGTTATTGAAAAACAGAAACCTTAAATAAGGTTTTTGAACCAGTAAGCTAAATACCAATTCGCAATAGTTGTTTATTATACTACAGCCAAAGTATGCAATCGGATACACAATATCACGAAAAAAATGATTCGGGAAGACAGGATCAATCCATAGTTGATAAATAAGCAAGTATACAGGCTTTCAGCCTGCTAAGTCTTATTGGATAGAAAAAGACACGATGATACTTAAACAGATGAAAGACAAGACATTCAAAGCACTAAACTCTTGCTGGGAAAAGACTTGCTTTAACACAGTGTTAAAGCTTGCTCTTTAGATTCAAATAACAAGTCATTTAAATGCAAAAGGCTTGTTATTTGCATTTGGAAAAGAAGAAGCCCCAGAATGCGATTAACAATGTTAATTGAAAAAGCGAGAATACATCGCCCGGTATTCAAACATCAGGCCTAAATAACAAAAAAAATTAAATCGTTTTGCTTTTTAAGATTAACCCTTTATATTTGCATCGTTGTTTATGCAATTATTGTTTCTTGTCCTAACAAGGATAACAAGAACAAAACCGGATAAACAAACAACCCGCAAGCATTGTTCTTTAAAATGAAGTATTACCTTTATAATGTATAAGATGCGATGAAAAAAATCCTGTTTCTGTTTTTTCTCCTGACAACTACTTTCTCTCTGAAATCACAGGGAATCCTATCCTTAGATAGTTGCCGTGCATTGGCCATTGCCAACAACAAAGAGTTGTTGATAAGCGGAGAGAAAATAAATGCTGCACACTATCAAAACAAAGCAGCTTTTACGAACTACTTACCCAACTTCTCTGCTACAGGGGCCTATATGCGTAACCAAAAAGAATTCTCGCTGCTCAACAGTGATCAGAAAGCTGCCCTATCGGGCTTAGGAAACAGCATAAGCGGACCACTGCAGCAGGCTGCACAAGTCATCGGACAGCTCCATCCTGAACTGGCCCCGGCTTTGTCGCAACTGGGAGGGGCTATCGTACCGGCCTTGAACGAAGCCGGAAGTTCTATTGTAGACGCATTCCGTACCGATACCCGCAATGTATATGCAGGAGTCATCACCCTGACACAGCCATTATACATGGGCGGCAAAATCCGGGCATACAACAAAATCACTAAATACGCTGAAGAGTTGGCTCGCCAACAGCACAATTCGGGTATGCAAGAGGTGATTCTCAGCACGGATCAGGCCTATTGGCAGGTTATCTCGTTGGTCAACAAGAAAAAACTCGCGGAAAGCTACCTGAAGCTATTACAGAAACTGGACAGTGATGTAGAAAAGATGATTGCCGAAGGGGTAGCCACTAAAGCGGACGGACTCTCGGTTCGGGTGAAGGTAAACGAAGCCGAAATGACACTGACAAAGGTTGAAGACGGACTCAGCCTTTCGCGGATGCTACTGTGCCAACTGTGCGGCATCGACCTGAGTACCCCCGTCGTATTGGCCGACGAAGACATCGACGACATTCCGTTAATGCCTGTTACTACCGACTTTGAGGTTGAAACAGCCTATGCCAACCGGCCTGAAATACGGAGCCTGGAACTGGCAACCAAAATTTATCAACAAAAAATAAACGTAACCCGCTCCGAGCATCTTCCGTCTTTAGCACTGATGGGAAACTATATGGTTACTAACCCTTCCGTATTCAACAGCTTTGAAAATAAATTCAAAGGAATGTGGAATGTAGGCATCATGCTTCAATTACCCATCTGGCACTGGGGAGAGGGCCTCTATAAAGTAAAGGCAGCCAAAGCAGAAGCACGCATCGCCCAGTATCAACTGGAAGATGCCAAAGAAAAAATAGAGTTGCAGGTCAACCAATCGGCCTTCAAAGTGAACGAGGCAGCAAAGAAACTGACCATGGCGAAAAAGAACCTTGAGAAAGCTGACGAAAACCTGCGCTACGCCACCCTTGGATTCGAAGAAGGAGTAATTGCTCCAAGCAACGTACTTGAAGCCCATACTGCCTGGTTGTCGGCCCAATCGGAAAAGATCGATGCACAGATTGATGTGAAGTTAACAGAGATCTACCTGCAGAAGTCATTGGGAACACTGAAATAAAATGAATAAGTAAATTTAGAGAAAGCCAATCTCAATCGTAAATCGTAAAATCGTAAATAAGATGACATCACAAAAATCACAGAACAGCAATATGCTGCTTGCATTCCTCACTCTGCTGGGAGTTATTGTACTGGTTGCAGTTGTCGGTTTCTTCATGCTCCGCAAAGGTCCGGAAATTATTCAGGGACAGGCCGAGGTGACCGAATACCGCGTTTCGAGCAAAGTTCCCGGACGCATTCTGGAATTCCGTGTGAAAGAGGGACAAACAGTACAAGCGGGAGACACTCTCGCCATACTGGAAGCTCCGGACGTAATGGCAAAAATGGAACAGGCGCGTGCAGCTGAAGCCGCTGCTCAGGCACAAAACGAAAAAGCAATCAAAGGGGCACTTCAGGAACAGATCCAGGCAGCTTATGAAATGTGGCAAAAGGCGATAGCCGGTGTCGATATAGCAGAGAAATCATACAAGCGTGTTAAAAATCTGTTCGACCAGGGAGTCATGCCTGCGCAAAAGCTGGACGAAGTCACTGCGCAACGTAATGCAGCCATCGCCACAGAAAAAGCAGCAAAGGCCCAATATACCATGGCTAAGAACGGTGCCGAACGTGAGGACAAAATGGCTGCCGCCGCTTTGGTAGACCGTGCCAAAGGAGCTGTTGCCGAAGTGGAATCGTACATCAAAGAGACTTATTTGATTGCTCAGACAGCCGGAGAGGTTTCTGAGATATTTCCCAAAGTGGGCGAGTTGGTAGGCACAGGTGCACCGATTATGAACATTGCAGTGATGGATGACATGTGGGTGACATTCAATGTGCGCGAGGATTTATTGAAGAACCTGACAATGGGATCTGAATTTGACGCTATCGTGCCCGCACTGGACAACAAAACGATTCGCCTGAAAGTATACTACATGAAGGATCTGGGTACTTACGCTGCCTGGAAAGCAACTAAAACTACAGGACAGTTCGATCTGAAAACTTTCGAAGTAAAAGCTACTCCGGTTGAAAAAGTAGACAATCTGCGTCCGGGAATGTCAGTCATCCTTAAAAAATGAAAGAAAGAGAAAAGAAATATATAGCCCTCTGGCTGGTCATGAAGCGCGAATGTCGCCGTCTTGTGTCCCGTCCGCTCTATCTCTTCTGCATGGTGATAGCCCCGTTATTCTGCTATATTTTCTTCACCACGCTGATGGACTCGGGACTGCCCACCGACATGCCTGTCGGCGCTGTCGATCTGGACAACTCAACCAGTTCGAGAAATATCCTCCGCAATTTGGATGCCTTCGGGCAAACGGCTATCGTGGCCCGTTATGGAAGTGTGAATGAAGCCCGCACTGCAATGCAGGAAGGCAAAATTTATGGGTTCTTCTATATTCCCAAAGGGTTGTCGGCCGATGCTCAAAGCCAACGACAACCCAAAATATCTTTCTATACCAACAACTCGTACCTGATTGCCGGCTCACTGCTTTTCAAAGACATGAAGATGATGTCCGAGCTTGCATCAGGGGCAGTCAGCCGTTCGGTACTGTACGCTAAAGGTGCAACAGAGGACCAAGCCATGGGATACCTCCAACCAATAGTCATCGATACACACCCGATACAGAATCCATGGTTGAACTACTCGGTCTACTTGTGCAACACCCTTGTACCGGGAGTACTTATGCTGATGATATTCATGGTAACGGTATTCTCCATCGGCGTGGAAATCAAAGACCGTACCGCCCGGCAAGAGTTACGCATGAGCAATAACTCCATTTACATTGCACTGGCAGGGAAACTGCTTCCACAAACGGTAGTGTTCTTCATCATGGGTATATTTTATAATGTATACCTGTACGGATTCCTGCATTTCCCATGCAACAGTGGCATCCTCCCTATGCTGCTGGCCACTTTGTGCCTTGTACTGGCTTCACAATGTTGTGGCATCGTGATGATAGGCACTTTGCCTACACTCCGCCTCGGATTGAGTTTTGCATCATTATGGGGAGTCATCTCTTTCTCCATATCGGGGTTCTCTTTCCCGGTAATGGCTATGAATCCGGTATTGCAGGCATTGAGCAACCTGTTCCCACTACGGCATTACTTTCTCATTTACGTAGACCAGGCACTCAACGGATACAGTATGGCTTATTCCTGGTCCAATTATATGGCGTTATTGATTTTTATGTTACTTCCTTTCTTCGTGGTTCACCGGTTGAAGGAAGCTTTGATATACTATAAATACATGCCCTAATGAAAGATATAAAATTAAAAGATAAAATAGCACAAGGAGTCAACGACCTGTTTTATATCTGGAAACGGGAGTTTCAGACAACTTTCCGCGACCAAGGGGTACTGATATTCTTTTTACTCGTTCCATTGGGTTATCCGCTATTATACAGTTTCATTTACGATAATGAAGTTGTGCGTGAGGTCCCCGCTGTCGTTGTGGATGACTCACGCTCTTCACTCAGCCGCGAATATCTGCGCAAAGTGGACGCCACTCCCGATATAGAAATCGTAGCGTATTGTGCCGATATGGAAGAAGCCAAACAAATGCTGAAAGACCGTCTGGCTTATGGCATCATTTATATTCCGAAAGAATTTAGTGATAACATAGCACAAGGTAAACAGACTCAGGTAAGTATTTATTGTGATATGAGCGGACTGCTATATTACAAAAGTATGCTTCTGGCTAACACAGCCGTATCTTTAGACATGAACGAAGATATCAAAATAACCCGTTCGGGCAATACCACCGACCGCCAGGATGAGATCACAGCCTACCCCATCGAATATGAAGACGTGGCAATGTTCAATCCGACTAACGGTTTTGCCGCTTTTCTGATACCGGCAGTACTAATCCTGATTATTCAGCAGACTTTACTGTTGGGTATCGGACTTTCTGCCGGCACCGCCCGCGAAAACAACCGCTTCAAAGATCTGGTGCCCATCAACCGGCATTACAACGGCACGCTGCGTATTGTAATGGGTAAAGGACTAAGCTATTTCATGGTCTATTCGCTCGTATCTGTTTACGTACTTTGTGCGGTTCCCCGCATGTTCAGCCTCAACCAGATCGGACAACCGGGTACATTAGCGTTATTTATCCTTCCCTATCTGATGGCTTGCATCTTCTTTGCCATGACTGCGTCCATTGCCATCCGTAACCGGGAAACGTGCATGCTGATATTCGTCTTCACGTCTGTTCCGTTACTGTTTATTTCGGGAATCTCCTGGCCGGGAGCAGCCATACCGCCGTTCTGGAAATATTTCTCTTATATATTCCCGTCTACTTTCGGCATTAACGGATTTGTGCGGATCAATAACATGGGGGCGACACTGAGTGAGATCCCATTTGAATATAAAGCATTATGGATACAAACGGGATTCTACTTCCTGACTACCTGTTGGGTATATCGCTGGCAGATCATCAAGAGCCGTAAGCATGTCATTGATAAATACAAAGAAATGAAAGGCAAAGGAAAACCTATTCTTTCATAATCACATACACATATTTATTCCGGATTTATCCGGAAATACCTGCTATTGCAATTCAACCCGAAAATATATCGGACAGCTATTGTCTGAAACAAAGATAATTAGTACATTCGAGGCGTTTATATTTTCAAGTGGAAGATGTAAACACAACACATACAATAATAAAACACATGTTATGAAAAGAAAAATGATGTCCCTTTTGCTCGCATTGGCAGTAATAAGCGGAAATAGCGTGTACGCTAAAGTGATTGACATAATGTCTCCCAACGGAGCCATTAAAGTATCGGTAGATATCAAGGACCGAATCTACTATTCAGTGTCTTATGATAACAACCAACTATTAAAGGATTGTTATCTCAACCTCCAACTGCAAAATGAAACACTGGGGGACAATCCCAGGCTGCGGAGCACGAAACGTGGAACCATTGACGAAAGTGTGAAACGTGAGATACCTTTTAAAAATGCTATTGTAAAGAACCAATGTAACACGCTGAGGATGAACTTCAGCGGAAACTATGCCGTTGAGTTCCGGGTATTCGATAACGGTATGGCTTACCGTTTTGTTACAGACAAAAAAGAGGATAACATTGTAATGGGAGAAGATTTCGCAATTAATTTTCCTGCCAACTACAAAGCCCACTTATCACAACCGGATGGTTTTAAAACCTCTTACGAATATCCATATACTCATATAGATACGGAAAACTATGCTGCCACCGATCGTATGAGTTACCTGCCCGTACTGATAGAAACGGACAAAGCATATAAAATCCTGATATCCGAAGCTGACCTATTCGATTATCCTTGTATGTTCCTCAAAGGCACCGGCAAGAATGGGATGCAATCTCTTTTCCCAAAAGCACCTTTGGCATTTGGCGAAGATGGTGACCGTAGCCTCAAGATCACTAAAGAAGCTGATTATATTGCCAAAACAACCGGAAAGCGTTCATTCCCCTGGCGAATGATGGTAATCTCAAAAGAAGACAAAGAGATTATTGAAAACGAAATGGTATATAACCTTTCCACTCCTTGTGTCCTTGAAGACTACAGTTGGATCAAACCGGGGCAGGTGAGCTGGGAGTGGT
>OGIV01002231.1_pt1 | contig 10018 bp, 9 predicted proteins | sample 1571861 | NCBI WGS metagenome assembly OGIV01 (sample SAMEA2582099, study PRJEB24529) | metagenome | biome: Human gut stool | place: China | collected 2011 | reverse complement strand
TTTGAAATAAAGGGGATTATACTCCCCTTTTATTTCCCTGTCTGCTGTGCTTTAGTTATTATATCTTTAATGTCCTCGACTCCTTCTATTCTGTTTATGCCAAAACATTTCTTACCGGCATCCTTTAGAGAAGCTCCAATATGATATCCTTCTTTACCATCTATAATCAGAAACCTATCATGAAAAGATGCTGTTTTTTTTACGGTAAGTGTTGGATACTGTGCATTAAAATTTGCTATATCCTGAGCCGATAACTTTGTATTAGGCAACGTGTATGTATAAACATTCACCCCTATATTCTTCTTAGCCAAAATGTTCAACGTAATAATATCAATATATCCGTCAATAAGAATTATCTCCTTTTGGGCATGAGTAATAATATTTGTGAGTAAACTGAAAGCATCAAATATCTGTCCGTCAAAAAAAATCTTCTGACATTCCTCTTCATGATTGGATATATATTCAAATATTTTTGTAAAATTTTCCTCCGCATCTTTTTGTAATTCCAGTTGTTTCAGTTCAACAGCATTAATCCTTTCAAACCAAAGAGCATTGCTTGAAATAAAATGCCGCATTTCGCGAAATGCACGCATTATAAAAATACTTTGTTTTTCTGCAATTTCACCACTTAACACTGTCGCCAACATATAAATTCCCTGTTCGGTAAAAACATGGGGTAAATATCTGCTTTTGGGATTTATATTTGCGGTCGGAAATTTCGACCGCAAATCGTTTACTTCCTCCCTCGTCATTTGAAACATAAAATCTTCCGGAAATCTATTTTTATTATTCTTTACTTGTTCATTTAGTCTTTTCACTGTATAACCATACAGTATAGCCAGATCACAATCTAACATTATCTGTTTTCCGCGAATCGTATATATTAATTTTGATAGTTCAATATCCTGCTTCAGTAATGTTGGTTTCTCAACTATATTGGTAATTTCGTTCATCAAATTTCCTCTCTGGTTATTTTGAAGTTCCAAAACAAAACCTCAAATCCGAATCACAATATACAAATTCATTTTATATTTCTTCAAGACTTTGTATCTTCTTTAAAGCCTCCATATAAGCCATCAGACGCTTCTGCTGTTCTTCCTTAAGTCCATGATAATCTTGAACCAATTGAATATCATAAGGCGTAAAACAACTCTCACGACTTGTAACATTAATGTTTTCTTCATCCTCGATACCTTTTCCAGTAAGAAGTTGTTCTGGTGTTATCTGCAATACATTACAAATATCCATGATCTTATCCGCAGTAGGATTTGTCTTTCTTTTTTTCCATTCGCTGATGGTACTGGTCGCAATCCCAACCTGTTTTGCAAATTCAGCCTGTGTCATATTTCTGTCTTTCAATACTTTTAATATTCTCTCGCTGATCGTCATTTTATTTTCCTCTCGTTTTTATTCATATATATAAATTTCATATCTATGGATATATCTTATCACATTATATTCTTGTACTCAATATGAAAACAATTTTATATTTTCTCTTTTAGATAGAAAAAAGAACCGATTTCTCGATTCTTCTTTTCCAAACTCTATATTCACATTATACACTCCAATTTTTATACATAAAACTGTAATGCAAGTTCATTATAATGCAGTATGTCTTCCACTTCTGCAAGCCGTGTCCGGATTTTTTCTGACGCCGGCTGTTTTTCAAGATTCTCCTTGATGCCTGTGTATATGAGCTTTTCTTTTTCAAGGAAAGTTTTCAACACGGGATGGCGGTTTTGCAGGAGTAATCCACCATAAAGGTCTGAAAGTTTCAACACTTCCGAAGCTTTCTGTGCATTTTCACCCTGATACTGCACTTTCATCATCGGATAGAATTTTCCATCTTCCAACACCATGTCCTCTGCGAGAATGGCATATCCTTCTTCCCGTAAAAATTCACGGACATTCTCTATCTCGGACTGTGGCTGCAGGATGAGTTCTTTCGCAGACTGGCAGACTTTTTCCCCGTTTTTTAAGATATGCATGACCAGTCCGCCTCCCATGCCGGCGATGAGGACAGCTTCCACCTCGCCGGGTTTCAAAGCTGCCACACCGTCTGAGAGACGTGTCTGTATGTATGCCTGCAATCCATATAAAGCAATATGTTCTTTTGCCCGCTCTAACGGTCCTTCATTGATATCCATGGCAATTGCAGCTGGAATTTTCTTCTGCTGTAACAGATAGATTGGAATATATCCGTGATCTGTTCCAACATCTGCCAGTGTATATCCCTGTGTGACAAGAGCTGCGGCTGTCATTAAACGATTTGAAATCTTTACCATTTTACTCTAAGTAATCCTTTAATTTGCGGCTTCTGCTTGGATGACGAAGTTTGCGGAGCGCTTTTGCTTCGATCTGACGGATACGCTCACGTGTTACATTGAACTCTTTTCCAACTTCTTCCAGTGTTCTTGCACGGCCGTCCTCCAGACCAAAACGGAGTGTCAGAACTTTCTGCTCTCTCTCGGTCAATGTTCCAAGTACTTCCTCCAACTGCTCTTTTAAAAGTGTGAATGCAGCGGCGTCAGCCGGAACAGGTACGTTATCATCCTGAATAAAATCTCCAAGATGGCTGTCCTCCTCCTCACCGATCGGTGTCTCTAAGGAAACCGGCTCCTGGGAAATCTTTAAGATCTCACGCACACGCTCTACCGGCATGTTCATCTCCTTGGCAATTTCCTCCGGTGAAGGCTCTCTGCCAAGCTCCTGAAGGAGCTGTCTTGACACACGGATGAGCTTGTTGATTGTCTCAACCATATGCACAGGAATACGGATTGTTCTGGCCTGATCAGCTATGGCTCTTGTGATAGCCTGGCGAATCCACCATGTGGCATATGTAGAGAATTTGTAGCCCTTCTTGTAGTCGAACTTCTCAACTGCCTTGATAAGACCTAAGTTTCCCTCCTGAATCAGGTCAAGGAAAAGCATTCCTCTTCCCACATATCTCTTTGCGATGCTGACAACAAGACGCAGCAAAATAATTGTTTGATTCTTCAAAATTCGTACGGGTTTAAATGTTTTGCAAAATTAACACTTAATAAATACACAGCAAAACAATATCGGTTATTTTTAATAAAGAATTTGAGAGGGCGTGCACTCTATGTTCATAGAATGCAGGCCCTCTCAAACGAGCAGCACCTAAAAGGCTATGTTGAGCAATCCTAACTGGTTGAGGAATATCGCCATAATACATACCGGACAGAAGTAGCGCACGAGCAGAAGGTAGACACCGAAGAGGGTGCCACTCAGTGTGCCCCAGTTCGTGAACTCGTCCTTTATCAGCTTGCGCGGCACCACCCAGCCCATGAATATGCAAGTGAGAATGCCACCGAAAGGCAGCAGGAGCTGTCCGGTCACGAAGTCGAACCAGTCGAAAAGCGTTTTTCCGAACATGCTGAGCCACGCTCTGTCGCCAAGCGAGAGCGAGCAGAATGCACCAATCACCGAGCATACAACCGTCACGAGGCGTGCCGCATTCTTGCGGTCGAGGCGTGTCTCCTCACAGAGGAACGCAGTGCTCACCTCGTGCAGCGAGATGAGTGATGTGATGGCAGCAAGCGAGAGCAGCATATAGAACATGACGGCGACGACCGTGCCAAGCAACGGCACACCGGCAAAAGCCTGCTGGAACACGTTGGGCAGGGTGATGAAGATGAGCGACGGACCGCTGTCGGGGCTTACGCCAACGCTGAACGCTGCGGGGAAAATCATCAAACCGGCAAGAATGGCTATGATGGTGTCGATGACAGCTATGTTAACAGCCGACTTCAAGAGATTGGTTTCGCGAGAGAAGTAGCTGGCAAACGTGCAAATGCAGCCCATGCTAAGTCCTAACGAATAGAACGCCTGACCCATGGCAGCAAGAAAGACGCTGCCAGTAACCTTCGAGAAGTCGGGCTTGAAGAGAAACTCTATGCCTGCGGCTCCGCTCGGAAGCAGACACGAGCAGACCACTACCACCAGCAATAGCAGGAAGAGTGTGGGCATCAGTGCCTTCGAAGCTTTCTCTATACCGCCACGCACGCCACGCACTATGATGACATGGGTGAGCAGGAACACTACTACTGTCCAAAACACTGGCCTCAGGGGCGATGCGGAGAAGTCGGCAAAGTAAGAGGCTATGTATTGCGGGTCGCCACGAAGCTCGCCTACACCCGAGGCAAAGATGTACTGCAAGCACCAGCCCGACACTACGGCATAGTAGCCGGTAATGAGGAAACCGGTGATTACGCCCATTAGTCCGACGATGTGCCACGCCTTATGTGTGTCCATACGCGAATAGGCACGTGCGGTGTTGGCGGCTCCATGTCTGCCGATGATGAACTCGCTCATCATGCAGGGTATGCCGAGAAGCATTATGCACATTATGTATATCAGAATGAAGGCTGCACCGCCATTCTCTCCAACCATGTACGGGAAGCGCCATACGTTGCCTAATCCTACTGCCGAGCCTGCTGTTGCAAGCACCATGCCCAACTTACTTCCAAAATTAACTCTCTCTTGTGTCATCCTTTATGTGTTTTAATGAAATAAAAAGCGACACCAAACAACTTGTAATGTCTGTGTCACAAATTGTTTGGTGTCGCTTTGCTATGTTGTTATAGCCGTAAAATATACGTCAATGAATTGGTTTCTGCCGGCTTAAGAGTAGCGCAAGATCTGTCCTGGACGCAGACGCATCGTCTTTGAGATGTGATTGAGTTTGCAAATCTTATCCACTGTCACGCCACGCTTTCTTGCGATGCTCGATAGAGTCTCGCCCTTCTTCACCTTGTGGTAAGAAATCTGATCGCTCAGACCTGATGTGGTGCGCTTGTTTGTAGCAAAGTCGTCTGCAGAACCGCTTCTTGCGAATGTAGAAGAGTCCTGCTTACCGCGCAGACGTGTAGCGTTCATCGACTCGTTGTCGTATGTCTGTTTGTTGAATGCGTAGTAGTCGCCCGTTACGTCCTGCGCACGGAAGTCGAACATAAGTGCCGGGTTGAGTGCTACACCACAGAGGCGTGTCTCGAAGTGGAGGTGCGAACCAGTGCTTCGTCCGGTGTTACCACCGAGTCCGATCACTTCGCCCGAACGTACTTCCTGGTTTTCCTCCACGAGCTGCTTAGAGAGGTGACCGTAGATTGTCTCCAGACCGTTGTTATGGCGTATCACGATATACTTGCCGTAGCCGCCACGCTCGTAGCGCACGATGCGCACCTTGCCAGAGAAGGCTGCACGTATGGTGTCGCCGATGTACACCTTGATGTCGAGACCTTTGTGCTGGCGTCCCCAACGTGAGCCGAAGTTGCTGGTGATGACGCGGCTTGTGGTAGGCATCGTGAAGTGACGAAGGTCGATATTGAATGTTTCGGGCAACTCGGTAGCGCGGTGTGCGTACTTGTTGTCCCAGTTTGCATAGAGGTCTGCTGCGGGCGATTCGAGTTCTTCGCGCATGGTGATGTTGCGAAGCATAATTGTGTCGACGGCTGCCATCTTACGGTCTACCGGTGCCTGGCGTGCAAGAAGGTCTTGTGCGTTGGCGGTTGTAGAAGTAACGGCGAGCAACATCGATATTGCAAATGTCTTGACGATTTTCTTCAAATTCATTCTTCAGGCAGTTTTTTTTAAATAGAATGAGTATATCATTCCTTCAAAAAGATGGTCATCGAATTGTAGTATATTCGATATCAGTAGTAGTTAATTTGCAATGTTGGCATAGCATTTTGAACATTGCGTTGCAAAAGTACGAAAAAATATTGAATAAAATTGCAAAACGCGCTCTGTGTTAACAGTTTTTGAACGAAGTTTAACATTTTATTTGCTGCCCATAAAGCAGCAAACAAGCTGACTGGCACGCCGTTGTATCAGCCTGTCTATCAGCTTGTCGTTACGAAATCGCTGCCCAATTGACGTTCGTATCGCGCAGTTCGCGCAGTCGTCGCCACAGCATTGCATACTCTGGCGAGGTGCATGTGGGGTCGGCATCGATAATCTTCTGCGCCTCTTCGCGGGCTATCGCCATTATTTGTCCGTCGCGCGCTATGTCGGCTATCTTCAGGTCGAAGGCGATGCCACTCTGCTGTGTGCCTTCGAGGTCGCCTGGTCCGCGCAGCTTGAGGTCTGCCTCAGCGATGCGGAAGCCGTCGTTGGTCTCGCACATGATGTCGATGCGCTTGCTGGTCTCGGCGGAGAGCTTGTATGTGGTGACGAGGATGCAGTAGCTCTGGTCGGCACCGCGTCCTACACGTCCGCGCAGCTGGTGGAGCTGCGAGAGTCCGAAGCGCTGCGAGTCGAGTATCACCATCACGGAGGCGTTGGGCACGTTCACGCCCACCTCGATAACGGTCGTTGCGACGAGAATCTGCGTCTCGCCCGAAACGAACTTCTGCATCTCGGCATCTTTCTCCTTCGACTTCATCTTGCCGTGCACCTTGCTTATCTTGAATTCGGGGAAGATGTCGCACAGTGCGGCGTAGCCCTCTTCGAGGTTCTTGAGGTCGCTCTTCTCGCTCTCGGTGATGAGCGGATAGACGATGTACACCTGCCGCCCGAGTCGTATCTGCTGACGTATGCCGGCATAAAGCGATGTCATCTGGCTGTCGTACTTGTGTATGGTCTGCACGGGTTTTCTGCCGGGTGGGAGCTCGTCGATGATGCTCACGTCGAGGTCGCCGTAGATGGTCATGGCGAGCGTACGCGGGATTGGTGTTGCGGTCATCACGAGTATGTGGGGCGGGTTCTCGCCCTTAGCCCACAGGCGCGCACGCTGAGCCACGCCGAAGCGGTGCTGCTCGTCGATAACCGCCACACCGAGCCGCTGAAAGCGTACGGGGTCTTCGAGCACGGCGTGTGTGCCGACGAGTATCTTCACCTCGCCGGCGATGAGGGCGTCGAGCACTTCCTGTCTGCGCTTGCCCTTCACCTGCCCCGTCAGCAGTTCGACACGTATGTCGAGACCGTGTAGAAACTCCTGTATCGTAGCGAAGTGCTGCTCGGCGAGTATCTCGGTTGGTGCCATGATGCACGCCTGATAGCCGTTGCCGAGCGCAATGAGCATGGTCATGAGTGCCACGAGGGTCTTTCCGCTGCCCACGTCGCCCTGCAGCAAGCGGTTCATCTGTCTGCCCGAGCGCATGTCGTCGCGTATCTCGTGCACGACGCGCTTCTGCGCACCTGTCAGCTCGAACCTGAGGTTCTCGGAGTAGAAGCGGTGGAAGTCGTCGCCCACCTGCGAGAAGACGTAGCCGCGGTACTTGCGGCGATGGTCGGAGGCATAACGCAGTATGTTGAGCTGCACGTAGAAGAGCTCCTCGAACTTCAGTCGCTCGCGCGCCTTCTGCATCTCGATGGCGTTCTTCGGATAGTGGACGCAGCGCAGGGCAGTGTCGCGCGAGACGAGGTGGCGTGCGTTCACGATGAAGTCGGGCAGCGTCTCGGGTATCGGCTCAGCTATCTTCTGCAGCATCGCCTTCACCATCTTCTCCACAGCGCGCGAGGAGATGTTGCGCTTCTTCATCTGCTCGGTGGTGATGTAGTAGGGCTGCATACCCATCTCGGAGAGCTGCAACTCGGATGCGCGCTCTATCTCGGGATGCGAGAACTGGAAGCGTCCTCCGTAGACAGTGGGTCTGCCGAACACGATGTAGTCCTCGCCCACCTTATACGTCTTGTATATGTACTGCGCGCCGGAGAACCACACGAGGTCGACCACTCCCCTACCGTCGGAGAAGTGTGCCACGACGCGCTTCTTGCGTGCCGACATCTCGAACTCCTCAAACGAGAGTATCTTGCCGCATATCTGCACGAACGGCATGTCGCTCTGCAGTTCGTGTATGGCATAGATGCGGCTCCTATCCACATATTTATATGGATAGTACTCCAGCAGGTCGCCCCAGGTGCGCACGCCCAACTCCTTGTTGAGCACGTCCTTCTTGTTGGGGCCGACTCCCGGCAGATACATTATGTCCTGTGAGAGGATGTTCAAAACTCGTACATCATTCCTTTCTTCAACTCGGCTACGATGCTCGCGCCCTTGAACTCCTCGAGCAGTCGGTAGGCGTAGGCGAACGATGCGCCTGGACCCTTGCCCGTGATGATGTTGCCGTCGGCGGTGCAAGGCTCGGCGGTGTATGTGGCACCCTCAAGCTCTGTCTCGAAGCCCGGGTAGCACGTAGCGCGTTTGCCGCGGAGCAGACCCAGATGGCCTAACACCATAGGCGCAGCGCAGATGGCACCGATGAGCTTCTGCTGTTCGGCATGGCGAACAAGCGCCGCACGCACGCCCTCATGCTCGTCGAGGTTCTTCGCGCCAGGCATTCCGCCAGGCAGCATGAGCAGGTCGGCATTGCTGAAGTCGGCATCGGCGAACATCATGTCCGCCTTCACCTGCACACCGTGCGCCGACGCCACCATGTCTGTAGCGTTGATGCTAACTGTCTTCACGTCTATTCCGCCGCGGCGGAGTATGTCAACCGGAGCCAACGCCTCGATATCCTCGAATCCGTCGGCAAGAAATACGTATGCTTTTGCCATGTCGTATATGTTTACTTGTTGTTGTTCTGCATTCTTCACTTTCGGACGCAGCACGCCGAACGGATCGGCTGTCTTCGCCTCGTCCTCGTCCTTCTTCTTAAGCGAATAAAATCGTGCCATGTGTCTGTAGTTTTATTCGGCAGCACCGCTTCTGCGTGCGCCCCCGCTTGTTTCTTTCGATTGCAAATATACCGTTTTTTGGCGAAACTCCGTAAGGTTTCGACTAAAAGTAGCGCAGCGCGACTAAAAAACGCATTTCTAAAAATGATTTTTAAAAATATCATTTTTCAAAAAATCATTTTCAAAACCTACCCCTCTCTGCCACGAACCGCTTCAGCAGAAACGTCAGGAAGTATGGGAATGTATAGAACTTGCCGTTGAACCCGATATTCTTATACCCCAACTTGATGCCGTATTTTATATCTGGATACTTGTCTTCTTTCAGCAGATTGTTTAGTGAGGCGGTAGCGTTGTCATTAGCCTTCACCTCTACAGGAATCAACGAATCGGCATCTCTTACAAAGAAGTCCATTTCGAGTGCAGGTCTGTCGTTGTTGTAGTAATAAAGATTGTAACCCTGCTTCACAAGCATGTCTCCAACTATATTCTCATAGACAGCCCCCTTGTACGTGCCGAGATTCTTGTTAGCCCTCAAGTCCTCTTGAGCTTCTTCGTCAAGAGAAGCAATCAGCAGACCGGTATCCTTATAGTAAATCTTATAAAGTTTAGGGTCGTAGTTACCCTTCAACGGAAGTTCCGGCTGATTAAGACAATAGCAGACATTGATGACTCCTGCATCAGCCAGCCACTCTACACACCCCACATAATCTCTGTTACGTGCGTTCTTGCCTATCTTTGTTATCTGGAAACGCTTGTTCTCTTTGGCAAGGAACGTAGAGATGTGGTTATAGACAGCCTTCACCTTAGCTTTATCCAAACCTTCTACATACTTGGTGATATCTTCCTCGTAGTCTTTAAGCAACTGACGCTGAATAGCCAAAGTACCGCTGAAATTGTTGTTCTTGATATACGAATCTACCACCTCTGGCATACCACCTATAGTAACATAATCGCGGAAAAGAACGAAAAGAACGTCCATCTGCAAATTGTTTATAGGTTTGACCTCCAACATATTCTGGTACAGGTCGTCTATAAATTCCTCTGAATATCCTTTTGCCCATAGGAATTCTTCGAAATCCATAGAATGCATCTCATAATCTTCCTTGTAGCCAACACTATTCGACTCTATTTCACGATAGTTGATACCCATCAATGAACCGGAGCAAATTACATCAAACCGACCATCGAGCTTGAAAAACTTCAATGATGTGGCACAATTGGGACATGCCTGCAACTCATCAAAAAAGAAAAGCGTGTCACCTGGTATAAACTTCAATTCAGGATTAAGCAAAGAGATGTTCTTCAGAATCGCATCAACTTCAAACCCTGTAGTTTAACGTTTTTAGTTGACTACTTTCAGTCTTAATTGTAAAGTTGGTTG
>OGIV01002223.1_pt1 | contig 10049 bp, 6 predicted proteins | sample 1571861 | NCBI WGS metagenome assembly OGIV01 (sample SAMEA2582099, study PRJEB24529) | metagenome | biome: Human gut stool | place: China | collected 2011 | reverse complement strand
AAGCTTCCTGTGTTGCAGGATGGTTGTCGTTCTTGTATTCGTCAGAAGTCCACCATACAGTGTCCTTTGAATTCTCGTCCATAACGATGAACTTATCTTTAGGTGAACGGCCTGTGTAAATACCGGTCATAACATTAACTGCGCCAAGCTCAGTTTCCTGTCCAACCTCATAGCCTTCCAAATCAGCCTTTGTTTCCTCGTTAAAGAGTTCGTCATAGGAAGGATTGTGGATAATTTCAGTAGTACCGGTAATACCATTCTTAGTTAAATCAATCTTTGCCATTTCAGTATCAACCTTTCTGTTTCTTAAATTACATAGTATCAAAGTTTGCGGTGAGTTGTAATTACCAAACAATCTACACTGCAATAACCTATGTTCGTTAGTATTTTAGCATAATTTTTTACCCTCGTCAAGCCAATTGCCAATTAATTTGGTCGGTTTTGTCATATTGTGGTTTATTCGACATCAACACTGTATTTGTATATTGATAAGAGGTGTAAAAAGTGCTATAATATTGTATTATAAGCAGGTTTATTCTGTATATTCAGCGCTTTAAAAAGCAAAGAAAATTTACCGTTACGGGAGGATATTATGAGCCTTGTTGAATTTAAAGATGTTTACAAAATATATAAAATGGGCGAAGTGACTATTAACGCTGTCGAGGGTGTTTCTTTTAATATAGAGCAGGGCGAGTTTTGCGTGGTAGTCGGTGCATCGGGTGCAGGCAAGACAACCGTACTTAATATTCTAGGCGGAATGGATACCTGTACAAAAGGCAGTATTATTGTCGGCGGCAGAGATATAAGCAAGCTGAAAGACAAACAGCTTATTGAATACAGACGGTTTGACATTGGTTTTGTATTTCAGTTTTATAACCTTGTGCCTAACCTTACCGCAAAAGAAAATGTAGAGCTTGCAACGCAGATAAGTAAAAATCCGATGGACAGTACAGAGGCGCTTGAAAGCGTCGGACTTTCACAGCGCAGTGCAAACTTTCCCGCTCAACTTTCGGGCGGTGAACAGCAGAGAGTTTCTATTGCAAGAGCACTTGCCAAGCGACCTAAACTTTTACTTTGCGATGAGCCGACGGGTGCTCTTGACTATAACACGGGCAGACAGATTTTAAAACTTTTGCAGGAAACCTGCCGAAAAGAAAATATGACGGTAGTTCTCATAACCCACAATTCAGCAATTACCCCAATGGCAGATCATATTATAAAGATGAGAAGCGGCAGGGTAATTATGGATGTTCACAATGATGAACCTAAAAATGTTGAAGAAATCGAATGGTAATTCATATTTTCTGCGAAAGGGGAGAGGACATTGACTAAAACCCTGTTAAAAAATACTTTAAGAGAAATTGCAAATTCTAAAGCAAGGTTTATTTCTATACTTGCGATTATTGCACTCGGTGTTGGATTTTTTGCCGGAATCAAAGCTACGGTTCCGTCAATGTACAATATGGCAGACGAGTATTATTCTCAATCCAATCTTATGGATTACAGGCTTGTATCTACTGTTGGATTTGATAAAGATGATGTAAAAGCGGTTGAAAATCTTGACAATGTAACCGATGTTATGCCATCGTATTTTGCCGACCTTGTTTTAAAATCAAACGGAAACGGCGGTAACGGCAAGGTTATAAGAGTATTCGCTGCACCTAAAAGTTATAACAATAATAAAACTCTTAATACATTAAACATAAAAGAGGGAAGACTACCCGAGAAAAAGGGTGAAATCCTTGTTGAATACGGCAGTGTCGGCAGCAGTGATTATAAAATCGGCGACAAGGTTGTATTTGGAAGTGAAAGCGGAGAATCCAATGCACTTGATATGGTAGATACGCTTGAATATACCGTCGTCGGTAAAGTGGAATCACCTATGTATATTTCGTATCAGCGTGGCTCAACTACAATCGGAAACGGCAATATTGCAGCATTTATGTATATTTATCAGGATGATTTTGTAACCGAAAGATATACGGAAATGTATGTGAAAACCGTTTTTTCTGACGGCGACGGTTCAGTCTTTGATGACGAATATGAAAAAGACATTGAAAGCTTTACAACTGTTCTTGAAAATACCGCCGATTTACGCTGTGAGGCATTTGATAAAGATGTTATAGGCAAAGCAAAACAGGAACTTGAGGACAGTAAAAACGATTATGAAACCGAAAAATCCGAGGCTCTTACAAAACTTGATGATGCAAAAGCAACTTTAGATAATTCGGAAAAAGAATATACAGATAAGATTTCAGATGCACAATCGCAACTTGACACAGCCAAAAAGCAGATAGATGACGGAAAAAGTCAGCTTGAAACTGCTAAAGAAGAATACGAAAACGGCATTGCGACAGGTGAAAGCGAACTTTCTTCTGCGCAGGCGGAACTTGACAGTGCAAAAGCCGAATATAATGCAGGTGTTGAAGAATATAATTCAAAAATCAGCATAGCGGAAGAAACTCTTGCCGAAAAAGAAGATGAATTCAATGCCGCAAAAAGTGAATTTGAAAACAATCAAAGGCCGCAGCTTGAAACCGCAATAGCAACTTGCAAATCACAGATTGAGGCTTTACAGGCGCAAATTGATGTTACAGAGGACGAAACCGCTCTTGCTGTATTGCAGGAACAGCTTACACAGGTTAAGGCAGTTTTAGCAGATTGTGAAACAAAACTTGCTATGGCGCAAGAACAGCTTGATACGGCAGAACAACAGCTGAACAACGGAAAACAAGAGTTTGAAACACAAAAAGCGGAAGGACAGGCACAGCTTGACTATGCACTTGCTCAAATTCAGAGTGCAGAACAGCAGATTGCGGACGGACAAGCACAGCTTGAAAGTAAAAAAACAGAGGGACAAGCTCAAATATCGCAGGCTGAAACCGAACTTGCGACAGCACAGGAAAAATATGACAACGGAAAGTCCGAACTTGAGGAGCAGAAAATAAGCGGCAGACAAAAGCTTGATGACGGTTGGAAAGAATACAACGATTCAAAAGCCGAGGCTGATGATAAATTTAAAGAGGCAGAACAAAAAATTGCCGACGCACAGGAAGAAATAGACGCTATAGCAGATCCCGAGTGGTATGTGTTTGACAGGTCGGATAATCCGGGTTATTCAACCTTTGCGCAGAATGTTGAGCGACTCGGTGCAGTGGCATCAGTATTCCCGATGTTCTTTTTACTCGTTGCGGTTTTGGTTTGTGTAACCACAATGTCAAGACTTGTAGAGGAAAAGCGTAAAGAAATCGGAATATTAAAAGCGCTCGGCTACAATAACTTAAGCATAATAATGAAATTTGCGATTTATGCTGTTTTTGCAGGTGTAATCGGTTGTACCGTAGGTGTATTAATAGGCATAAATACACTGCCGTATATTATTTATAATGCATATCAGATTATGTATTATATGCCTGACATCAGCATTGTACCTGATGCACAGAGTATTATACTCGGTACGCTTGCCGCCGTACTTTGTACATTGCTTGTTTCTGTAATAGTATGTGTAAGAGAATTAAGCCAGAGCTGTGCAAAAATTCTAAGACCTAAAACTCCGAAAGCAGGCAAGAGGATACTGCTTGAGAGAATTACTCCGATATGGAAACATATGAATTTTTCCGCAAAGCTGACTACAAGAAATATTTTCAGATATAAATCAAGAATGTTTATGACAATCATAGGCATTGCAGGCTGCACGGCTTTGATAGTTGCGGCATTCGGACTTAAAAACAGCTTTATTCCGCTTACCGATACACAGTTTAGCGAAATATTCAAATATAATGCGGTTGTTATTCCTAAAGAAGGCGGAACTGCCGAACAGCTTGATTATCTGAAAAATGCAATAAACAATACGGGCGACGCAGCGTCAATTATGCTTGCAGGTCAGCAGGAAGTTGTTGTAAAGAAAAATAATGTTGTAAAAGATGAAAGCACTTATCTTACGGTAATGGAAGATCCGCAGAGATTTTCGGAGGTTACAGAACTTAGAACAAGGGGCGACAAAAAGCACCTTGATATTACCGATGATTCCGTAATGATAAATGAAAAAATGGCGACCGAATTGTCTGCCAAAGTCGGTGATACCGTAAGTGTAACTGTTGATGATAAAACCGCAGAACTTACAGTAGGCGGAATTTATGAACAGTATATAAAGAATTATGTGTTTATTTCTCCTAAACTTTACAGTGAAAAATTCGGAGAAGAACCGCAGTTTAATATGGCACAGGTTGTACTGAAAAATCCTGACGAACAGACTGCGTTCGGTGAAAAAATGCTGACGAATGATAAAGTAGCGGGTGTAACCTATCTTTCATCAGGTATGGGTGAAATTGAAGATATGCTCAATTCGCTTAATATGGTTGTGCTTGTTATGATTATTTGTGCAGCGGCACTTGCGTTTGTAGTGCTTTATAATCTTACAAATATCAACATTGCCGAGCGTGTGCGTGAAATCGCAACTTTTAAGGTGCTCGGATTTTACAGCAGAGAAACCTCAAGCGTTATTTATAAAGAAAATATCGTGCTTACTCTCGGAGGTATTCTTTCGGGACTTGTTCTCGGTATTTTCCTTACAAGATTTATTATTCAGACCGTTGAGGTTGACAATGTAATGTTTGGCAGAGATATTTTGCCTACATCATTCGTTTTTGCGGCTTTGCTGACATTTGCATTTGCTTTGATTGTGAATTTTGCAATGGGATTTAAGATTAAAAAAGTAAATATGGTTGAAAGCCTTAAGAGTGTTGAATAAACGGTGCCGCACATTATTTGTGCGGCATTGTCTGAAAAAGATAGAATTTTTGAAATAAAAATCATTTAAAATATTGATTGCTTAGGCAAATTGTGGTATAATACAAAAGAATAGGCAATTTAGCACAATATCAGTGAAAGGAACTGTAGATATATGATAAAAGCTAATCAGTATCGCACCGTAACTTGCGGTGAGTTAAGAGAAGAAAATATCGGACAGGAAGTTCGTGTAGCAGGCTGGGTTGAAAATATCCGTGACCACGGCGGCGTAATGTTCCTTGACATTCGTGATCAGTACGGTGTTCTTCAGGTAGTAGTTCACAATGACGAGTTACTTAAGGGTATTAACAAAGAATGTACCGTAACATTGAGCGGTAAGGTAGTAAAGAGAGATGAAGAAACTATCAACTCTAAGATTGCTACCGGTTATGTTGAGGTACACACAGATGATATTACCGTTCTCGGTAAATGTAAAAATGTTCTTCCTTTTGAGGTTGCAACATCAACAAATACTTCGGAGGAGGTACGCTTAAAGTATCGTTTCCTCGATCTTCGTAATCAGAAGGTGCATAATAACATTATGCTCCGTTCACAGATTATAACATTCCTCCGTGCAAAAATGAACGAGATGGGATTTAATGAAATTCAGACCCCGATTCTTTCAACTTCATCCCCGGAAGGAGCAAGAGATTATCTTATTCCGAGCCGTAAGCACAAGGGCAAATTCTATGCTCTTCCGCAGGCTCCGCAGATTTTCAAACAGCTCCTTATGGTTTCCGGTTTTGACAGATACTTCCAGATTGCACCTTGTTTCAGAGATGAGGATGCAAGAGCAGACCGTTCGCCGGGCGAGTTCTATCAGCTTGACTTTGAAATGGCTTTTGCCACACAGGAAGATGTATTTGCGGTTGCAGAAGAAGTTCTTTACGAAACATTCACTAAGTTTACAGATAAAGAGGTTTCAAAGCCTCCGTTTGCCCGTATTCCATACACTGAAAGTATGTTAAAGTACGGTACAGACAAGCCTGATCTCCGTAACCCGCTTGTTATCGTGGAGATTAGCGATATGTTTGAGGAAACTGACTTTAAGCCGTTCCTCAAAAAGACTGTTCGTTCAATTAATGTACCGGGTGCCGCAAAGCAGTCAAAGAGCTGGTTCAAGAAGATGGAAGAGTTTGCACTTTCTATCGGAATGAAGGGTCTCGGTTATGTTAAGGTAAGAGATGATATGACTTTTGACGGTCCTATTGATAAGTTTCTTAAAGAGGGCGACAGAGAGGAGCTTATTAAGCGTAATAATTCTAACGCAGGCGATGTTATTTACTTTATCGCAGATACAGAAAAAGACGCTCCAAAGCTTGCAGGTCAGATTCGTACAGAGGTTGCTACCCGTCTTGACCTTATTGACAAGTCAAAGTTTGAGATGTGCTTTATCGTTGACTTCCCAATGTATGAGCATGACGAAACCACAGGTCAGGTAATATTTACACACAACCCATTCTCCATGCCACAGGGCGGTATGGACAGCTTGCTTAATAAGAACCCCGATGATATTCTTGCTTATCAGTATGACATCGTATGTAACGGTGTTGAGCTTTCATCAGGTGCTGTTCGTAACCACGACCTTGATATTATGATTAAGGCTTTCGAGATTGCAGGATATACCGAAGATGAGCTTAAATCTAAGTTCTCTGCTCTCTACAACGCATTCCAGTATGGTGCTCCGCCACATGCAGGTATGGCTCCGGGCGTTGACAGAATGATTATGCCCATTACTGAAGAAGAGAACATCAGAGAGGTTATTGCTTTCCCAATGAACTCAAATGCTCAGGATCTTCTCCTCGGTTCACCGGGAGAAGTAACAGAGCAACAGCTTCGTGAAGTTCACATTAAATTAAGATAACTTCATATATACTCAAAGGGCGAGTTGTTTTTATAACTTGCCCTGATTCTGTTTATACAAAGGATGGTTTTTATGGTAACAAGAGAAGATGTTGAAAACATTGCGTTGCTTTCAAAGCTGTTCGTTCCCGAAGAGGAGCTTGACAGCCTTACACAGTCAATGCAGGAAATTATAGATTTTGCCGATACAATCAATAATGCTCCCACAAGCGGTGAGAGCTTTGACAACATAAACAACCTTTCAAATGTATTTCGTGAGGATGTTGTGGTTGAGTCATATGACAGCGAGGAAATTTTGAAAAATGCCCCTGAACAGGCAGAGTCACATTTCCTTGTCAGAGGCAGAGAATAAGAGGTGTAAAAATGGGTAGTATTGCAAAAATTCACGAAATGCTTGTTTCCAAGCAGGTTTCGTGTACGGAGCTTACTAAAAGCTATCTTGAAGAAATAGAAAAATCAAACGGCGAGCTTAACGCTTATGTAAATGTAACTCCCGATACAGCGCTTGAAACCGCAAAGACTGTTGACGAAAAAATTGCAAAGGGCGAAGAAATCGGTATGCTCGAGGGTGTTCCGATGACATTGAAAGATAATCTTTCCACAAAGGACATTGAAACTACTTGCTGTTCTAAAATCCTTAAAGGTTACAAGCCGATTTATAATGCAACTGTATGGGAGAATCTTTCTGCACAAAATGCAGTTATGCTCGGTAAAACAAATATGGACGAATTTGCAATGGGCTCTTCGTGTGAAACTTCATGCTTTGGCGGTGCAATGAATCCGTTTAACACAAAGTATGTATCCGGCGGTTCATCAGGTGGCGTAGCAAGCGCTGTCGGCGCAAACATTGCAGCATACGGACTTGGTTCTGATACAGGCGGTTCTATCCGTCAGCCAGCAAGTTTTTGCGGTATCGTAGGTCTTAAGCCGACATACGGCAGTGTATCCCGTTACGGTCTTATTGCTTATGCAAGCTCACTTGACCAAATTGGACCTATCACAAAGAGCGTTGAAGATGCCTCTATTGTATTTGATGCAATTTCACAATATGACGAAAAAGACAGCACTTCAAAGGGTAATGTCGGCGGCGCAACTTACGGAAAGCTCAACAATGACATCAAAGGTATGAAAATCGGTATTGCCCGTGAGTATCTTGACGGTATTCGTGACGATGTTAAAGAGGCAGTTCTCAATGCCGCAAAAGTTTATGAATCACTCGGTGCAGAAATAGTGTATTTTGATATGCCCGCACTTAAGTTTGCTCTTCCTGTTTATTACATTATTGCCTGTGCAGAGGCATCTTCAAACCTCGGCAGATACGACGGTATTCGTTTTGGTTATAAAACACCGCATTATAACGGCACTCACGATATGATTTGCCGCACCCGTTCAGAGGGCTTTGGTGAGGAAGTTAAGAGAAGAATTCTTCTCGGCACATATGTACTCTCTGCCGGTTATTATGACGCTTATTATAAAAAGGCACAGAATTTGCGTGGAACTATTGTAAAGGCATTTACAGATGCATTTGAGCATTGTGATGTAATTCTTGCTCCAACAGTTCCTATGACTGCTTTCGAGGCGGGTCACGCAGTTTCCGATCCGATTGAAACTTATCTTACAGATATTTGTACCGTACCCGTAAATATTGCAGGACTTCCGGGTGTATCCGTACCGTGCGGATTTAACGCAAACGGTATGCCAATCGGTATGCAGCTTATCGGCAAGAGTTTTGGCGAGGCTGAAATTTTAAATGCAGCGTTTAAGTATCAGCAGGCTGCCGGAGAAAACTTTAAGGATACAAAGTGGGGTGTTAAGCTGTGAAATATGAATTAGTTGCGGGTTTTGAAACCCATATTGAACTTGCTACAAAGACAAAAATTTTCTGCTCATGTACAACAGCGTTTGGCGGTGCACCTAACTCACATTGCTGTCCTGTATGTATCGGACTTCCGGGTACACTTCCAAAACTTAACCGTGAGGTTGTAAACTTCGGTATCAAGGCAGGTCTTGCCACTCACGGTGAGATTGCGGAGATTTCTAAAATGGACAGAAAGAACTACTGCTATCCTGACCTTTCAAAGGCTTATCAAATCAGCCAGCTTTATGCACCGCTTTCAATCGGCGGCTATGTAGAGCTTTCAAACGGCAGAAAAATCAGACTTCATCATATTCATATTGAAGAAGATGCAGGAAAACTTATTCATCAGCACGGCGACACATATGTCGACTACAACCGTGGCGGTGTTCCTCTTATCGAGATTGTATCGGAGCCTGATATTCGTTCTATTGACGAGGCTAAGGAGTATGTGGAAAAATTACAGCAGGTAATGCGCTATATAGGAATTTCCGACTGCCGTATGCAGGAAGGCTCAATGCGTTGCGATGTTAATATTTCTGTTCGTCCTGAGGGCAGTGAAACTCTTGGAACAAGAACAGAGATTAAGAATATGAACTCAATTACAAATATTGCCAAAGCAATGGAGTATGAGTATGAGCGTCAGGTAGATTTAATTGAGAGCGGCGGCAAAGTAGTGCAGGAAACTCTCCGTTATGATGATGCAACAAACACTACATCTTCAATGCGCAGTAAAGAGGACGCTCACGATTACCGTTATTTCAGAGATCCTGACCTTGTTACAATCAATGTCTCAAGAGATGTTGTGGAGAGCTTAAAGGCTGAAATGCCTGAACTTCCTTCTGACAAATGCAAGAGATATATTGAAGAACTTGAAATTCCTGAAAAAGATGCACAACTTCTTACAAAATACAGAAAAATCAGCGAGTTCTTTGATAAGGCTTGTGAGGGTGTAAAATCCGCAAAGTCTGTATCTAACTTTATTATCGGTCAGATTTTCCGCAGAACAGAAACCGAGGCTGATAAGGAAACATTTGATGTATCAATAACACCTGAACAACTCAATGAGCTTGTAAAATTGATTGACAGCGGCAAGATACGCAATAACCTTGCTAAGGCTACACTTGAGAAAATGCTTGATTCCGGCAAGGGAGCACTTGATTTTATCAGTGAAAGTGATATGGCAGGACTTGATGAAAACACTGTAAATGAACTTTGTAAACAGGCTATAGAGAACAATCCTAAGGCTGTAGATGATTACAAGAACGGTAAGGAAAAAGCTATTAAGGCTCTTGTCGGTAATGTAATGAAGAACAGCCGTGGTAAAGCAGATGCTGCAGCAGTTGAACAGAAACTTAAAGATATGATTTCATAAAGTTTTATTATATAAGAGTGAAAGCCACTTTTGATTTAGTTCAAAAGTGGCTTTTGTGTTTGTGGATTTTTATATTAGAAATTAATATAAATTTGGTTGAGTGCACAGTTTAGCCAAGCAATTATAAAAGTTTGGTCGACCTTTTCAAAGGTCGTGGGTGTGGGCAAA
>OGIV01002221.1_pt1 | contig 10053 bp, 11 predicted proteins | sample 1571861 | NCBI WGS metagenome assembly OGIV01 (sample SAMEA2582099, study PRJEB24529) | metagenome | biome: Human gut stool | place: China | collected 2011 | reverse complement strand
TTACTTTAATATATTTACTTAAGTATACCATATCTGATTTTTTTATTCTTGTAATTTCTTTTGTTGATTCCATATAGTAAAAATTAAAATGCATATTAGGCAAATTTTATTTTTTATAAATTATCTTACAATTTTAGAAAGAAATCACTTCTGAGAAAATAATATGATTGACTGCCCTTTGCAAAACAAAGTATAATCTTATAAAGCACTGATTGGAGGTATGATTATGGCATATAGTTTTAAATATGGATTCAGAGAAAGTTTGGTTCTTCAAAATGAAGTTTTAAAATCAGAAAAAGAACTTCAGGAATACGAATTAGAAAATATATTCTATGAACTGGAAAAGTTTTTTAATCTTAACTTTTTAGAGTTAGAAGAAATAAAAGATGAATATTATGTTGGTGATGTTATTGAATTACTATCAAAAGTAAAATCTCAAAAAATCTATTTTTCTCAGGAATATGCAGGTTATAAAACTCTGGAGGAAAAAAGAAAGTGCCTCTTAGATAATATCAAAATATTACTGGATGTGGAAGATGCAAAAGACAATTTGATCATAGAATAAGGAGGAATAATTTAATGATAAAAAAATACTGGTTCTTATTACTGATTATCATCATAGGCAGTACAGCATATGGGGAAGACAGCAACTCTCTATACCAATTAGAAAAGTTAAAATATGAAATTGAAAAAGAGCAGTACAAAGGTGAATATGTTATTACTGGCAGACTTAACGACATCATTGGAGATGGAACAGTCAATTTAAACCCAGAATTTTTCACAATGAATTTCGCTCTAAAAACTGAAGAAAGCTCAGTAGCCTTTGGAAATGACAAAGAGAATAAAATAAAAGCTTCTGAAGAAAATGCTAAAACTATTAAAGTATTTAAAGATTATCTTATCTCAATTGGAGTAAAACCAGAAAATATAACAACAACTAGATACACTTCTAATACTGCTTCTAAATCAGTGGTATCTCAATCAGCAAGTGTTAACCATGAGATAAAAGTAAAATTTGATATTTCAACAGATGTTGGAGCAGTTCTAAAAAAAATTGAACCTACTGATATAAGATATATTGGTGATATAGTTTATGGAGTATCAGAAAAGACTAAAAAAGAGGCAAAATTAAAAGCTTATGAAATAGCTATGGAAGATGCTGTCAATCAGGCTAAAATACTTACTAAAACTGGAAACAGCCAGCTTGGAGATCTTAGAAATATTTATGAAAATAAAGGTGCTTCTGTTAACAGAGTTGAAAACAGAATTGCAAACTTCAATATGAGGGCTAAAAACACTGAATCAATGAGTAAAAGCGAAGCTCCTATTCCTATTTCAGTAGCTCAGGATTTTAAAATTTCTGTAACTTTAGTTTGCTCTTTTGACATGATAAAAAAAATAAAATAACTAAAAAAGTGAATAAACTAAAATATAATATTTGCAAAATAAATTGAACTTTTCTCATAAGAAAAGAAATATACTATAAGAGTTCATATCTCTCTACATGTTAAATTATTAATTGCTGATAACTATGAGACTGAAGCCAAAACTCCTCAATGCAATAATATTAGGATTGACAATGTTCCTTTCAATGCAAACAGCTTTTGCTGCTTGCAAACAGTCATTTGCCGCTCAACAAAAGAAGGTAGCGACCATTAGCAAAAAGAGAGTTGTCAAGAGCAAGAAGAGAACCTATCGCAAGGCTTCGGCGCGTAAATATTCGCATAGGGAACTGAACGCCATTATGCGGATACTTGAGCGGAAGTTCCTGTCGGAAGACAAGACCCCGGCCTTGCGAAATGTTGTTGGATTTGGAATGGGATCCAACTCCATTGATGTTGCGCTCCGTTGGAACACGAAGGAGAAGCAGCTGGAGTTTCGTAGGCAGATTTACAACTCGCCCGCCATCAGGTTTGAGGGCAAGTTGGACCCTATCATCGACAACAGGGAAGGCGTGAGCACCTACCAAGGCATCTCCCTCAAGGCGGAGAAGCCTTCCTATCCATTGGGCACCACGGAAATCAGATTCACGATTACCAACCATAGTGGCGAGGAATTTGTGTATGGCGAAGCATATAGCATCACAGCCCAAGGAGCGGATGGCAATTGGTTTGTTGTGCCCACCGATTGCTCGTTCACGGCCATCGGTCATGTTTTAAGCGATGGTCAAAGCGGCACCATCACGGCCCATCTTTTTCCCGATATTCTGCCAAACAAGCCAGGCGTCTATCGCTTCTTCTACGAAGATAACATAGATGGCAATAAGGTGCTGCTTATGGCAACCTTTGAGTTGAAGTAAATAAAAAGAATTGTTGCTTATGAAAATACTCTTCAGTTTATTGGCATTTTGTTTATTTGCCTCATGCGTCCATTCTCAAGAAGCGCTGGACACGGTAAATTTGCCATATTGTGTACAATGTGGCAAGTGGATTTATTTTAATAATAGGTAATTTTACAACTATGAATAAGTTTATATTAGTGATAGCTATGGTTTGTTGCATAACACAATTATGTTCACGATTTAATGCGATATATGGAACAAAACATCATATTGATATGTTAGATTCAATATCGACAAATTTTGCAAGGGAAAATACTATTTATCGCGGAGTTCGATTGTGGTCTATGTTTAATAATCCGAATAAAAATTATTTGTGTATAAAAGTAAATGACACGCTAATCATCGTTACAGATAGTGAGTTATTGTTTGACACCCCTTTATATTCAACGACAAAGGAGAGGCTTGCTCAAGATTTTAGCCAGGCAAGCATCGTATACTGCACTGATATTCCATTCCGTGCATATGTTGTTGCAGAAGGGGATACCTTAATATACGAAAGAAATTCCATTACCTCCCCAAAATATAACTTATCTCGAGGAATTGTTAGGAATAACATTGTAAATCCTAATAAAAATTTATTTGTAGGTGATTCCTTGGATGGACTATTAAAAAAAATTGGATTATGGGATAAAAGGGTATTAGACTATGCCGATAAGTCTAACGTGTGTATATTTATAAATACCGAAGCAATCAAATATCATTCACGACTTAGAGATGAATCAAATTTTATATTAAAATGTGAATTCAATGCAGTTTTTGTACAAATAGTTAATAATAAAATTTATGGTGTTGAATATGGACTTTTTGGTAGATATGGAATGAAGGAAGATTTAAGTCTTAGAGAATATATGGATGCCATGTGATGAATGATGGATATAACGAGTTCGGCATGGATGAGCGCAAATTCAGACAGTGTAATACAAACTGTATCAAACTATAACCATTATAGTTTAACACAGTTAATTTGCACTTCATTATTTCTTTCTCAGTGTATAATTCTTCCTATCCTCATTTTTGGGTTCATTACCAAACGAATCCAGCAAAACAACACTTTTATCCTCCCTCACCTTATAGAATATGTTGTCACCACTCGAAGGATGCACAAGCATCAATATGTTGCCGTCAAGCACTTGGAAAGAACCTTTTAACCTTTCCTGCTCGTTCTGCTTTTCATTGTATGACTGTATCAACAAATAGGTACCATCAGCATTTAACGTGAGTGTTGTTTCAACATCAGACGGTAATACACCGTAATATGTTCCAGTAATAGAATCCAAGCTGGCTCTATTTTATAAAGCATATCATTCGTTTTTTATTGAAATATATGCATGTCGCCAAGTTTTCTATGATTATTTAAATATAGCGTAATACGTATAAACCATTGAAAGATCAGTATTTTGAAGTAATGCAGCAATTCTATGCAATAAAATCAAATGTCAATCGTTCTTTAGATAAAACATAAAATAAAGACGTATGAAAGTATCAACAAAACAAGGCAAATACTTTAGAGGAGGAAAGGTACAAAAATCTTTCCTTCTCGGATTCTGTATATTTGCATTTGTTTTGTTTAGGGTATTTTGGTATAGAACTTTTTATATTATCAATGAAGTAGAGTTCACTGTTTGGAAAACATATAAGGGATGCTATATAACACCTTATAAATATTGGGGAGTATTACCGCCAAAAGATAATTATCTTAGAATTTCCAATATAGGCATAGCTGATATTTTTATTTGTAAAGATAAAACACTATGTGTTTTTATTGATCCACAGTCAGATGGTGCGACGGAAACTGTATGCAAATTAAAATCATGTCAATACAATTCCTATAGTACGGATGATAAAGAAGTACTAAAAAGAAGTAAAGATTGGGTAGAAGAATGGAAAAAATATCAGTCGATATATCCATATATAACTATTGATGCAAGAGTCATGAAAATTGAAATTAATGAATGAGGGGGAGGCCGTCCGAAAACTTAATTAGGGAAGCAAACAACTGAATTGAGCATTTTTCTTTTGCTCTTTATAGTTAATTAACCTCGTATCTTCTTGATTCTCAATTATTTTATGTATATTTGTAGTAATAAACAAAAAAGATATGGCATATAAAAAAGGTCAAGATAGACGACAGAGGGTTCTTGTCCCTGATTGCATTGACGAGTATGTAGAGGCTGACGCCCCTGTTCGCTTGTTCGATGCTTTTGTCGATAATCTCAAAATGGATGAACTGGGATTCGTCCGCAGTACTCCTGCAGAGACATGTACTCCTGGATATGATCCTCGCGATCTCCTCAAACTCTATATTTATGGTTACTTCTATCAGGTACGTTCCTCTCGTAAACTTGCTCGTGAGTGCAAGTGTAACGTAGAGGTAATGTGGCTGCTCAACAAGCTGACGTTCTACTACCACCCAGACCATTTGGGTAGCAGTAGTTACATCACCAACCTTGAAGGCGAGGTGGTACAGCATATCGAATATGTTCCTTTTGGTGAAGTGTTCGTTGAGGAGCGCAATAACATTTGGAATACGCCTTATCTTTTCAATGCGAAGGAATTCGATGAGGAAACGGGATTGTATTACTATGGGGCGAGGTACTATGAGCCAAGGTTGAGTGTGTGGATTAGTGTTGACCCGTCAAAGGAGAAATATCCTGATATAAGTTCTTATACCTATTGTCATAATAGTCCAATAATTAGCATTGACCCAGATGGAAAGGATGATTATAGGATGGATGCAAGTGGATATTTAGTTTTTTGGAGACGAACTAATGCAAAATCTACACATCGTGTTTTTTTTAAGAATGCGAGCATTGTTGTTGGACGAAATCTTGTAAATCAATTGGTGAAAAACAAGAATAATCAAGGCTCATATGCTGTTACGTCAAATGGCGATGATGCTTTTAAATTCTTCACTTTTGCAGCAAAACATACTAAGGTAGAATGGAGATTGGTAGGCATGAAAAATGGTTCTGGTGTAAAATTTAAATTGAGCACTGATTTCAATTCCAGTTCTGTTTCTAACGACATGAATGATGCTAAAAATATGTTGTTCCATCTACATAGTCATCCTTGGAATACAAATTTTGGTGAAACAAAAGCATCTGGAAATTATAAAGAATACAATCAGGTGTCATCAGGAAAATCAATAAGCAATTACTATACAGATGGCGATGTTTGGACCCTGAATAATATTTATAATGCATATAAGAAAGCAAATCCAAACAAAAGGTTCGAAAGCTATCCACGGGCTTACATATATTACTCTGGTGACAAAGGACAAAAAAGCCAATTGTATGAATATGATTTGAAACGTGCAAGATTTAATCCAATTTTCACGCCAACATATGAGCAAATAAAAAATAGAATTTACAGGAAATGAAAAAGATTTTTTTTATACTTTTTATTCTATTGACAAGTTGCGTAGCTAAGGATGGACCATTCTCTCCATCCTTAGCTATGGTACTCGATGGAATAATAAATAAAAATCCTGAATATAATGTAATACAAATTCAGGCATCCAAATTAGAAGGACATGAGTTACTTTTCATCACTTGTCTTCATAATTATAATCCTAAAATGACTGAAAGCTATTATATATACAAGAATAAATTGGTCACATATTTCCAAACAGACGAAAACGACAGGTCTTATATCATAGACCATAATTTCTTGTATAAATATGATGGGGGAAAACTTAATTATAATTGTATATATTCTTCCAAAGTCACTTCTGAACCAAAACAGCAGGTGTATGAAATTATTGGGAATAACAAATTAGCATTATTAAAAAGGCCGGAAAAAATAGTATGCAGAAAGAATAAAATAGAAGGAAATAATGTTGTTCTAAACAAGCAATTGAACGAATTTATTAATTCCTACATTTATAATAATATAGATGTATTATATGAATTACGTTTTAAGGAAATTAATAATAAACACTATGCAATAATACGTTCCATGATATATTATGATAAAAATAAATATGATGGATATTTTTTCCGAGATGGGAACTTGGTAGTTATATATGGGATAGATGCATCTGAAAATTTTTTAGATAAAACATGGATAAAGAAGGACATTCGAGGAATACCAAATTTCAAATATAGGACTATAGATGAATGGAATTATCCTTATCCTCTGAAATTAGAAATATTTTCTAATGGAAACGTTAAAGAGCTATCACTTTCGGAAGGATTCGCTATATAGAAATACTGCAAATGGATGAAATATCCTATAAATTTTCGGTTCATGACATTTTTTATATATAATAGCATATATAACAAGATGTATAATAAGTATAAAAATCCGTGGATTTTTCCTTTGATAATTCGGATTTTATACAGACTTTTGTGCTGACCAAGCAGACAGCCAACCTTGCCAAGGAAGGCAAGTTCATCACCTACGATTACGACTATCAGCATCTGGCGAGAGTGACCAAGTCTATGTAAACTCCGAGTTTGCTGGTGGTCGCACAAATACAGCCAAGTTCTCTCTTTACGTTAGTCCATATTTGGTTGCCAACCAAGGCGGACGCTACACCAAGCACATCTATATTGGTAGCCAGCGTGTAGTCAGCAAGATTGGAAACTTTGACTCTTACGGTTCAGCCCCACGCCGCATCCAGTATGCAGGTAGCGAGACTGATGGACTTTCTGTTGACTATAAGGTTAAATATGCTGAGCAGTTGCAGGTTATCAAGGATAATTATGCAACCTTTGCAGTGCCGTACAATGGCGAGGACAACAACGACTATGTGGACGGCAAGGGCTTCTACGGCAATGCCGTCATAATAGGCGAACGTGAAGACATCGCTTCCGCTGCCGTCTGCATCCCAGAATATGTTTCTGAAAACGGTCTTTCCTCTGGCAATGTCCGGTTTGGAGCATCTGACGTTGCTATTACTGCCTGTGTCAAACTCACATTCTCCGCTTGGGTCAATAAGCATGACGGTACGCTTGCGGCTGTAATCGGCAAACTCCTTGCTTGGCATGAGGTCGTAACTGAGTTCTGCAAAGCTACCAATATCGCCGATGCCTCCTGTACGCAATCCATATAAATCCAACGGCACATTCGAAGTTTCGGTTCTGACGATGCCCATGCTTGCATCCGTTGAATTTGATTCGGGAGAATGGTGATGATTCTTGTGGCACTTCTGATGCCGTCAATGCGCAGATATATTACTTTACCTTCTTTGCGTATGGAGATGTCTGTTCCGTCAACATCTGTTGCTGTGGTTGCTTTTGAAACAACTCCGTCAGTGATGGCATACACATTGCCATCGTTGCCAAACCTAAATCCGTATTTACAGGTGTTTCCGCCATTGCCAGCAAAGCCCATGTCAAAGGTCGGATGGTTTGTCGGACAAGTAAACTCAAACGCTCCACCACCTTCTGCAAAGGCTGGAGTTACGGCGTATGCACCAGATGCAGCCGCTTCTTGTGTTAGGTTGTCGATAAAGCCGTTCTTGAACACTTCAAGTCCTTGTCCTATCCATCGTGTCATTGTGCTGTCTGGTGAGGAAGGCACATTAGTCTTAATCATCCACTTGCGCTTCAAAACATGCCACAGAGAATCGGTAGGAGATGTGTATGTCGCAAGCGATGCGTTATCGTCACCCCAGAAAGTAAAGCCTCTGTCCGGCATCGGATTGCCGTTTTCACGTCCCATGACAAGCAGACGGGAAGCGGATGAGGGGTTGTAAGGATTGGAGTCATAATAGGTTCCATTGTCCTTCAATGCCGAATACATGTGACTTTCCTCATACGAGGTTGTTGAGAGAGGTTGAATGAGACTGCCCGCTGCATCTGTGCCGAAAACGGTAACACGGTGGTGGTAGGCTTCATTCTCCGCAATGTCCCATAGCAGGTTACCCTCACTATCAAGGTACGAGCCTTTCAAGGTGATTCCATACTTGACTGTCATCAACTCCGCCTGGCGTTTGGGCTGAGGTGCCAAGAGAGCCCCCCAACAACAATAACAAGGTGAGTTTTCTCATTTTGTAGTCAATTTGTAGATTTTAAGCTAAACACAATGCGAATCGACTCTGCCACAAGAGAGAGAATGACGAGAGGAAAAGGTCTGTCAAGAAAAGAAAGACAATAGTCGTTTTTTCATGAAGTCCCATAACTAATGTGGAAAGTCAATAGACAATACCACCCAAAAAACGACACAAAGATACAAAATTGACACGAAATTTATGTAAAATATTTATAAAATCTCATAAATATACTAAACAAAAGCTATTTTACAGAGAACTTTTCTTATTTTATTAATATTTTATGTATTTTTGTAAAATTGAATTAGTATCTTATTGTAAAATTGTGGTATGAAAAAAATATTGATTATTATAGCGGTATTATTATTTTTACAAGCCAGTGCTCAAGGGTATCGCAGTTGTGAAGATAAGCAGTTGCTTGTATCAAAATTAAGCCATATCTGTAAATATCCTATAAAGCTTCAAGCCAGTAACCAAGAGGCAATTGTTGCTATTGAATATAAAACAGATAACAAGGGAAATGTTGTCAAAAGAAAAGTTGTGGATTGCAACAATAAAAAATTCAAGAGTGCAACATTGGAGGCTTTTGATAAAGTAAAGAATATCCGAATTAATAAACTTCAACAAACAGACACCATTTATTTTCAGTATAAAATACAAGGTTCACTGACCCCGATCCATCCTCTTACAGATGTTGAAATTATTGGTTATGGAAGTTATGACATACCTATATTGATGAAATAGTTTAAGTATTTTTATAAATAATCAAAGAGTCCTGGATATTTTTATAACATCCATGACTCTTTGGTTTAAAATATATAGAGTTTCAACAGCATCTTTCCAAGCTATACATTTTACTTTTTTGTAATAATTCTAGGGTCGTATATTTCAGTAAAAGCCGCCTTGTTATTTTCGCCACCAAGAACAGGATCATAATATATGAATTTCCCCGCATCTGCATCAACTCCCAATAAAACAACGGCATGACTTCTATCGCTCCCCAATCTACAGCAAGCTATTTTACCATTGGCTATTTCGTTTATCAGGTAAGCTTGGCTATAAGGATATGTAGCCGTAAACCAATTGTTTAATGCGGCATCCCAATCAGACGTATTTAAGGCTATTCCTGTGATGTTGCCATTTCTGTTTCTTTGAACCTTGTCTCCGAAATATCTCACAATTTCATTCTTTGAGATGTTCTCGTTAAAATGATTTCCACAATATTGTATCGCACCGATAACACATTCTCCATTTAATACTTCTCGAGTTGCTCGTGTTGTATTGAAAAGAGACTGAATAGGCTTGTCTTTATACATTTCATAAAGACATTGCAACTTTTGTTCTGTCTGTTGCTCCATTGAAGTTTTGCTATACATCACTTCTTCTGGCGAATCATTTTGACAACTCACAACAGAAAATAGTAAGCATGCAAAAACTGTGATTTTTAATAATCTTTTAAGTTTCATATACACCATATTATGTTAATTACTAAATCTGCTCGCAAAAATATAACAAATCCTTGATAAAAATATATTTTATGCAAGATTTTTCTAAGGAAAAGCTAATTTTTAACACAATAATACGATATAAGTTATGTATATGTAACTATATTCTGATATTAATTCAAAAATGAAGTCCATTTTATTTTTCAAGATATATAATTTACCCCAGTTCGGGATAAAATAGCGATTAGTTGCATGTGAAGACAGATACGCGG
>OGIV01002219.1_pt1 | contig 10065 bp, 7 predicted proteins | sample 1571861 | NCBI WGS metagenome assembly OGIV01 (sample SAMEA2582099, study PRJEB24529) | metagenome | biome: Human gut stool | place: China | collected 2011 | reverse complement strand
GCGGAGGACGCAATAATAACTTCCGCGGAAGAGATAACGGTGGAAGATTAGACCGTGAGATCGACAAGTTCAATAAGGATTCTGCACCATTGGCAGAGGAGATGCGCGGAAAAGAGACACGGGAGAGAGAACGTGACAACAAGAACCGCAACGGAAAACAGCGCGGCGATTACGATGTTTTAGGAAGCAGGAAGCAGGAGCGTTTCGTAAACTTAGAGAAGAACGGCGGTAAAAAGAAACCACAGCAGCAGCCACAGCCAAAACAGGAAGAAGAGACAATCAAGACACTGGTTCTTCCGGAGAAACTTACCATCAAAGATCTTGCTGACAAGATGAAAGTACAGCCGTCAGTGATCGTAAAGAAATTATTCTTAAAAGGAACGATGGTAACAGTCAATCAGGAGATTGATTACGATCAGGCCGAAGAGATCGCTTTAGAGTTTAACTGTATCTGTGAGCCGGAAGAGAAGGTTGATGTGATCGCAGAACTCTTAAAAGAGGAAGATGATGCAGAAGAGACATTAGTTGCACGTCCACCGGTTGTATGTGTTATGGGTCACGTTGACCACGGTAAAACATCCCTTCTGGATGCAATCCGTTCTACCCGTGTGACGGACAGAGAGGCAGGCGGTATCACACAGCATATCGGTGCTTCTGTGGTATCCATCAACGGACAGAAGATCACATTCCTTGATACACCTGGACATGAAGCCTTCACAGCAATGCGTATGCGTGGTGCAAATTCTACAGATATCGCAATCCTTGTAGTTGCGGCTGATGACGGTGTTATGCCACAGACGGTAGAGGCGATCAATCATGCGAAAGCAGCCGGAGTTGAAATTATTGTTGCGATCAACAAGATTGATAAACCAAGTGCAAACATCGAGAGAGTAAAACAGGAGTTGTCCGAGTATGAACTGATCCCGGAAGACTGGGGTGGAAGTACTATTTTCTGTCCGGTATCTGCTCATACAAAAGAAGGTATTGACAACTTGCTGGAGATGATCCTTTTAACAGCAGAAGTGCTTGAGTTAAAAGCAAATCCAAACCGTAAAGCAAGAGGTCTTGTCATCGAGGCACAGCTTGATAAAGGCCGCGGAGCAGTTGCCACTGTATTAGTACAGAAAGGTACGTTAAGAGTCGGTGATCCAATCGCCTGCGGAAGCTGCTTTGGTAAAGTCCGTGCGATGATCGACGATCAGGGAAGAAGAGTAAAAGAGGCAGGTCCATCTACTCCGGTTGAGATCCTTGGTCTGTCCGCTGTCCCGGAAGCAGGTGAGACATTCGTTTCTACCGATTCCGAGAAAGAGGCGAGAGCATTTGCTGACACTTATATTTCCGAGAGCAAGAATAAGCTGATCGAAGATACGAAGGCAAAGATGTCCTTAGACGATCTGTTCTCACAGATCCAGTCTGGAAATGTAAAAGAATTGAATATTATTGTAAAAGCAGACGTACAGGGTTCTGTAGAAGCAGTAAAACAGAGTCTTGTAAAACTGTCCAACGAAGAAGTAGTTGTAAAAGTCATCCATGGCGGTGTAGGTGCAATCAATGAGTCCGATATCATCTTAGCATCCGCTTCCAATGCAATTATCATTGGATTTAACGTTCGTCCGGATCCAACTGCAAAAGTGACAGCAGACAGAGAGAACGTTGACGTACGTCTCTACAAAGTCATTTACAATGCAATTGAAGATGTGGAAGCAGCTATGAAGGGTATGTTAGATCCTGTATATGAGGAGAAAGTACTTGGTCATGCAGAAGTGAGACAGATCTTCAAAGCATCCGGTGTTGGTAACATCGCAGGTTCCTATGTGCTTGACGGTGTGTTCCAGAGAGGCTGCAAAGTCCGTATTTCACGTGAAGGAACACAGATCTTTGAAGGAAATCTTGCTTCCTTAAAGAGATTCAAAGACGACGTAAAAGAGGTAAAAGCCGGATACGAGTGCGGTCTTGTATTTGAAGGATTTAATGATATTGCTGAGCTTGATATTGTGGAAGCATATACCATGGTAGAGGTTCCTAGATAAAAAAGAGGCATAAAATATGAGAAAAAACAGTATTAAAAATACCAGGATCAATGGAGAGGTTCAGAAAGAATTAAGTAACATTATCCGTGGTGAGATCAAAGACCCACGCATTAATCCACTGACAAGTGTAGTTGCCGTGGAGGTGGCTCCGGATCTGAAAACCTGTAAGGCATATATCAGTGTCTTAGGAGATGAAAAATCCCAGCAGGATACGATCAAAGGCTTAAAGAGTGCAGAGGGTTATATCAGAACCATGCTTGCAAAGAGCATTAACCTGAGAAACACACCACAGATCACCTTTATCTTAGACCAGTCCATTGAATATGGTGTCAAAATGTCAAAAATGATCGATGATGTAACAAAAGATATCGCAGATAAGACAGAGGAATAGAGATGACAAATTTTGATGTTTATCTGGCAGATGCAAAAACAGTTGCCATTGCAGGTCATGTCAGACCGGATGGCGACTGCGCAGGCTCCTGCCTCGCTACATACAATTATATTAAAAACTATTTTCCACATGTGAAGGTCGATCTTTACTTAGAGCCGATCCCGAATATTTTCAAGTTTATGAAGCGTTCGGAAGAGATTTTGAGTGAGTGGCCGGATGACAGGAAATATGATCTGTTTATCGCACAGGACTGCGGTGATGCAAAGCGTCTTGGCAATGCTGCAAAGTATTTTGAATCGGCAGAACATACGATCTGTGTGGATCATCATGTGAGCAATCAGAACTTTGCAGAACATAACTATATTTTCCCAGACGCAAGCTCCACCTGTGAACTGATCTTTGAACTGCTTCCAGACGAGCGCATTGACCGGGAGATCGCAGAATGTATCTACACCGGAATGGTGCATGATACCGGTGTTTTCCAGTATTCCTGCACTTCCAGAAAAACGATGGAGATCGCAGGAAAGCTTATCGAAAAAGGAATTAACTTCCCAAAGATAGTCGACGAGACATTCTTTACAAAAACGTATAACCAGAACCGTATTATGGGACTTGCCCTGATGAAAAGTGTTCTGCATCTGGACGGAAAGTGCATTTCCAGTGTCATCACGAAGCAGGAGATGGAAGAGTATGATGTGCTTCCAAAGCACTTAGATGGGATTGTCAGCCAGCTTAGGGTGACAAAGGATGTGGAAGTTGCCATATTCCTGTATGAGTTAGAGGATGGAGAATTTAAGGTCAGCACAAGATCAAAAGAACTTGTTGACCTGTCAGAGATCGCAGTGAAGTTTGACGGCGGCGGTCATGTGAGAGCTGCAGGTTTTTCCATGAAGGGAGAACCGGAGCAGATCATCGAAGCTATTTTGGAAGAAGTAAAAAAACAGCTTTAGAAAATAATGAAGAAAAAGGATACACTATGGTCAACGGAATCATTAATGTATATAAAGAAAAAGGGTATACATCTTTTGATGTAGTGGCAAAACTCCGTGGTATCTTTAAACAGAAAAAAATCGGACACACAGGGACACTCGATCCGGATGCGGAAGGGGTGTTGCCTGTGTGTCTTGGTAAAGCCACAAAAGTCTGTGATCTGCTCACTGATAAAAGCAAAGAATATGAGGCAGTGCTCTTATTGGGAAAGGTGACAGATACCCAGGATATCACCGGTACAGTGCTGGAGGAGAAAGATGTGAAGGTGACAGAGGAAGCCGTGAGGGAGACAGTCCTTTCTTTTGTGGGGGACTATATGCAGATCCCACCGATGTACTCTGCGCTGAAAGTCAATGGAAAAAAACTCTGTGATCTCGCAAGGGAGGGCAAAACCGTAGAGCGTCAGGCAAGACCTGTGAAGATTTTAACGATTGACATTCTGGATGTTACGCTTCCGAGGGTGCGCATGCGTGTACGCTGTTCCAAAGGAACGTATATCCGCACTTTATGTCAGGATATCGGAGAAAAACTTGGCTGCGGCGGTTGTATGGAATCGCTGCTCCGCACGCAGGTGTCTGAGTTCTTGTTAAAGGATGCCTTAAAAATCGGGGAGATCGAGCAACTTGTGAAGGAGTGCACAAAGGAACTTCCGCCGGAAGCATGGAGCAGAGCGCACTTTCCGTTTGTGCGGTCTGTGGATTCTGTTTTTTTACAGTATCAGAAGGGAGTCGTGCCGGAGCAGTTCTCTAAAGTACTGTATAATGGAAACCGGATCGAGCCGGAGATGATCCGCTCGTTTGAGGCTTCTATGCAGCAAAAACCAATCAGAATTTATGATGAAAAGGATCACTTTATCGGAATCTATGAATTCCAGCAGGAGAGGGGAAACTTCAAACCTGTGAAAGTGTTTATGGAAGAATGAAATATATAAAAAATACACTGGATTTTCATGTCGGAGAACCTACTGTCATTTCCCTTGGAAAGTTTGATGGTATCCATCGCGGACATGAACTTTTAATGGAAAAACTTGCGCAGAAAAAGGAGGAAGGATTAAAGGCAGCTATTTTTACCTTTGATATTCCACCGAAAAAAAATGTGGAGCATATCGAGGCAAAGGTGCTTACCACGAACGAGGAGAAAATGCATATTTTTGAAGGGATCGGGATAGACTATCTCATCGAATGTCCCTTTACGAGAGAAGTGATGTGCATGGAACCGGAAGATTTTATCCGTATGCTCGTAGAAAAATTAAATGTAAAATGTATCGTGGCAGGGGAAGATTTTCATTTTGGACACAACAGACGCGGTGATTATCAGATGTTGAAAAAATATGCACCGGTCTATGGTTATGAGGCACTTATTCTCTCGAAAATGAAAGAGGATGAGCGGGATATCAGCAGTACTTTTGTCCGCGAAGAGATCATGGCTGGAAACATTGAAAAAGCCAATCATCTCTTAGGCTACCGCTATTTTGTGACCGGAATGGTAAAACACGGGAATCAGATCGGAAGGACGATCGGGATCCCGACGATCAATCTGATCCCACCGGAGGAAAAACTTCTGCCGCCTTTTGGCGTCTATGTGACAGAAGTGTTTATCGATGATAAAAGGTATTACGGTGTCACAAATGTAGGGTGTAAACCTACGATAAAAGGAAATAATCCGGTCGGGGTGGAGACACATCTTCTGGATTTCAGGGAAGATGTGTATGAGAAAGTGGTAACGGTTGAATTTCTGACAATGATCCGGGAAGAGCGCAGGTTTGATAGCATCGAAAAACTACAGGAACAGATGATGAATGACATTGCATTTACAAGAGCTTTTTTCACAAAAATGAAATAGGATGAATGGACAGGTAAATGCCACTTTGTAAAATCTGGATCTACAAATATTACAAAAATGTTACAAATGTGATTGACATTGTAATAAATGACTGTTATACTGTAAAAAGTTTGAAAAATATATTTTGTAAGATGAAAAAGAAACAGAAAGACATACAGATGTTCAGGAGGCATTATGAAATCCAAATATATCAGGGCAATATGTCTTGGAGCAGCAGGATTACTAGTTATTTCCACTGCAGCGATCAACAATCATAAACAGAGTGAAGATGTGACAGCTAAGGCAGTTGCCACAGCTTCTGTAATAGAAGAAAGTGCAGAGACGGTCGACGCAGGTGTGACAGCCGGTATTGCAAGCGTGACAGCACAGGCACTTGCCAGTGATGAAGACGTGGCAACTGTTTCTGATACAGATACAGAACTTACAGCAGCAGCACAGGAGGAAGTGACATCCGTATATGGATATACGAATCTTGGAATTGCAGTGGTAGATTCCGGTAACTTAAATGTCCGTGAGACACCGGGAACCGATGCAACACTTGTCGGTAAGATGCCAAACCATGCAGCCTGTGAAGTGTTAGGTGTGGACGGAGAATGGACACAGATCCAGTCCGGTGAAGTCACCGGATATGTAAAGACTGAGTATCTGGTAACCGGAAATGAGGCGGCCGCTCTGGCAGAGCAGGTAAAAGAGACGGTTGCCAAAGTAACAACGACAACTCTTTACGTGAGGGAAGAACCGAATACAGACTGCAGTATCGTGACTTCTATGCCAATGGGTGAGGAGTTAGAGGTTGTAGAGCAGTTAGATGGCTGGGTAAAAGTAAGTATCGACAGTGATGAGGGATATGTATCCGCAGATTATATTGAGATCAATACGGAACTTCCGACAGCTATGACTATGACGGAAGTAAGATATGGACAGGGAGTCTCGGATGTCCGTGTGGATCTGGTATCTTATGCATGCCAGTTCGTAGGAAATCCTTATGTGTGGGGTGGTACAAGCCTGACAAGAGGCGCTGACTGTTCCGGTTTTGTCATGAGTGTATTTGCAAACTATGGTGTTTCACTGCCACATTCTTCTGGTTCGCAGGCAGGCTGCGGAACAAGCATCTCTGCATCGGAAGCACAGCCGGGAGATTTGTTCTTCTATGGTAATGGAAGCAGGATCAATCATGTGGCGATCTATATTGGAAACGGACAGGTGGTACATGCAAGTTCCCCTCGTACCGGAATCAAAATCTCCGGTGCATGCTACCGTAATCCGGTAAAAGTAGTCCGTGTATTGCAGGATTAATCTGGCTTAATTACAAAATTTTTGTTTACAAATACAGAAAGACTGTGTTATACTATGCAAGCATGAGTTTAGCCCATATTCGGTGAATGGACACTCCGACCTTTCGCTGAGTATCATGTTTTATTGGGCGATTAAGAATAAGAAGGAGGATCATAACATGATCGCAAAAGAAAAGAAACAGGAAATTATCGCTAAATACGGTAGAACAGCAAATGATACTGGATCTCCAGAGGTACAGGTAGCTCTTTTAACAGCCCGTATCACAGAGTTAACAGATCACTTAAAAGAGAACCCAAATGATCATCATTCCAGAAGAGGTCTTCTGAAAATGGTAGGTCAGAGACGTGGTTTACTTGCTTACTTAAAGAAAATCGATATCGAGAGATACCGTGCATTGATCGACAGCTTAGGCTTAAGAAAGTAATAGTAGGTATAAGCAGAATAGAGCGGAGTTTTCACCGCTCTATTTTTTTGCTTGTATATTTCGAATATTTCTAGTACAATAAAACGAGGCAGAAGTCTAAATACCCGAGACCACTGAAGGGTACATGGCGGACAGGCATGTATGGTTCAGTAGTTTCGGTACTTCTGTTTTAGTCACACAGTATGCTGTGGCGTATACAAAATTTAAAGGAGAGAAAACATGTATAAAAGTTTTTCAATGGAACTTGCCGGCAGAACTCTTACGGTAGATATCGGAAGAGTGTGTGCACAGGCAAACGGCGCTGCATTGATCAAATATGGTGAGACAACTGTATTATCTACTGTAGTAGCATCAGACAAGCCAAGAGATGGAGTAGATTTCTTCCCATTAAGCGTAGAGTTCGAGGAGAAAATGTACGCAGTAGGAAAGATTCCAGGCGGTTTCAATAAGAGAGAGGGAAAAGCATCTGAGAATGCGATCCTTACTTCCCGCGTTATCGACCGTCCAATGAGACCATTATTCCCTAAGGATTATCGTAACGATGTTACTTTGAATAACATGGTAATGTCCGTAGATCCGGAGTGCCGCCCTGAGGTGGTTGGTATGATCGGTTCTGCACTTGTAACAACCATGTCAGATATCCCATTCGATGGACCATGTGCCATGACTCAGATGGGTATGGTAGACGGTGAGTTCATCGTAAACCCATCCCAGAAAGTATGGGATGAAGGCGATTTACAGTTAACAGTCGCTTCTACCAGAACAAAAGTTATCATGATCGAAGCCGGAGCAAATGAAATCCCGGAAGAGAAAATGATCGAAGCAATCTACAAATGCCATGATGTAAACCAGACAATTATCCAGTTTATGGATAAGATCGTTGCGGAATGCGGCAGACCAAAACATGAATACACAAGCTGTGCAATCCCGGATGAGATGTTTGCAGCAATGAAAGAGATCGTAACTCCGGAAGATATGGAGAACGCAGTTTTTACAGATGAAAAACAGAAACGTGAAGAGAACATCCGTGAGATCACAGATAAACTGGCAGAGGCATTTGCCGATAAGGAAGAATGGCTTGCTGTTTTAGGTGAGGCCGTTTACCAGTACCAGAAAAAGACAGTACGTAAGATGATCTTAAAAGATCACAAACGTCCAGATGGCCGTGCAATCAACCAGATCCGTCCATTGGCAGCAGAAGTTGATCTGATTCCTAGAGTACATGGTTCTGCAATGTTTACCCGTGGACAGACACAGATCTGTGATGTTGTTACATTGGCTCCATTATCTGAAGTACAGAAGATTGATGGACTTGATGCAAATATTACAACAAAGAGATATATTCATCAGTATAATTTCCCTGCATACTCTGTAGGTGAGACAAAAGTATCCCGCGGCCCGGGACGTCGTGAGATTGGACACGGAGCACTTGCTGAGAAGGCACTTGTTCCTGTACTTCCAAGCATTGAGGAGTTCCCATATACTATCCGTGCCGTATCGGAGACATTTGAGTCAAACGGCTCTACATCAATGGCTTCCACATGTGCATCTTGTATGTCACTGATGGCTGCCGGTGTTCCGATTAAGAAGATGGTAGCAGGTATTTCCTGTGGCCTTGTAACCGGTGAGACAGATGATGATTATGTATTGTTGACAGATATTCAGGGACTCGAAGATTTCTTCGGCGACATGGACTTCAAGGTAACAGGTACAACCGAAGGTATCACAGCGATCCAGATGGATATCAAGATTCATGGTCTGACACGTCCAATCGTTGAAGGTGCTATCGCAAGATGCCGTGAGGCAAGACTTTTCATCATGGATACATGTATGAAGCCGGCTATCGCAGCTCCAAGAGATCACGTTGGTGAGCTTGCTCCGAAGATCATCCAGACAAAGGTTGATCCAGAGAAGATCGGTGAGATCATCGGACAGAGAGGAAAGACAATCAACGCAATTATCGAGGAAACAGGCGTTAAGATCGATATCGATGATGATGGAAATGTATTTATCTGCGGCGTTGAGCAGGCAGGTATGGACAAGGCATTAAAGATCATCCGTTCTATCGTAGATCCAATCGAGGTTGGTAAGACTTACGAAGGTAAAGTTGTTCGTATCATGAACTTCGGTGCATTCGTAGAGCTGTCACCAAACAAGGATGGACTGATCCACATCTCTAAGCTGGCAGATCACCGCGTAGAGAAGGTAGAGGATGTCGTAAATATCGGCGATGTAGTCAAGGTTAAGGTTCTTGAGGTTGACCGTATGGGTAAGATCAGCCTGAGCCTGAAGGACGCTGAGTAGTAGAACTATAAATTAGGAGGGTACCTCATGAGATACGGATACTTTGATGAGGCAAATAAGGAATATGTGATTGACCGGCCGGACACACCGGCACCTTGGGCGAACTACCTTGGTTCTCCGGAATACGGCGCAATCATTTCCAACAATGCCGGTGGATACAGCTTTGTAAAGTCTGGTGCAAACGGAAGAATTCTTCGTTATATCTTCAACAGCTTTGACCAGCCGGGCAGATACATTTATCTGCGTGACAATGACAGCAAAGATTACTGGTCAGCCTCATGGCAGCCAGTTGGAAAAGATTTAGACAGCTACAAGAGTGAGTGTCACCATGGTACAGGCTATACGTATATGAATGCAGAATATGCAGGCATCAAGAGCTCTGTACTTTACTATGTACCACTTGATAAGACGCATGAGGTATGGAAGCTGAAAGTTACGAACGATTCTGACAAGCCTCGTAACCTGTCAGTCTTTGGTTACTGTGAATTTACAAATGATAACAACTATGAGCAGGATCAGGTCAATCTGCAGTATACACTCTTTATCACAAGAACATATTTCATGGGAAACCGCATTAAGCAGGTGATCAATGAGAACGTGAATAAGGGTGCAGCTATCAACGGAAGTGTTGCATTTACAAGATTCTTTGGTCTGGCTGGAGCAGAGGTTGCAAGCTATGCCGGAGATAAGGAAGCGTTCCTTGGCAGATATCATGGCTATGGCAATCCAGTCGGTGTAGAAAACGGTGATTGCGGAAACTGTCTGAATTATAATGGTAATGCCTGTGG
>OGIV01002217.1_pt1 | contig 10082 bp, 8 predicted proteins | sample 1571861 | NCBI WGS metagenome assembly OGIV01 (sample SAMEA2582099, study PRJEB24529) | metagenome | biome: Human gut stool | place: China | collected 2011 | reverse complement strand
TTGTGAAGCAGCGGTAAGATACGGCCAACGGCGGCACGCCCGCTACGTACCAGAACGTGCTGCTCGGTATCACGAAGGCTTCCTTGTCGACCGACTCCTTCATCTCGGCGGCTTCCTTCCAGGAAACCACTCGCGTGCTCACCGAGGCTGCCATCATGGGCAAGCGCGACGATTTGCGCGGCCTGAAGGAAAACGTCATTGTCGGTCGCTTGATTCCTGCCGGTACCGGCCTTGCCTACCACAAGGCTCGCCGCGAGAAGGAAGTGATGGAACAGCGTCTGGCTCAGGCGCAGGAACCGTCCGACGCACGTCTGGCTGCAGAAGAATTCTTCGAAGGTATGGACACCAAGGCCGAAGCCGAGAAGATCCGCGAAGAATTCGCTTTCGACAGCGAAGCTTCTGCAAACTCTCAGGGTCTGTCGGCTGCCCGTCGTGCTGCGGAAGAACTCTTCACCCGTCGGGATGAAGGCGACTCCGAAGGTAAGAAGGATGAGTAAGCCGTAATCAAGGGAGTCTCTTGACTTCCCGCGCCAGCCGCGCGACAAAGGCTCCTTTCCGAGAACTCAAGTTTCTGACGGAAAGGAGCCTTTTTGTTTGTAACTTCCTAAAAGAACACATTAAAACCAGAGGCTATCTGCTATTCGTTATTCTCTTTGCTCTTATCGAGAGATACCTCTAATGTTTTGGGATCTGCTTTCGACGCGGGACGCGCTAGATCGCAAAAGTACGTTTCTCGTCGTCCGGAGAAGCGGCGGGATCGATAAGCAATCTATAAAGAGGAGAGAGCTGAGATGATCAAAAAGTTGATGACAGCCGCAGCCCTTCTGACCATGGTCGGTACAGCTTCGTCTGCCACGCTCTATACGACGGGCGTGCTGGACTTCAATAAGACGACTAAGGGAAGTTACCTTGGAAAGATCGGTGCCGCTGTTCCCGCGACGGTTCTGAAAAAACAAGGCAGTCTGTCTTACGTTCGCATTTCCGGGTGGACGCTTGCCGAATATCCTTCCATGATCTTTGCCGAACCCGACGCAGCCGAATACTTCGGCAAGAACTGTGAATGGATCGCTCCGAAGCCCGGTACCGATGTGGCCATGATGATCGCAATGGCGCACGAACTCGAAAGCTCCGGCAAGGTGGATCGCGAATTCATCCGTAAGTACACGGTGGGCTACGATAAGTTCATTGCTTACGTGCTCGGCAAAACAGACGGTGTGGCGAAGACACCGGCCTGGGCTGAGAAGATCTGTGGTGTGAAGGCCGATGCCATCAAGCGTCTGGCTCACCTGATGCGTGAAAAGCGCTCCATGCTGATGGGCGGCTGGGGTATTCAGCGCGCTCAACACGGCGAGCAGGTGCATTGGATGATGGTGGTGCTTGCTGCCATGTGCGGCCACATCGGACAGCCCGGCGGCGGCTTCGGCTTCAGCTATCACTACTCCAACGGCGGTGCGGCCACCTCGATGGCTCCCGCTTTGGGCGGCATTTCCGCTAATCCGAAGGGCGGCAGCGAAGGCCTCTCCTGGGTCGGTGAATCCTTGGCGACCATTCCTTTGGCTCGCTTTACCGACTGCTTCCTCAACCCCGGCAAGACGATTGACTACAACGGCAAGAAGATCACCTATCCTGACATCCGTCTGGTCTTCTGGTCGGGTGGCAACCCGTTTGCCCAGCAGGAAGACACCAACGGTCTGATCAAGGCCTGGAAGCGTCCCGAAACAACGATTGTGTGCGACACGGTGTGGACGGCCTCGGCTCGCTTTGCCGATATTGTTCTGCCGGTCTGCACGTCACTCGAGCGCGTGGACATCACGTCAATCGGTTCATACTCGAACCTTGGTTATGTTGCCATGCAGCAGGCGATTGAACCCCAGTACGAATCGCATTCCGACTTCTGGATCTATCGCGAACTCTCCAAGAAGATGGGATTTGAAAAAGAGTTCACCGAAGGTTTGGACGAAATGGGCTGGATCCGTCGCTTTTATGAGAACGCTGCCAAGGAAGCCCGTGTGAACGGCCTGGAAATGCCATCGTTTGAAGAGTTCTGGGCCCGCGGCTACGTTCTCTTCCCGGTCGATCAGGATGCTCGTCGCTACAACTATCTGGGTGACTTCCGTCGCAACCCGATCGTCAATCCGCTCGGTACCGAATCGGGCAAGATCGAAATCTTCTCCAAGAAGATCGAAAGCTACAAGTACGACGACTGCCCGGCACACCCGACTTGGATGGAACCCACGGAATGGCTCGGCGCCAAGATGGCCGAAGAGTATCCGTTTGCATTATTGACGAGCAAGAGCCGCAATCGTTTGCATTCGCAACTCGACAGTACCGCTTCGAACCTGTTTGCGAACGTCGAAGATCGCGAACCGGTGTGGATTCATCCGGATGCCGCCAAGAAGCTCGGCCTGAAGTCGGGTGATGTGGCTAAGGTCACGAGCCGCCGCGGTTCGGTCCTTGCCGGCGTGATTGTCACCGATCGTATCCGTCCTGATACCGTGGTGATCCATCACGGCGGCTGGTACAGCCCGGAAGAACCGGGTGAAGAAGGTTCGCTTGACGTGCACGGCTGCGACAACGTGCTCACCATCGATATTCCTTCGTCGAAACTGTCCTGCGGCAACGTGGCCAATTCGACGCAGGTCAAGATCGAGCGTTGGGACGATGAACTTGAGCCGATCATGGCTCACGTTCAGCCCAAGACGGAGCGCGCTGACGACTAGCGACGAAAGACGCCCGCTTGGTCTGGTGCCGGGCGGGCTGATTAAAATTGAACGCACGTTCTACTGAACTTTGACGGTTCGGGGAGGACGTGCGTTTTTGCTAACTTGTGATTAATTATTCACTAAAAGGTTCTTTAACGCCAAGAACGTCGCCGTGCATCGCGACCTGGCCGCGTGAGACGACTGCAACAATCTGCAGGTTTTGATTGAGAAGCACGGCATTGGCGCAAGCACCGGTTTCTAGACGCCCCTGATTGGCCAACCCCAGACTGTCGGCGGCGTTGCTGGTAATCAGAGATAGGGCGTCCGACAGCGGGAAACTGAAATCGCGCACCAGTTCCACCATGGTTTCGTGATTGCGGGCGACTTCGCCTACGGCCTGCCCGGCGATATTGCCGTCAGCGTCAAAACGCGGCACCACGCCGTGACCGTCAGACGAAAGGGTGATCTGTTCGACTGGAACGCCGCAGGAGACAGCTGCGCTCACGGCTGCAGCCGGATGACCTAGATAACAGGGGCCGTCTGTAGTGATGTCAATGTAGCGATCAGATGCCCCCATGGCGTAGGTACAGGCGCTTTTAAGTAGGAATTCAGTTCTCGCGCAGTGAGTCGGTCTTAAATGCGTACCGATTGGGAATCCGGAGGCGGCGATCTCTTCAAAGATGTCAAACGGATTGGGAATTGAGCCCAGGTGGACATGCAACAGACCTTGTTTGTTGACTGTGACGGCAGCCTGACGAATTTGCGAGAGCATTTCCAAAATGGCCTGAGACGACGGAAAGGACCCGTTGACATCACCCATGGCAAGTTTGGCGCCGAGAACTTCGGAGACAAGCGCGACATCGTCGGCAACGCTTTGAGTAAGCGTAACAGGCGGATAACGGAAGTTTGATGTGTACATCCATGCCGAAACTCCGAGAGCTTTGAGTTCGCGTACTTTGGCAAGCAGATCCGGAAGTTTTCGTGTCATGACATCTGCGCCAAGAACGCCGACGACAGTTGTGATGCCTGCTCGGATGAGCTCACCGGCACTGATGGCCGGCGCTCGGGTATCTGGTCCGTTGACGCCGCCTCCGCCCAGAACGTGGACATGGGCGTCAACGAAACCCGGTGCCAAAATGAAGCCCGTGGCGTCAATGATGCTTAAGCCCGGTAGGCTGGCAGAGAGGTTGGGGGCGACGGCGAGGATTTTTTGGCCGACCATCAATACGTCGGTCACACCGAGTTCTTTCGGCGCGAAAACGTAGGCATTACGGATCAAAATCGCCATGGTGCGTCTCCTGTACACGATGTCTCTAAGGATAGCGCAGCGCATAAAAAAGGCGGCACGCAGCCGCCTTCGCAGTCACAAAAAAGCAAACGAATCAACGACTCAGAACTGATTTGACACTTTCGCGAGCTCGGGTGATCGTCTCTTCAGCGTTCTCGACAACACCGTTTTTCATGACGAACTTGCCGTCGCACAGCACGCTATGGATAGCTCGGCTGTCGGTCGCATAGACCCAGTTGCTCGTGAGACTGAAGTTGGGAACAAGACGTTCGTTTTCGAGGTCTAGGAAAACGGCATCCGCAAGTGCCCCTTCACGAATAACACCGGCGTTAAGACCAGCTGCCTGCGCGCCGTTGCGGGTTGCCCATTGCAAAATTTCGCCGGCGGGCAGTGTCTCGCTTGTGTAACGGACCTTAGCAAGCAGGGCGGCAAACTTCATTTCTTCGCGCATATCAAGATTGTTGTTGGAAGCTGTCCCGTCGGTGCCAAGTGTCAGGCGGCAGCCCTTTTTCATCAGCAAGTCGCTTGCGAAGATGCCCGAAGACAGTTTCATGTTCGAACAAGGGTTGTGAGCGATCCAGACACCGCGTTCTTTGAGGATTTCGGCTTCTTCTTCATCAATGTGCACGACGTGGGCGGCAATGACGTTGTCGCCCAATACGCCGAGATGGTCAAGCCAGCGTACCGGACTCATGCCGTGCGCAGCGATGCAGTCTTGTACCTCTTTTTCCGTTTCGGAAACGTGTAGCGTAAGCGTCTGACCGTTGGTTTTGGCGGCTTCGGCACAGCGCTGCAACAGTTCTCCGCTTACCGTATAGACCGCGTGAGGTGCGACGGCAAGCGAAATACGTCCATTTGTCGGGTCTTTCCAGTTGGCAAGAAAATCGAGCTGCCGTTTGATTTCGTCTTCGCCCAAGTGATCCATGAGCGTGACGCCAACGGTGGCGCGGATGCCGGCTTCAGCGACGGCACGAACTGTTTCTTCAGCCATCCAGTACATGTCGCAGAACCAGGTCGTACCGCTACGGATCATTTCCAATGTAGCGAGCTTGGCGCCGGCATAGATGTCTTCGGCACGCATCTTGCCTTCAAATGGCCAGATGTGATCGTTGAGCCAGGGAAAGAGCGGAAGGTCGTCGGCGTAACCGCGCAGCAGCGTCATTGAGGCATGCGTATGCGTATTGAAAAAACTTGGCACGATCGCCAAACCGGAAGCGTCGTACGTTTCATCGGCGACGGCATCGGCAGGAGCGTGAAGGTTCTGGAAACGGTTACCGTTGATCAGAATGTTCGTGACGTTGCCGTCAAGTTGAACGTTACGGATAAGAAGAGAGGACATAGTGAGTTTAAGCGACCAAAAGATATGTAAAAGGAAACAAATGACGACAATAGACAGGAATTAGGTTAAGAAACTGCTAAATGTAGTTAAGCTCGTCGGAAATGGTGCCTTTTTCGCGACAGATAGACAAAAGTCGTTCTTCAGTGAAAGCGTCAGGTTCGATGAGTCCTGCGGGCATTTTTTTCGAGGCTAGGACCACGGCGCCTTCGTTGTGCAAGGCCATGGTGGCGTCAATGTACTTCATAAGTGTCGGATCCTTGAGTATGAAGTTAAGCGGGCGCTTGGCTTCAAGTACGCGGCCGGCAGGAACACCGGCACCGAATTCGTCTTCGACGCCCATATTGGCCAAAAGCGCTTTGGAACGGATGAAAACGTCGGCGAGGCAGGCGGCTGTGGCTGCGCTGGGAACGCCGGTGGCAGTCACAACGGCGTTAGCTTGACTGACCGCTTCGGCAATGGCGATACCGTCGGAGGCGTCAATAACGGCGTCGCACAGGACGCGGATGCGATCGGTAATATCGCCGGGACGCGTGACGACCGTGATGCGACTGCCGTAGCGGTGCGCGTAGGTGATAAGGCCGCTACCAACTTTGCCGCTGCCGAAAATCACGATGGATTTGCCTTGCCACTGGCTATAGCCGAGTTGGGCCATAGCCCGGAAATAACTCTCTCCGGTGCCAAGACACGTTTCAATACGTTTGATCCGACCGGAGTCGGCGACATATACAGGACAGGATTTGTCGGCATATTTTGAGACGCCTGAGCGGGTGAGTTCGACAAAACCGATACGGGGTTTAAGCTCGGCAAAAGCAGCAGCGCAGTCAAGCACGAGATCAAACGCGCGGCTTGTCTTGACTTCCTTCGGTTCAACCACGGGGATGCCGACGGAGTGCAGGTAACGGACAACTTCGTTATTGCGAGGCATCACGTCGTCGATGCCGACGGTTAGTTCAGCGCCGGCCGCCAGGAGGACAGCGTGTTTTGCGAGCGTGTTCTCAAACACGGGAGTTGCGTCAAGAATCCGCAGACCGGCCAAAGGGCGCGTATTTTTCCACACTTCGAATTGGTTAAGTAAGACCGGGTATTCGTTCGAAGCGTAGGCCTGAGCCACGCGAGAGGCGAGAATGTCGGAAAGCATGACGGCACGTATGTATGAAAAAGAATGGTGCAGAGGCCTGGAGGCGCTCAGCTCGGATTGTAGCGGGCAAAGTGAACGTTGAAGGCGTCGATGAACGTTGGCCGAACGAATGTCCGAAAGAGCTAATCCCTTGACATTATTCAAAAAACAAGAGAAAATCACAGCCTTTTCCGGGAAAGCATTCGTCGGAGGGGGTCGTTTGCGCTTGCAAAGGACGCTTTTTCGTCGTTCGTTTTCATTGTGAAAAGACTTTTATCACCAGCAACAACCGATGGATTTATCCGTCGGTCTTTTTAAGAAGAACGGACAATATGCCCACTATTAACCAGCTTGTGCGCAAGCCTCGTGAGCTTACGCGCGAAAAGAGCAAGAGCCCTGCTCTTAAGAACTGCCCGCAGAAGCGCGGCGTTTGCACCAAGGTCTACACGACCACCCCGAAGAAGCCGAACTCGGCTTTGCGTAAGGTCGCCAAGGTGCGTTTGACCAACGGCTTTGAGGTCATTTCTTATATCGGTGGTGAAGGCCACAACTTGCAAGAACACAGCGTCGTGTTGATTCGCGGCGGTCGTGTGAAGGACTTGCCGGGTGTGCGTTATCACATCGTCCGCGGTTCTTTGGACACCCAAGGTGTTAAGGACCGTAAGCAGGCTCGTTCCAAGTACGGCGCCAAGCGCCCGAAGGCAGCGTAATTCGCGGCGACAGATTGTCAGCCGTGTACGGACGGTCCCGCTGTTAAAAGGACCGAGTAAGTCGCAGCCCGCATGTGTGCTGCATTGTGAAGCGGTCAACGAAGAAACGAAAGACCGCATTTAAATGACTGAAGACAACGAAAGAGGAAAAAAATGCCCCGTCGTCGCGAAGTACCCAAACGTGAAATTTTGCCGGATCCGAAGTTCGGCAGCGTTGAGATCTCCAAGTTCATCAACGTGATTATGCTCGATGGCAAGAAGGCCGTCGCCGAACGCATCGTCTACGGTGCGCTGCAGCAGATTGAAGAAAAGACCGGTAAGAACGCTCTCGAAGTGTTCCAGACCGCACTCAACAACGTCCGTCCGCTCGTGGAAGTGAAGAGCCGCCGTATCGGTGGCGCCAACTACCAGGTGCCCGTTGAAGTGCGTCCGGTTCGCCGTATGGCTTTGGCAATGCGCTGGTTGCGTGAAAGCGCCAAGTCGCGTTCCGAAAAGTCCATGCCCCAACGCTTGGCTGGTGAGCTGTTGGATGCTGCTGAAGGCCGCGGCGGCGCTATGAAGAAGCGTGACGAAGTCCATCGTATGGCTGAAGCCAACAAGGCCTTCTCTCACTTCCGCTTCTAATACATCGATTAACAATGAGGTGCTGCCGATTGTGGCGGCACCTCGCTTACGAAGAGAATAGTCATGGCTCGTACTACCCCGATTTCGCGCTATCGCAATATCGGCATTTCTGCCCACATCGATGCGGGCAAGACCACGACGACCGAACGCATCCTGTTCTTTACCGGCGTCAACCACAAGTTGGGCGAAGTGCACGACGGTGCCGCCACCATGGACTGGATGGAACAGGAACAGGAACGCGGCATCACGATTACCTCCGCCGCTACGACCTGCTTCTGGCGCGGTATGGACATGCAGTTCCAGCCGCATCGTCTGAACATCATCGACACCCCGGGGCACGTGGACTTCACGGTTGAAGTGGAACGCTCCATGCGCGTGCTCGACGGCGCTGTGATGGTTTACTGCGCTGTGGGCGGCGTTCAGCCCCAGTCTGAAACGGTCTGGCGTCAGGCCAACAAGTACAAGGTGCCTCGCATCGCGTTCGTCAACAAGATGGACCGTACCGGTGCCAACTTCTTCAAGGTCGTTGACCAGATGAAGACCCGTCTGAAGGGCAATCCCTGCCCCGTCGTGATCCCGATCGGCGCGGAAGACCAGTTCAAGGGCGTTGTCGATCTGATCAAGATGAAGGGCATCATTTGGGACGAGGCCAGCCAGGGTACCAAGTTTGAATACATCGACATTCCTGCCGATCTCGTCGATACGGCCAACGAATGGCGTGAAAAGCTCGTCGAAACGGCTGCCGAAGCCAGCGAAGAGCTGATGAACAAATACCTCGAAGAAGGCGAACTCACGGAAGCTGAAATCGTCAAGGGCTTGCGCGCCCGCACGATTGCCGGCGAAGTGCAGCCGATGTTCTGCGGTTCGTCCTTCAAGAACAAGGGCGTGCAGCGTATGCTCGACGGCGTTATCGAACTGTTGCCGTCTCCGGTTGACATTCCTCCGGTTCCGGGCTTTGACCTCAACGACAACGAAGTCACCCGCGAAGCCAGCGACGATGCACCGTTCTCCGCGCTCGCCTTTAAGATCATGACCGACCCGTATGTCGGCCAGCTCACCTTCTTGCGCGTTTACTCCGGCATTCTGAAGTCTGGCGAAACCGTTCTGAACTCCGTGAAGAACAAGAAGGAACGTATCGGTCGTTTGCTGCAGATGCATGCCAACGAACGTAAGGAAATCACTGAAGCCGAAGCTGGTGACATCGCCGCTGCTGTCGGTCTGAAGGACGTGACCACGGGTGATACGCTCTGCGACATCGCTCAGCCGATTATCCTTGAACGCATGGAATTCCCGGAACCGGTTATCAGCCAGGCCGTGGAACCCAAGACCAAGGCCGACCAGGAAAAGATGGCTCTCGCTTTGGGTCGTTTGGCTCGCGAAGATCCTTCCTTCCGTGTTCGTACCGACGAGGAATCCGGCCAGACGATTATTTCCGGTATGGGCGAGCTGCACCTCGAAATTCTCGTCGACCGTATGCGTCGTGAATTCAACGTGGAAGCAACCGTTGGTCGTCCGCAGGTGGCCTATCGCGAAACGATTCGTTCCGTGGTCGAAAACGCCGAATGCAAGTTTGCCAAGCAGTCCGGCGGTCGCGGCCAGTACGGTCACGTTGTGCTCAGGCTGGAGCCGATGGAACCGGGTAAGGGCTTCGAATTCGTTGACGCCATTAAGGGCGGCGTGGTTCCGCGTGAATACATCCCGGCCGTTGAAAAGGGTGTGGAAGACACGCTCAAGGCTGGTGTGCTTGCCGGTTACCCGGTTGTGGACGTCAAGGTGACGTTGCACTTCGGTTCCTATCACGAAGTCGACTCGAACGAAAATGCCTTCCGTATGGCTGCTTCCATGGCATTCAAGGACGGCATGCGCAAGGCCAACCCTGTGCTGCTCGAACCGATCATGAAGGTCGAAGTCGAAACACCGGAAGAAAAGATGGGCGACGTGATGGGCGACCTTTCGTCCCGCCGCGGCGTCATCCAGGGTATGGACGATCTCCCCGGTGGCGGCAAGGCTATTCGTTGCGAAGTGCCGCTGGCTGAAATGTTCGGTTACTCCACGACGCTGCGCTCCCTCACCCAGGGTCGTGCAACGTACACGATGGAATTCGATCACTACGCTGAAGCTCCGAAGAACGTGGCCGACGCTGTGATCGCCGAAAAGACCAAGTAATTTGAAAAACGGATCGGGAGTAAAATAAAAAGAGTTTTCTTCCGATCCAACCTTTTATCTAAGAAGGACACAAGACCTAAAATGGCAAAGGGTAAGTTTGAACGTACCAAGCCCCATGTGAACGTGGGCACCATCG
>OGIV01002209.1_pt1 | contig 10119 bp, 10 predicted proteins | sample 1571861 | NCBI WGS metagenome assembly OGIV01 (sample SAMEA2582099, study PRJEB24529) | metagenome | biome: Human gut stool | place: China | collected 2011 | reverse complement strand
AAAGGAAGGCGGGCGGGGGTGTTTTTGTGCAGGGGTCACTTTTCAAATTCCTTTGCCACATCCTGCAGCAGCTTGCGGATGGGCAGGTGCTGGGGGCAGATCTGCTCGCATCTGCCGCAGCGGATGCAGTCCGATGCGCGGGTGCCGGGGCGGGTGTGGACATCCTCGTAATAATAATCGGCGTTCCAGTCGTGGTGGATGTTCTTGGTGTTCATGATGGCGAACAGGTCGGGGATGGCGATCTGCTGCGGGCAGCCGTCCACGCAGTAGCGGCAGGCTGTGCAGGGGATCAGGTTCTGCTTGCGGAAGATCTCCACCACCTTGGAAACGGCGGCGCGCTCGGTGTCGTTCAGCGGCTGAAAATCCCGCATAAAGCTGAGGTTGTCCTGCATCTGCTGCATATTGCTCATGCCGGACAGCACCATCATGATACCGGGGAAGCCCGCCGCAAACCGGATGGCATAGCTGGCCGGGCTGCCGCCGTGCAGCGACTCCAGCACAGCGGCGGCGTCCTTGGGCAGGTTGACCAGATTGCCGCCCTTGACCGGCTCCATGACAAGCACCGGCTTATTGTGCCGGCGGCAGACCTCGTAGCATTTGCGGCTCTGCACGGCGATGTCATCATAGTCCAGATAGTTGAACTGGATCTGCACGACCTCGATCTGCGGGTACTCGGTCAGGATCCGGTCCAGCACCTCGGCGCGGTCGTGGAAGGAGAGGCCGACATGGCGGATCTTGCCCTCGGCCTTGAGGTCGAACGCCGTCTCATACGCGCGGCACGCCTTGAAGTGCTGAAAATTCTCGGCATTTTGGGAGTGCATGAGGTAAAAGTCAAAATAGTCCACGCCGCAGGCCGCAAGCTGGCGCGCAAAGAGCGGGCGGATGTCGGCCTCGGTTTCAAAATAGCCGCCGGACAGCTTATCGGTCAGGACATAGCTTTCGCGCGGGTAACGGCTGGTCAGGCAGGTTTTGAGCGCCGTCTCGCTTCTGCCGCCGATGTAGCCGTGCGCGGTGTCGAAATAGTTGAAGCCCTGCGCCAAAAATGCATCGACCATCTGCTTTGTCTGGGCAAGATCGACCTCCTCGCCCTGCATGGGCAGCCGCATACAGCCGAAGCCGAAGTTCCTTTTGATTTTTTGCATTGCCAAACGCTCCTTTCGCTTATCCTTATTGTAGCAAACCCGCGCCCCGGGCGCAATACGGCGGCGGAAAAGTCCCGCCCGTATTCTCTACACCGGGGAAATGCTTTCTGCCACACAGACGCCCCGCACCGGTGGGTGCGGGGCGCTTTGGCGTATTTTGCTGTGTTACAGCACCTTGCTCAGGAAGTCCACCGTGCGGGGCTGCTTCGGGTGGTTGATGACCTCATCGGGGGTGCCTTCCTCCACGATGTAGCCGCCCTCCATGAAGATGACCCGGCTTGCGACCTCGCGGGCAAAGCCGATCTCATGGGTGACCACGACCATCGTCATGCCCTCGGCGGCAAGGCGCTGCATGACCTGCAGCACCTCGCCGACCATCTCGGGGTCCAGAGCTGAGGTCGGCTCGTCAAACAGCATGATGTCCGGGTCCATGGCCAGCGCGCGCGCAATGGCCACACGCTGCTTCTGCCCGCCGGACAGCTGCGCCGGGTAGGCATCGGCCTTATCGGACAGGCCCACGCGGTCCAGCAGCTGCAGCGCCTTCTCCTTGGCCTCGGAGCGGGTGGCTTTTTTCAGCTCGACCGGCGCCAGCGTCATGTTGCCCATGACATTGAGGTTGTTGAACAGGTTGAAGTGCTGGAACACCATGCCGACATTCTCGCGCACCTTGTTCATGTCGGTCTTTTTATCGGTCAGGTCGTGGCCGTCCACGATGACCGTGCCGCCGGTGATTTCCTCCAGCCGGTTAAGGCAGCGCAGAAAGGTGGACTTGCCGCTGCCGGAGGGCCCCAGCACGACAACGACCTCGCCCTCATAAATATCAGTCGATACATCGCGCAGAACTTCCAGATTGCCGAAGTTCTTCTTCAGATGCTCAACATGAATTTTCACATTGTTCTTATTGACGGCCACGGTTGAGCCTCCTTTCCATCCGCTTGGCAAAGCGGGACAGCAGCGTGATGACGATCAGGTACATGACGCCGACGATGAACCACACCTCAAGCGAGCGCATTATGTTGGCGTTCACATTCTTGGCGGTGTTGACCAGCTCGGGGAAGCCGATGACCGACAGGATCGAGGTATCCTTGAGGGTGATGATGAACTGGTTGATGATCGAGGGGATCATCGTGCGGATGGCCTGCGGCAGCACGACCTTGTACATTGCCTTCCAGTACGGCAGGCCAAGGCTGCGGGCAGCCTCCATCTGGCCCTTGTCCACGCTCTCGATACCGGCGCGGATGATCTCGGCCATATAGGCGCCGCAGTTCAGCGACAGGCAGATGATGCCGGCCTGCAGCGCCGTAAAGGTGAACTTGCTGCCGGTCATGGCCGCCCAGTTCAGGTTGTCGTTCATCAGCATCGGCACGCCGAAATAGACGAAGAACGCCAGAACGATCATCGGCACGCCGCGGATAATATCGACAAAGATCGTGGCGATGATGTTGCAGACGCGGCTTTTCAAAACGCTGAGGATGCCCACAAACAGGCCGATCAGACAGGCGAAGAAAAGGCTCCACAGGGCCAGCAGCAGCGTTTGCCCCATGGCGGCCAGCAGCAGCGGGCCGTAGTTGGCAAGAATCTTAAAAATCAAGTCGCAGAACTCCTTTCGGGGGTTGGATTTGCAAGAGCCGCTCTCCGCGCAGGGGCCAAGAGGGGGCTGGGGGTCGCAAAAGCGGGGCCGCCCGCAAAAACAGGCGTCCCCGCGCATTTTTCATGGTTTAGCCGAGGTATTTTGCCAGAATCTCGTCATACTTGCCGTTGGCCTTGATGTCGGCCAGACCCTTGTTGAACATATCCAGCAGCTCCTGACTGTCCTCACTGAAGATGGCAAAGCCGTAGGGCGCGGGGCTGCTGGCGGTATCCTCCAGCACCTTCAGGGCCAGGGCGCCGTCCTTGATGGAGGCCTTCATGATGGGGGTATCCTCAAAGCAGCCGACGCACTGACCGCCCAGAACAGCCTGATACATCGTGGGAGAATCCTCAAAGTAGGTGATGGTGAAGCCGTACTCGTCCTTGAGGCTCTCGGCGTAGGACGCGCCCTGCGTGCCGGTCTTGACGGCAACATTCTTGCCGGACAGGTCGGCAAAGCCGGCGATGTCGGAGTCCTCGGGCACGGTCAGCGTCTGGTTGGAATCATAGTAGCCGTCGGAGAACATCCAGCCGCTCGCCTTGCGCTCGTCGGTGATGGAGGCACCGGCGATCATGGCGTCCGCCTGACCGGACTGGCAGGCCGCGATGGCGGCGTCCCAGCCAAGGCTCTTCAGCTCATACTCAAAGCCCTGATCCTCGGCGATGGCGGCGAGGATATCCACATCAATGCCGACAAAGTTGCCGGAGGCATCGGTGTACTCAAAAGGCTTAAAGACCGTATCGGTGGCCACGACCCACTTTTTGCCGGTGGCCTCGGCGGCTGCAGCAGAGGAGGCGTCCGCAGCGCCGGAGGCTGCGGAGGAGGCGGAGCCGCCGCAGGCGGCGAGAGAGAGAGCCATGACAGAGGCCATACCGAATGCAAACAGTTTTTTCATGAGATACTTTCCTTTCCACTCCACAGATTTTCCCGCCGCCGCGCGGCGGAAAGCAGACATCGGGCAGAATAACAAAAAAGGACAATAGCGCCGTGGTTCCTGTGCTATCGTCCCGGATCATCCTGCCTGATCTTGCTTCTTATTATAGCACATCGGCTGAAAAAGTCAATACAAAATCCGGGGCGTGGCTTTATTAAATAAAGTCCGCCCCGGATTTTCACGGTGTTTTTGTAACTTTGTCCGCACTCTGCGTACACAAGGCCGTTTATGACGGCCTCGCCGCAGGGGGTCAGGCACGCTTTTTCTCGGGCAGCTGGCTGGCCACGATTGCGCCGAACATCAGCGCACAGCCGCAAAGCTCGGTCGCAGAGAGCGTCTCACCGAGGATAAGCCAGCCCGCGAGGGCGCTGAATACGCTTTCCAGACACATGGCAAGGCTGGCGATCGTCGGGTCAAGGTCCCGCTGGGCAACAATCTGCAGCGTGAAGGCCACGCCGCTGGACATGATGCCGCAGTAAGCTATGGAAACCGCCGCACCCCGGAACTGGTCGATTGTCGGCGCCTCAAAGACAAACATAAAGATCGTGGACAGCACTGCGGCCATCAAAAATTGGGCGAAGCTGAGCTGGATGCCGTCCAGCCGAGGGCTGAAGTGGTTTACCACAAGGATCTGCAGCGTAAAAAGCAGCGCGCAGAGCAGCAGCTGCCACTCGCCGCCGGTCAGGCTGAGCGTATCGCGCCCCGCAAGGCAGAGCAGGTACAGCCCCACAACGCTGACCGCCACGCAGCACCACAGCTTACTGCCGGGGCGGCGGCCCAGAAAGACCCCCGCGACCGGCACCAGCACCACATACAGCGCCGTCATAAAGCCGGCCTTGGCCGTGCTGGTCGTGCCGATGCCCATCTGCTGGGCCGCCGATGCCGCAAACAGCACCGTGCCGCAGCAGATGCCGCCCAGCACCAGCGTCTTGCCGTGGATCCAAAAAGGCAGGCCGCTGCCGCGCTTTTTCTGCCCGGCGCGGCGCACAAGCAGCATCCCCAGCAGAAAGACGCAGGCCAGCCAGCTGCGGCTGGCCAAAAAGGTGTACGCGCCCATGTAGCCGCTGCCGACGCTTTGCGCCACAAAGGCCGTGCCCCAGATAAAGGCGGCGCAGATCAGCAGCAGTGTGTTGCGCAGCTGTTTTTTATCCATAGTGCAAAATCCCCTCTTGTTGTACATCCTGCCGGACAGGGCCGTCCCCCTGCCCGTCCTCTTTGCCTTTACTTTCCCTGCGTTTCAAAAAATACCGCCCGGCCATCTGCGGCGCGGGCGGTATGTGTTATCAGCTGTTTGTGCTTTCCTCGCCGTAGGTGTTCAGCTCATCGCTGCCCAGCCCCTCGACCTTGAGGCCGCCGGCGACATAGTACTTGTTGCCGTTATCGTAGCTGATCGTGATTTTGTACTGCTTGCCCGCGGTCAGGCCGGTGACATTGTACTGGTAGGCGCTGCCGTCCGCACAGTAGTAGATCGTTGAGCCCTGCACATAGCTGGTGCTGGTCTTGTCGTCGCTCAGCTCCCAGAACGCGATCTTAAAGTACATATATTTCTCGCTGCTGGCCTCGGTCGTGGCGTAGCCGGTCACCGTCATGCTGTCGCCGCCCGCCACAAAATACTCGGTGGAGCGGTTGGCAATGCCGTTGAAGGAGACATACAGCGTGTTGTCCTGCGGGTAGGTCACAACGCGGGCCGCGCCGGTGTCCATCCCCTCAGGAAATTCCACGCTGCCGCCGGCGGCCGCTTTGGTGGTGGTGTCGGTATCGTCATCATCGGACTCCTCGACCAGACCCATCGCCTTGACCAGCTTGACAACGGTGTCCTGCGCCCACGCCTTGGGGGAGCAGGCAGTCAGGGTGAAGGCCAGCAGCACCGCCATTGCCAGCGCCGTAAGCTTGCGGGTAAGTTTCATATCGTGAACCTCCATTGGGTGCTTTGCAGAAAATCTCCGCAGCAATCCCGCAGGCAGCGGCAGGGCGCACGCCAAGGCTGCGCCGCACCCGCACCCGGAATTATGCGGTAATGGTTTTATTATACCGCAATTCCGGCCCATGTACAAGCGTTCCCGCCGTTTTTACACATTTGTTTTGCCGGTTTTCGGGGTGTACTCCTTCACCCAGTCGATGAGGAGGGACGACACCGTGACCGTGACGAGCGAAAACGCGATGCGCCGCACCGGAATGTAGGACAGCGATGCAAACAGCACCGTCAGATCGGTAAAAAGGTACGCGCGGGAGAGCTTCCACCCGGTCAGCTTGTGGATGACGAGCGCCAGCGCATCATCGCCGCCGCTGGAGCCGCCCTGCCGCACGATCAGCCCGACGCCGATGCCGACAAACGCGCCGCCCAGCAGCGCCGCCGCCAGCGGGTAGGGCGTCAGGTCGGGCAGCATCGGGGGCAGACACTCCCAGAGGCGGTAAAACCCGGCCAGACTGACGCTGGCAATGCCCGCCGAGAGCAGAAAGTCCCACCCCAGAAACTTGAACGCCAGCGCGTAGCTGGCTGCATCCAGCAGGGGCGAGGCGACCGAGGGCGGCACCCCCAGCCAATGGTTGATGAGCAGCACCAGCCCGATGATGCCGCCCTCGGTGATGGCGGTGCGCTGGTGGATATTGTGGATGCCGAAGGACAGGATCGCCGTGCCCAGCATGATAACGGCGATGCGCCCCGGTGTGAACCGCCCCAGCACCCGCTTAATTTTTTGTTGCAGCGTTTCTTTTGCCATTTTCTCCCCCTTGGCAGTAATACAACCAGTATACCATGGCTGTCAAGGGGGGGGCGGCCTCAGCTGCGGGTGTTTTCCAGCACCCGGCGCAGGGTGGCAAGAGCCGCCGCAACATCATCGGCGGTCAGGATCAGCGGCGGCAGCAGCCGCAGGCGGGTCTTGGCGGTCAGCACCAGCAGACCCTCGCGCTCGCAGGCGGCGCGGACCTCAGCGGCCTTGATGCCGTCCGCAAGCTCGATGCCCACCATCAGGCCAAGGCCGCTGACCTGCTGCACATGCGGCAGCGCGGCCAGCCCGGCGCGCAGCTGGGCGGCGCGCTCCCTGACCTGCGCGAGAAAAGCCTCGTCCATCGTGTCCAGCACAGCCAGCGCACCGGCACAGCAGACCGGGTTGCCGCCGAAGGTCGAGCCGTGGGAGCCGGGGCCCATATGGGCCGCCACCTTTTGGCTCATCACGACCGCACCAATCGGCAGACCGCCGCCCAGCCCCTTGGCCAGCGTGACGATGTCGGGCTTCAGGCCGAAATGCTCACATGCCAGAAACCGCCCGGTGCGCCCTACGCCGGTCTGCACCTCGTCCACAAGGAGGAGAATGTCCTTTTCCCTGCAGAACGCCGCGACTCTGGCAACATAGTCCGCATCCAGCGCGACAACGCCGCCCTCGCCCTGCACCAGCTCCAGCATGACGGCGCAGGTGTCGGCATCGGCGGCCCTTTCCAGCGCGGCAAAGTCACCTGCGGGCACATAGTCAAAGTTTGCGGGGAACGGCCCGAAGTCGTGGTGGAACACATCCTGCCCGGTGGCGGTCAGGGTGGCAATGGTGCGGCCATGGAAGCTGTTGACCAGCGTGATCACAACATCGCGGCCCTTGCCGTAGTGGTCAAAGCTGTACTTGCGGGCAGCCTTGATGGCACCCTCGTTGGCCTCGGCACCGGAATTTCCGAAAAATACCTTGCTCATGCCGGTGCGCTTGCACAGCTTTTTGGCCAGCTTGCCGCAGGGGGCAGTGTAGTAAAGGTTGGAGGTGTGCTGCAGCTTGTGGGCCTGCTCGGAAACGGCCTCGGCCCAGGTCAGGTCGCAGTAGCCCAGGCTGTTCACGCCGATGCCGCTGGTGAAATCCAGATACTTCTGGCCCTCGGGGCCTTCGGCATACAGGCCGTGGCCCTTTTCCAGTGCAATGGGGTTACGGTTATAGGTGTGCAGGACATATTCGTTGTCCCGCTTGATGACTTTTTCGGAATCCATAGATATACCCTCCTTGGTTAGCGTCCTCGCCCTCTCAGTCTCGCATTCGCTCGCCAGCTCCCCCAAAGGGGGAGCCTATTCATCTTTATTATATCGCCCGATATAATTTTCAGCAAGCCTTATTCCTGATGGCTGCGGCGGTAGAACCGGGTGCCGGAGCCCCGGTTGGAGAACAGCTCCAGCAGGATGGAGTGGGGCACACGGCCATCGATGATGACCGCCTCGTGAACTCCCTGATAGATGGCATCGGCCATGCCGCCGATCTTGGGGATCATGCCGCCCGCAATGATGCCGGCGGACTTATAGCCCTCGATCTCGGACACCTCCACCTCGGGGATGAGGGTGCTCTCGTCGTCCTTATCCCGCAGCAGGCCCGCGATATCGGTCATGGATACCAGCTTCTCCGCTTTCAGCGCAATCGCGATCTGCGCAGCGGCGGTGTCGGCGTTCACGTTGTAGGCCTGACCCAGATCGTCCATACCCACCGTGGCGATCACGGGGATGAAACCACCGTCCAGCAGGCTTGCGATCAGGGTAGCGTCCACATGCACGATCTCGCCCACATGGCCCAGCTGGGGGTCCAGCTCGGTGCAGCGCAGCATCTGGCCGTCCATGCCGCACAGGCCCACGCCGCGGCCGCGCAGTTTGGCCACCAGATCCTTGTTCACCTTACCGGCCAGCACCTGCTGCACGATCTCCATGGTGGCATCGTCAGTCACGCGCAGACCGTTTGCGAAATGGCTCTCCACACCCACCTTTTTCAGCATCTCATTGATGGCCGGGCCGCCGCCGTGCACCAGCACCACGCGCACACCCAGCAGGGTGAGGGTGACCAGATCGTTCATGACGGCATTTTTCAGTTCTTCGTTGATCATGGCATTGCCGCCGTACTTTACCACCATGGTCTTTCCGTGATACTTCTGGATGTAGGGTGTCGCCTCAGAGAAAAGGCGCGCCATTTCTTCGTTTTTCATAAGATTTCCTCTGAACCCTCTCAGTCAATGCCTTGCGGCATTGCCAGCTCCCCCGAGAGGGGGAGCTTTTGCCGGACGGGTCACTTTATTTCATAAAATCAGCTGCTTGTCGTTCGTTTTAAGCTCCCCCTTCGGGGGAGCTGGCGCGCAGCGCCTGAGAGGGTTATCAGGTGCGGTAGTCGCCGTTGATCTTGACGTAATCGTAGGTCAGATCGCAGCCCCATGCCTTTGCGGATGCATCGCCGGTGCCCATGTCCACCTTGACCAGCACATCGTGCTCAGCCAGCACCTTGGCGGCTTCGTCCTCGCTGTAGGGGTGGTAGGCGGCATTTTCGCACACATACACCTCACCGGCCTTGCTGGAAAGCCACACGCAGACCTTATCAATGGAGAAATCGCCGGGGGTGTAGCCGATGGCGCACAGGATGCGGCCCCAGTTGGCATCGCGGCCGAACACTGCGGCCTTGAACAGGTTGGAGCACACCACGCTGCGGCTGACGGCACGGGCGGTCTTCAGGTCGGGGGCGTGGGTCACTTCGCAGGTGATGAGGTGGGTGGCACCCTCGCCGTCACCGGCGTGCTCGGCACACATGTGCTCGGCAATGGCAGTCAGCGCCGCCACAAAGGCTTCGTAGTCCGCGTTCTCCTCGCAGATCTCCGGGTTGCCTGCAAGGCCGGAAGCCATGATGATCAAGGTATCGTTGGTGGAAGTGTCCAGATCCACGCTCATCTGGTTGTAGGTGCCGGGCACCACGGTCTTGAGGGCCTTTTCCAGCAGGATGGGCGAGACGGCGGCATCGGTGGTGTAGAAGGCCAGCATGGTTGCCATGTTGGGGGCGATCATGCCGCTGCCCTTGCCAATGGCACCCACCGTGCAGGTCTTGCCGCCCAGCTCGAACTGGATGGCGTATTCCTTTTTGTGGGTGTCGGTGGTCATGATGGCGGTGGCCGCGTCGGTGCTGCCCTGCTCGTCCGCAGCCAGCTTTGCGGCGGCGGCAGGGATGCCCCGGGCAAAGGGGTCGATGACCATGGGCTGACCGATGACACCGGTGGAGGCGGGCAGAACGTCCTGCGGGTCGATGCCCAGCTCTCTGCCCACCAGCTCACAGCATTCTTCGGCCAGAGCCACGCCGTTGGCGGCGCAGGTGTTGGCGTTGCCGCTGTTCACGATGATCGCCTGTGCGTAGCCGTCCTTCAGGTGGGCACGGTCCACCTTGATGGGTGCGCCGCAGACCTTGTTGGTGGTGTACACACCGGCGGCGGCGCAGCGCACGTCCGCCTTGATGAGTGCCAGATCGTATTTTTCTGCATGGTTTGCGCGGATGCCGCAGTGCACGCCAGCCGCTGCAAAGCCCTTGGGCGCGCAGATGCCGCCCGCAACTTCTTGATACTGCATAATGATCTTCCTTTCCCACAGGACGAACCCTCTCAGTCAATGCCTTGCGGCATTGCCAGCTCCCCCAAAAGGGGGAGCT
>OGIV01002199.1_pt1 | contig 10152 bp, 10 predicted proteins | sample 1571861 | NCBI WGS metagenome assembly OGIV01 (sample SAMEA2582099, study PRJEB24529) | metagenome | biome: Human gut stool | place: China | collected 2011 | reverse complement strand
ATGATACGCTTGATTGTATTAAATCCATACATGGAGCGGATATTATAGTGGTTGATAATGCATCGCATTCTAATGAATTATCTTTGATTTTAGAAAAATACCCATATGTAATAGGAATTCAAAGCAAGGAAAACAGTGGTTTTTCTGGTGGAAATAATTTTGGAATTCACTATGCCTTGAAGCATGGATATACACATATCATGCTTCTAAATAATGACACGGAAATTGATAAGGATATGATTCGTCATTTAGTTGAAAACTGTTCTTCGGATTCAATTTCTGTACCGAAAATGCTATATTACTCAAATCCGGATGTTATTTGGTATGGTGGGGGTGATATTAACAAAAGTACAGGAAATGCAAAACACTGGCAAAAAGGGGAAAAAGACACAAAGAATTCTAAAATTCAAAAATGTACTTTTGCTACAGGATGTTGTATGATGATTCCAAGAGAAGTATTTGAAAAAGTTGGAATTTTAGAAGAAAAATATTTTATGTACTGTGAGGACACAGAGTTTTGTGTGAGATTAGCTTTGGCTGGTATCAATGTAAATTATGTGTCAAACGCTAAGCTTTGGCATAAAATTGGGGCATCTTCTAGCGGAGAAGATTCGCCATTTGCTACGTACTATATGACACGCAATCGATTTTGGCTAGTTAGAGATTATAAGAATTATTTTCATTGGACAGCATTTCCTTTTGTTTTACTTACAAGGATACTTTGGGTTTTTAGAAGCAAAGGTGAAGTAAGAAAGGCGTTTATCCGTGGAATAAAAGACGGATTGGCTGGGGCATAGATTCGCCAAATGAATGTTAATGGATAAATGTCGGCTTCTGGACTAGTGATCAGAACACAAAACAGTATAATAAGTCAGGTGGTATTAAATGGATAACAGAGTTCTCTTGGTTGGCTGGGGAAGATCCGTAAATTATGGAACAAATCTACAGACAATTGCTTTATATGAAATTATAAACCAAAAATATAAATGTGATTTTCTATACTCTAGAAAATATTGCAGTTCAAAACTATTTGTGAAAAAAGCAATAAAAAAGCTTAGATCGAAGATAAAAAAAGAGGGTGGTGTGACACCGGAAAAGAATAGAAATATAGACAAATGTTATGAAAATATAAGAAAAATTAACTTGAATTCACCTTCTGACAAAAAAATAATTTTATCAAAATATAATACTTTTGTGGTTGGAAGTGATCAGGTATGGAATCCTGGCTATTTGGAGTCGACGTATTTGCTAGACTTTGTACCGAAGGGATACAGAAAAATATCATATGCGTCAAGTATAGGCGTGAATACTATACCTAAGAAGTGCCATAAGATTTACTGCAAATACTTAAGTGATTTTAGTTATATTTCCATGAGAGAGCAGCAAGGAGCGAAATGCATCAGTAAAATGATTAGACGTTCCGTGGATACTGTTTTAGATCCGACGCTTCTTCTTTCATCTTTAGAGTGGAAGGAGATTTGTTCTAAAGAAGTGAATAATATTTCTTCAAGCTTGCCAGATAAATATTTACTTTGTTATTTTGTGGGAAATATGGCTCAACATATGAAGGAAATCCAAGATATTTCTAAAGAAATGAATCTTAAAATAGTAGTGTTACCAATTACAGAACAAGAAACAAGATTATCAGAAGGTGTTGTGATTAATAATGCTGGTCCAAAGGAATTTGTAGCAGCTGTGAATGGTGCAACCATGGTTTGTACGGATTCTTTTCATATGTGTGCATTTTCCTTAAACTTTCAGAAAGAGTTTTGGGTATTTAAACGTTTTAATGACAATAGTTCCTCGAGTCAAAATTCAAGAATTGATAATTTGTTTTCTGAGTTTGGAATAAATAGATATTTTAATGATGGCGATAGACAGTCATTGGATTATAACAGAATATCAATTTCTTTAAAAAATAAGAGAATTGAGTGTAAGAAGCTTTTATTCTCTGCAATTGATGGAAAGGTAGCGGCAATACACTCCAGTTGAGTAGTCAAGCTACAGGGAAAAATCAAAAGTCCATAGTATCTGAATTGTATTGAACCACGATATTAAAAGAAAGGAAACATGTGATAATTAACTTCCTAATTATCATACAAGGCAAATATGGGAAACACGTTGATGAAAATATCAGTTCCGCTAGATAAAGACTGTTTTATTGAGATGGAATGTGATTTTTGCAAAAATAGGTTCATGCTACATCAAGATGTGTATGAGAGTGAAGATAATATTAATTTCTTCTGTTCTATATGTGGATTGCCTAATAAGATTAATACTTTTTTTGTGCCAGAGGTTTTGGAAAAAGCACAACAGATGGCAATGAATTATATGCTTGAAGAATTAGAACGGACATTGGGTAAGAGTATTAAACAGATTAATAAAAGTGGTTTTATCAAAATGTCTATGAAAAGCCCGAAAAAAGAAGTTGAAAAGGAATTGTATACGCCATCTGTCGACTATATAAAGTGTGCAAAGGCATGCTGCAACATTGATATAAAAGTTATGGATATAGATAAAGAAACAGGAACATATTGTCCTATATGCGGGAGGATGGAATGATGAATAGAAAAGAAATACAGAAAATCTCTTTACAATATAGAACTTTGTCTTCGCAAATGCTTAAAATGAACTCGCAAGATGAAATGTATTGTATTCAACAATACTTTGATTTTATTACTGGAACGGAATTTATTATGAGCTACATAAATGAATGTAACAAGCAAGAGTATGATTTTGAAAAAATTTTCGCTGATAAAGGATGGAGAGATGTGCTTGTGCTCCCATCAAAACAAGAAGATTTGATTAGTTATGGATATCAACTATTGCAATATATACTTGATGGCCCTAAAAATCTTATTGGTTTATGTATGGGATACACGGGGAGTAATAAGTTTGCAGATAATATTGAGGCATTTGTGAGAAAATCAATAGAGCCGTTTGTTGTAGCAATTAGAACTTACATAGAGCTTGGATTTATAGAATGTGAAGATGTAACAGGAGATATAGAAAAGAAAATAGTAACAATTTTTTTGTCATATTGTCAAAAGGATGCAGACATTGCGGATTGTTTAGAAGAGAGTATGGCACCTTACATTCATGATAAGGCAAAGATTTCAAGGGATATTAGAGATGTAGAGTATCATGAAAGCTTTAAACGCTTTATGCAGTCCATTGAAAAACATGATTATGTAATAACAATAATAAGCGACAACTACTTAAAATCTAGAAATTGTATGTTTGAAATGCTGGAAGTTGTAAAAGACAGTAATTTTTCAAAAAAGTTACTGTTCATTGTATTGGAAAATGATGATATTAAATATTATAAAAATGTTCCGAATGGAAACATTGGAGCAGATGTCTATTCTGCGATTGGACAGGCTAAATATAGTAAATATTGGAGTTCTGTTGATAGAGAGTTGGAAAATGAAATAGAAGAAATAGGAAATCCGATGCATGCAATTTTGCAGATTAAAGAGAAACAAATTGTACAAAAGATATTGATAGATATGCCAGAATTTTTGGAATATATAAGGGATAATAAGGGGGTTCCACTATCAGTGCATATTGAAAGAGGTTTTGCAGATATGATTTCATTTATGCAATTGTGATAATGAAGAGGTGATGAATATGAGAAAAAAAGTTGATAAAATAAGCGAAAAAGCCATAAGCTTGATAACTGAGTACATATTAAAGTCAGTTAAGGACTTAAAAAAGAATGATTTATGGAAAAGAGCTGTTAAGAAAGCTTGCGAAGCAACGGAAGGAATAGATGATTCGTTTGCCGATTATATTATAAAATCCCTTGCTATACAAAGACATTTTGTATGGCTTATTAGCGGTAAATCATTAGACGATTTATATCGTAGCTTTATTCTTACCATAGCTGTTGAACTATGTGCGTTTAATACTGAAAAAAGACTAGCAGTATCGTTTGGAATGGCAATCTTAGATAATTGGTTTGAATTGAACGGAATGGATTATCAAGATATAAGGAATCAAATAGTAGGCGATAAAATCGTAAATATTGTAAATGATAGAGAAAGGCTATACCGGGAATATTTTTTGCTGTATAAGGATACGCTTGCTAAAGATATAATAAGGGTTTATTATCCTAAGAATGGCGAGGGATGGATAAGTTGGAATAAAGACTACAGTGTAGATATAAATGTCAATCTATCAAAAGGAACAGAACATGGTTTTTGTAGAATAGGATTTTCTTATAGTAGAATTGAAGAACAGGATTGTGAAAGATTTTTAAAAGTAGCGTATATTAATGAAGATAGGGAGATATATAGATTTGAACATGATGATATGCTCGGTATAGATGATAAAAAGATTCTTTGGGCATGGTAAATAAATGTGTGTTGTAGCTGCACAATTTAATTATTTGTGCAGCTACATTAGAGAATTTAATTAAATTCATTCATCGCATCCACATAATCCTGCAATCCGTTTTCTCTCAATGCCAGTTTTGCATACAGCAGAGGTGATTCCTTTGCCAGCCGGTACAGATATACAATATCATTCGGGTCATCAAAGATAACAGAGGAATTACATTCCTGACAACGAAAAACAAGAATTGCGTTCTCAACGGTATTGATAATAATGGAGTCGGTAGAAGGTTCATACATAGCGAATTGGAAATTAAGTTTGTTGTTCATGGCGATCTCGCTCCCGCAGATATTTTGCACCATCCAGCAGGTTGATAATAGCTGTTAGCATATTAGTGTATTCAATCTGTAATTCCTTAATGGCTTCCGAAGAAGGCAGTGTATCAGGCGTGCAGGCGGTTGAAGTAAATCCCTTCTGCATTTCAAGTAATTGCAGATACAACGCATTTACAGTTTGTACCAAAGGATATATAGTTTCTTTCTTGCCAACAACGCAGATGTGGTTGTAGATACAGGAACGCACGAAGTAATCTTTCTTCATCATTCCACTGACAAGAATCCGTGCTTCTATTTGTTTTCGTTCAGCGTCAGTAATTCTGAAGCTGATGGTTGGATTTTTATGTTGATTGCTCATGGTAATGCTCCTTTCGTTTTGGCTGTGGCAGAAGGCGTAATAGATAACCTGACAGCCACAGGAATTTATTCATTGCGAATAATAAAAAGTAGATTATATCAAGCCGATGGAAAATTATCGGTGCAGCTACTGCAACTAATTTGCTACTAAAAGTTCCAAAAACGATGCGAAAAGAGCGATGTTTAGCGAAATAAAGATGCTCGAAATGTAGGTAATATCAGCATTTATAAATTGCTGATAAAAACCTCGGGAAGAGTTTGAATAACGGATTAAAATGCCGAAAGCCTGTATTTATGCGGGCTTCCGGCATTCGCATTATCAAATGGCTCTAGTTTGGCTCTATTTGTTGGCGGGATAAGGGTTGCGAAAGCACTGATGGAGAAATAAAGGCATAATGGTAAGGAAAAAGTGATATATGCATCTTGGAAGCACAGCAATACTGAAAATTATAAGTTCAGCTGGAACAAAAAGTATGTTATGTACTGGAGAATTCCGAGGATCTGTGGGGAGTAATTGCGGGAAAAAAGGGAAAAGCGTATAATGCAAGAAAATAATGTTTTCACAGTGTAAAATAGAGGAGAGAACTATCATGCAGAAAATACTGATTGTAGAAGATGATACAAATATCAATAATCTGCTTGAGGAAGCATTATCCAAAGCAGGCTATTCCTGTGAGCAGGCGTTTTCCGGAACTGAGGCAAAGCTGCTTTTGAATATGCAGGAGCATAGCTATGTACTGGTGTTGCTGGATTTGATGTTGCCGGGAATTACAGGAGAAGCAGTTCTGGAGGAAATACGGAAAAAGGGAAATCTTCCGGTTATTGTTTTGACTGCGAAAGATAGCTTGGATGAAAAGGTAAAGGTTTTAACTAGTGGGGCTGATGATTATATAACGAAACCTTTTGAAATCAGAGAGGTACTGGCAAGAATTCAGGTACAGCTTCGTCATACAGAAGAAAAGGAAATAAAAGAATCTAACCTTTCGTTCAGAGAGATGGTATTGAACAAAGCTACTTTTCAGGTCAGCATTGGTGGAAAAATACTTCCTAAGATAACAAGACAGGAGTTTGCGATTTTAGAATTACTGCTCAGAAATCCGAAGCAGGTTTTCAGTAAAGAGGACATTTTTGAATATGCGTGGGACGAACCATATATGGGTGAAACAAAAACTCTGGATGTACATATAAGCAATATTCGTAAAAAGATAAAAACAGTTACATCTGAGGAATATATTGAAACAGTCTGGGGAATCGGTTATCGTCTTCATCTATAATCTTTACTCTTTTTTTACTATTTATTTGCGTTTGATTAAGATTATTCCTTTATGATAAATGCAGATAAGAAAAAGGAGATGAAAAACTTGAGCGAAATGTTATTGGAAACAAGAAATTTGACTAAGCAATATGGACACCATAAAGCTGTGGACAGTGTCAATATGCATATTAAAAAAGGTGCTATTTATGGTTTTATCGGTCGGAATGGAGCTGGGAAGACAACTTGTCTGAAGATGATCAGTGGACTTTCCAAGCCAACTTGTGGAGAAATCGAGATGTTCGGATACAAGGGAAAGGATTTGCAAAAAGTTCGATCACGGATAGGATGTCTGATTGAGGCACCGGGACTTTATGGAAATATGACTGCATATGAAAATCTGAATATCAAATGCAAGCTGTTTGGAATAAAGAAAAAAAGTTATATTGAAGAAATATTGAGAATTATCGGTCTGGAGGATGTGGGAAAGAAAAAAACAAAACATTTTTCACTTGGAATGAAACAGCGTTTGGGAATTGGTCTTGCTTTGGTTGGAGAACCAGATTTATTAGTTCTTGATGAGCCAATCAATGGATTGGATCCACAGGGTATTGCAGAGATCCGGGATACGATTCAGAGACTTCAGAAAGAGAAAAATATGACAATATGCATTTCCAGTCATATTCTTGAGGAATTATCGAAGATTGCTACTGATTATGGAATTATTCATAATGGAAGTTTATTACAGGAAATTACAAGAGAAGAATTAATAAGAAGATGCAGTGAACGGATAGAGTTGACATTGGATCATCCGAAACAGGCGATTCCGGTGATGGATTCTATGGGATTTACCAACTATCAGGTAACAGATAAAGAGCATATTCATATTTTTGAACGATTGAATGAAAGTGCAGCGTTGAATATGGAACTTGCAAAGTCAGGAATTCCGGTAAAAGGGATTTCCATAACCAGTGAAGAACTGGAAACTTATTTTCTGAATCTGACGGGAGGTGCGGATCATGCTTAATATAATAAAAATGGATTTATACCGGATGCTTAAAACCAAAAGTATGTATGTAATCTGGATCGTACTGGCAGCAATATTATTGATTACAACATCTTTATGCAAGACAGATTATGAGCTTTTGACTGAAAAGGATGCCATGAAACAGGAGCAGGTTACTGAACCTGCTGTGGATAATATTAATGTGGGAATGATGGTAACGCTGCCTACGGAGCCGGGAGAAAAGGTGACGGTATATGATATCTTTTTTGCCAATTCCCAAGGAAAATTGTATGCACTGCTTTTGGTGATTTTTACTGTTCTGTTTTCAACAGCGGATATCAGTAGCGGATATATTAAGAATATAGGAGGTCAGGTTAGAAATAGAGGAACTCTGATTTTTTCCAGGGCAATTGCCTTGGCTGTCTTTACGGTACTGACAATGGCAGGTGCATTCTTATTTCAGGCAGCGGCGAATGATATTGTTTTCGGGGAATTGGAATGGGGAAATACAAAGGCAATTTTATCTTATTTTGTGACTGAACTGGCTCTTCATTATGCACTTGTGCTGATTTGTATGGCGATTGCAATTATTTTGAAAAATAATGTAATCAGCATGGTTATTGCTGTCTGTCTTAGCATGAATGTAATGACTATTGTGTATGGGGTGCTCAATAGTGCTATTCAAAAAATAGGAATTCAGAATTTCCAGATTTATAAGTATACGATAACAGGAAAATTATCACTGCTTCCTATGAATCCGAGTGGAAATGAGTGTTTGGCGGCATTTGGTGTGGCAATAGTGTTCATCGTTATGATGATATCAGTAAGCAGCGTTGTTTTTCAAAAGAGGGATATTTAACGGATGTATATCGTAATTGGGATATTAGCAGGAATTATTATCTTACAATTTATTATTATGTGGAAATACCAGCGGCAGGTGAAAGACATCTGCCGCCAATTGGCGTTTATGATGAAACATGACAGTAACATGTTGATTAACCATGAATTTGATGTGGGTGGAATAGGAAAGCTTTCTGACAAGTTGAATGAGCTTCTGGAACTGCGAAGAAAAGAGAAGCAGCATTATCAGGAGAAAGAAGCTCTGATTACGGACACATATACAAATCTTTCTCATGATATCCGCACACCACTGACATCTTTGGACGGATATTTCCAGCTAATGGAAGAATGTGAAAATATAGAGGATCAGAAACGTTATTTAAGCATTATCCACGAAAGAATTCATAGTCTGAATGAAATGTTGGAAGAACTTTTTATGTTTACAAAGTTAAAAAACGAATCTTACAGTTTGGAATTGACATTGTGCTGTATGAACCGGATTTTGAAAGAAACAGTTTTTTCATACTATGATGAATGGGTAAGAATGGAAATTCAGCCGGATATTCAGATTACGGAAGAACAGTTGTATATACATGGAAACAGGCAGGGACTCCGCCGTGTTATCCAGAATGTGATAAAAAATGGGCTGGATCATGGAGAAAAGAAGATTAGCATTGTGTTGGAACGTGATCAAAATCAGGCGGTGCTTAGAATCAGCAATCAGGTTACACATCTAGAACAGATTAATATAGATCAGGTATTTGAGCGATTTTATAAAGCAGATGTTGCCAGAAGTAAAACATCTACTGGATTGGGACTATCTATTGCAAAGGAGTTGGTTAGTCGGATGGATGGAGAGATTGAAGCAAAAATAGAAAAAAAAGAGTTTATTGTTGAAATGAACTTTCCGATTGTAACCGATGCTAAATAGTATTTTGCGACGTAGAGGGATAATCAATAATTTTTATTTATCCTTGCAGAAGCATTAGTTCTTATGTTAGGATACTATCTAAGGAAAGTACCCATGACAGGGCGTTAAGCGTCCGGGGGACGCTTGTTTAGCGCCGACCGGAGCGGAGCGTAGAGGTAGCGTCGATGACGACTTATGAGATCATTACGATTTTCATTGGGATATTAGCTTTGCTGATGTCCTTTGGTAGCTTGATTTTGCAGACTTAACTTAACAGAATACGAACAAAAAACGCATGTCAATCAACTTGACATGCGTTTTTTATAACCATTTCTACAGCTTGTTTAGCACCCTGCTTTGCAACAGTACAACAATATTCATCGTATTCATGCAATGTATGCAGGCTTTCCAATTACAACCGACTCTTCACATAATCCCGGATGAAGAAATCATCGCCCGGCATCTGACATCCTACGATGTAGAGCCCTTCGTTATTCGAACAACGGATGACGTGCCCTTCGAGTTCGTCGTGCTTTGGCAGATCGAAGTTATGAATCTTCACGCGGATATCTACGTCTTTGTGTGTTGCGAAATACCGGTCATGTGTCAGGAATGCAAAGCCGTTTGCACTTAAGTTATCGAGTTTGCCTTCCATGGTTGTTGTGCCATCTGCCAGAGTGATCGTGCAGGCATTGGAGATATCCAGACGAGGGTATTTCCGGCGGTTGTTAATCTTCGGACGGGATTCAATCTGAATCGTGAAGTGGGAATCCGCTTCTTGCGCGGTATGGACAATCTTAGCCGGATCCCAGCAGTAAAGCACGTTGCCGACAGTTACTTGCAGCTTACATTCTGTCACCTCCGTAAGCTTCGGTGCATTTGCAAGGGTGATTGATAACGTATTGTTCTCACGTATCAGTACCTCGCCGTAATAGTTCTTTCCGTCCTTCAGTGCCACACTCAGTTTCATGCCGGGCTGTACATCTTCGGTTCCCATGAAACCACCGATTCCAAGCTCGCACATGAGGGATTCGATGACGGTCTCAATGGAGTTGATGTTGTTGGCTGATTCATCGTATTTGCTGAGCATGCGGTTGTTGATTTCGTTGGAGTCGCT
>OGIV01002194.1_pt1 | contig 10172 bp, 10 predicted proteins | sample 1571861 | NCBI WGS metagenome assembly OGIV01 (sample SAMEA2582099, study PRJEB24529) | metagenome | biome: Human gut stool | place: China | collected 2011 | reverse complement strand
TGTGGATGGTTCATCAGGGACTCCTTATCAGACTGTTCAGCCGAAAGACGTCCTGGAAATAACAAAGCCGCCTTCCGGCGGCTTTGAAAATGGAAACGTGTATCTTGCCGCCTGTTACGCAGGCAGCCACCAACGATGGGGGTAGGTAACGATAACGTTTCTGTTCATCTTTTTATCCTGCCACGAAATCACGGCGGGGTAAACCTGTTGCGTATAAAGTATTACTCAGCAATCTGCAATCCTGCTCGTAAGCAGGTTTTTCTGAATTTGGTACCTCTGACTGGGGGGATCATATGTGCTGTTCTTCTATTTTCAATTGTTTTCGCCATACGCGGTTATGTAACGTCAAGACTATTGAATGGTAAAATGATGATGAATTCATCCACATGATATTCAGGCAGAAAAACATCAAACCTAAAGCAGATGTTATTTGCGGCGTATAATTATCTACCGCGCCGAATAAAAATGAAAACCAGGAGCAGATAAAATAGATAATGCTAGTTATTCCTGTCAGCGTGATAATAATCAAATGTAATTTATATCCGTTTAAAGAGCCTCGAGCAGTCAGTAAGGTTGTAGTCATGATGACTACGCAATATACGATCGCTGCAAAAAATACTCCCATCAGTACTTTGTATTCAGGTATTCCTAACCAGCGAAAGAGTAGCATCCATACATAAACCTGGGGCATCGCGTAGCAAAAGATAGCAAGTATCATGCTGATCGCGATAGGAATACCGGCCATGTGTATACCAGGCGCCGCGCCGAATCGGCTTTTTAACCGATCCTTTAGTTGTTCCAGGTGTTGCAGATCGCTGGTTGCCAGTTTTTTGTTGATGATAGTGCTCAACACAAGGCTCTTTTTAATATATTTCATCATTGTGGATCAATGGGGCCCTGTGAATGAAAACGATTGAATTAAGCCAAAATATACTTTCCTGATTATGTCATATTCTGAGGGGCCTGATGGTGCCCGGAATCGCGCTACCGACAAATGCCGAGGCGAAGTCCATGCAAATCACGGCCCTCTCCCAGCATGGTGAATAAATTTACGGTAGGCCGGGCAAGGCGTAGCCGCCGCCCGGCAAGATAAAAAAACCGTTATTACATAGTCGAGAAGACGTTCATGATCACGCCGCCGGAGATAATCAGCGCCATGGCGATAATGGCCGCCAGGTCCGGTTTCTGCTTATAGAGGATCATGGAGCAGATGGTGACGCCGACGATACCGAAGCCGCACCACAGCGAGTAGGCTACGCCCACCGGAATGGTGCTCATCGCGCGGGTGAGGGCGAAGTAGCACAGGCCGTAGGCGCAGACCACCAGCACCGAAGGCGCCAGTTTGCTGAAACCGTTGGTTTTTTTGATCATCGAGGTGCCGGTGATTTCGGAGCCGATAGACAGCGCCAGCCATAAAAATCCGAGATTAAACATAGGGTGTTCCTTTCCTGTTAGTTGGCGATTTTCTTATCCATGGAGGCGACTGGCGCGGCGGGCGCGGGCTCTTCGCTCTCTTCGGAACCCATCTTCGAGAACAGGTTCATGATAACGATGCCGCTGGCGATCACCGCCATGCCGATGATGGCGGCGGTATCCGGATGCTGGCCGTAGAATGCCATTCCCAGCGTCGAGACCACCAGGATACCGGTGCCGGACCAGGTGGCGTATGCCAGGCCGACCGGGATATCTTTCACCGCCCTTGAGAGCGAGTAATAGCAGGTGCAATAGAGCGCAATCAGCAATACGAGCAGCAGCATTTTTGTGCTGCCTTCGCTGTTACCGAACATTTTTAACGTCGAGGTTGCCGAGGTTTCGGAGAGGATAACCAGCAGCATCCATAACCAGCATTTTGTTTTCGAAGACATCGTTAAGCTCCAGGTTCATAGTTGGGTAAGGTCATATCTTTCTGTTTTTTAAATAATCAATGGCCGCATCGGTCAGCTGCGCGTGCGGGGCCGCCGCCAGCGCTGGATTATTCACCACGTCTGTGACGGTGAGATAACGGCGCGGTTCGCCGCTGGCGGCGGCAGGCGCGGTGGGCGCGTCCAGCGTCGCCAGCAGCTCATTCATGGTGCCGAGGAAGACGCCGCAGGATTCCAGACGAGCCAGCGTGGCCTGCAGATGCCCGGCATAGGCGCTGTCGGCCTGCGCCCCGCGCAGTTGGTTGAGTTCGCTGAGCGGATCGCAGTGGTAGCGCAGCGCCAGCACGGGAATACCCGCCAGCAGCGCCTCGTGTGCGCAGCGGGCGAGCGGGCTGCTGAGCGTGCCGTTCAGCAGGTCTGAAGCCAGCGGATAATCGAGAAACGGCAGCAGTACCGCCCGCCACGGCGCTGACGGCAGGGCATCCTGCCAGGCCGAAGAGGGAATTATCTCCCCGACCTCCCGCCACGCGGCGGCGTCTGCGAGGCCATCCTCCAGCGCGAGGCGTAGCGGATAGCCACTCCCCGCCAGGCGTTGGCGGATAGCCGCGCGATAGCCGTCAGCGGCGGTCACCATCACCAGTACCGGCGGGCGCAGGCGCTGCAAAACACGCGCAACTAAACCTTCAATCTGTTCGTCGGTCATGGCGAGCCTCCGTTAGCCGATGAGCGTCACCTGCGCGCCGTTTTTCAACCCGGCGGCATTGGCTTCTTCGGTGTCAATATGAAACTCCAGCGTGAAGTCATCGTGCACCCGCACCACCACTTCATCGAAAGTCAGCTGGCGCTCGCCGTTGCTGCGCACGCTGACCTTCTGGCCATTGCTAACGTTGAGTCGGCGCGCGTCCTGCGGCGACATGTGAATATGCCGCCAGGCGCAGATCACCTGCGAATGGAGTTCAACGTGACCAGCGGGCCCAATCAGCAGCGCGCTACCGGCATTCTCCAGCTGGCCGGACTCACGAACTGGCGCCTTAATCCCGAGCGTGAAACAGTCGGCGCGCGATACTTCCAGTTGCGAAACCGGGCGGGTCGGCCCGAGGACACGGACGTTGGTCAGCGAGCCCTTCGGCCCGACAACGGTCACGCACTCCTGGGCGGCAAACTGCCCCGGCTGGCGCAGCGGTTTAAACGGCGTCAGGCTGTAGCCTTTGCCGAACAACGCCTCGACGTCCTGTTGCGCGAGATGGACGTGGCGGTTGGAGATCCCCACCGGGATCGCCGGCGCCGTTGCGCTCAGGCGGGCGGCGATTTTTTCGCGAACCAGGGTGTCGATCATGACTTCTTCCCTTTCTTCAGCGCCGGATGTTTATCTTCCGTTTCGTTCGGGGCGGCAGGGGGGACGATAGGTTCCGGGGCGGGGATAACCACCGGTTCGGCCTTTTTTTGCTCGCGCGGCGGGTTGCCTTTGAGGTTGCTTAACGCTTCAACCACGCAGCGCTCCGGGCGGGCAATCACCAGCGACTTCACGGTGTGCTCGGCGCCTGCGACCGCCACGCCGCGTTCAATGGCGGTGTGGATGGCGCTGATCTCCCCTTCAAAGCAGACGCTCACCAGCCCGGAGCCTGGTTTGCGATAGCCAATGCAGGTCACTCCCGCAGCTTTACAGGCGGCGTCGACGGCCTGAATGGCGGCGACCCATCCTCGCGTTTCAATTACGCCTAAACTTTTCATGGTCGGCTCCTGTTAATGGCGGACTAAGCGAATATCAAAATCAAATTGCTGGAAGAAGGTTTCCAGCCGGTCCAGTTCGTCCGGTGAATAAGACGGGTCCTGGGTAATCGGGTAGGGCATATCCAGGCGTTCGTACTTTTTGCGTCCCAACTGGTGGTACGGCAGCATGTCGATGCGGCGGATATTTCCACGCTTCGCCAGCTTCTGTACGTAATCAATGGCGCCGGTAATGGCGTCGAATGAGTCGTTGTAGCCGCGAATGAGCGGCATACGCACAATGACGTTGGCACCGGAATCCACCAGCCATTCGAGATTGCGGCGGATCCCTTCGTTGCCGATACCGAGCATCGCTTTGTGGTGTTCGCTGTTAATCTGCTTTATGTCGAACAAGAAGGTGTCGGTGACTGGCGCCAGCTTCTGGTAGTTGGCAAGCGGGGTGGTGCCCTGGGTTTCGACGGCGGTGTTAATCATCATCTTTTTGCATTCGCTGAATAAGGCGACGGCAAAATCGGTCTGCAGGCTCATCTCGCCGCCGCCGATGGTGACGCCGCCGCCGGAGGAGATGTAGAAGTCGTAGTCCTGCATGATGATCTCCATCAGCTCGCTGACGGTGACGTCCTTGCCCATAATGTCCAGCGCGTTCTGGGTGCAAATCTCTTCGCATTTGCGGCAGCCGATGCAGTCTTTATTGCGGTTGACGAAGTGCTTCATTTCGCCGTTCTCTTCCGCCCGATAATGAATACCCGCCGGACAGACGCTGACGCAGTCGCCGCAGTTAATGCATTTGTCGTGCGAGAACATCACCTGGAACTGGCTGTTCAGCCCTTCCGGGTTGGCGCACCACGGGCAGCGAATGTTGCAGCCCTTAAAAAACACCAGCGTGCGAATGCCATCGCCGTCATAGATCGAATATTTCTGGATATTGAAAATTCGGCCCGTTAATTCTTGTTTTGCGATCACGCTTGCCTCCCGCTCCGTCCCGTTACGGGACGGAGAACTTCCGGTTATTTCTCAAATACAGCTCATTTAATTCTCTTTAAGAGAACTAGAACTTCTCAATCACCGTACGGCTGATGATCTCGTCCTGGACCTCTTTGCACAGCTCAACGAAGTAGGCGCTGTAGCCAGCGACGCGAACGATCAGGTCGCGGTATTTCTCCGGCTCTTGCTGCGCCTTCTTCAGCACTTCGTTATCGACGTAGCTGAACTGCATCTGGCCGTTGCCGAGAATCGAGGCGGTACGCAGCAGGGTAATCAAGCCGTGGCGTCCTTCCGGGGTATCCAGCAGCCCTTTGAGGAACTTGAAGTTGTGCACCATGCCGATGTTCATGGTTTCCACGTTCATCTTGCTGACCGACTTGATAATCGCCGTCGGGCCTTGTTTATCCGCGCCCTGGGTTGGGCTGATGCCGTCGGAGAGCGGCATCCACGCCAGGCGGCCGTTCGGCGTGGCGTTGGTCAACTCGCCGATTGGCGTGTTGTTGGAGATAGATAGGGTGCCGTGGCTGAGGGTCGAGTAGAGCATCTTGTACTTACGGCACTCTTTCTCGGTCCATTCGGTAATATCCAGCGCGTACTGGTCGACGTAGTTATCGTCGTTACCGTATTTCGGCGCGTTCAGGCAGTCGCGGCGCAGCGCTTCGTAACCTTCAAAGTTGGCCAGCAGCGCATCGCGGATCTGCTCAAGGGTGTATTTCTTCTCTTCAAACACCAGCTTGCGGATCGCCGCCATCGAATCGACGTAGGTCGCCAGGCCGGAGAAAATCAGCCCCGGACCGTGGTTGACCATCGCGCCGCCGGCGGCGACATCTTTGCCGCTCTCCATGCAGCCCTCGACCAGCAGCGACATCAGCGGCTTCGGCGCCACATCGCGGTGGACGCGCTGGCTGATGACGGTGCCGATGGCCGACAGGCGCACGATATGGGCGATCTGCTGTTTCACCGCCGCGTCGAAATCTTCGAAGGTGCGCAGGTCGCGCAGGTCGCCGGTATCCAGCCCCTGATAGCTATCGAACAGCACCATCCGCCCGCGGTTGAGCACGAACTCGATAGCGATAGGCCACTGGGTGTAGCCGGTGGAGGTCCACTGGTAGATTCGCCCGGATTTCTGCGGCTCAACGCAGCCCATCAGGCAGTAATCGCGGGCGTCTTCAAAATCGAAGCCTTTGCGCAGCATCATCTTGATGTGGGAGTCATCGAAGTGGCAGGCCGGGAAGCCCATTCCCGCTTTCACCACGTCGACGATTTTTTCCATGTATTTCTGCGGCGACTGGTTGTGGATACGGCAGGCCAGCGACGGCTGGTAAACCTTCACGAAGCGCACGGCGTCCATAATCAGATAGGTCAGATCGTTACAGGCATCGCCCCCGCTACGTTTCTGGCCGCCAACGGTGAGGTTGATAAACGGCTGATAACCCGCGAAATATTTCGCTCCCAGCTCGCTCGACATCCACATCAGTTCGGCGCATTTGATGATGAACGCCTGCAGCAGCTCCAGCGCGGTGTCGTGGGTCAGGCGGCCTTCGCGGATATCGGCTTCGAACATCGGGTAGCAGTACTGGTCGACGCGCCCCAGCGACAGCCCGGTCTGGTTTTCTTCGATTTCAAACAGTGATTCGACGGTCCAGATACTCTGCAGCGCTTCCTGCAAGGTCTTCGGCGGATTGGCCGGCACGTTTTCGTTGACGTCGGCGATGGTCAGCAACTCGGCGCGGCGTTGGGCGTTTTGCTCTTTAGCCGCCAGTTCGCGGGCGTGGGCGGCGATGCGGCGGGCGTAGTTGACCACCCCTTCACAGGTTTCAATCGCCGCTTTGTAGTAGTAGATACGGTCGATATCTTCCGGGTTTTCCATGCTCAGGCTGGCCAGATGCGCTTCGGCATCGGCTTTAATGCCGTTCATCCCTTTGGTGAATAGCAGCACGTCGTAGCCCGGACAGGTATCGCCGCCGCCGTTAATCTGGTGATAGGAGAGATCGCTGACGAAGGTCTCGCCGCTGAAGGCCCAGACGCCGGCCTCACGGTATTGCGCTTCGCAAATCTCGTCCAGCGAACGCCCTTCCCAGAACGGGACGATCTCTTCGCGAATGGTTTTTTTATCCGCTTCGCTGATTTCAAACGGATCCTGCGGGCGGGTGCTCATGGTGTCGAGCTCATCGCGTACCCAGCGCCAGGCGATATCCGGCGAGAAGGCGCCCGCGCGCGGCTTGCCGCACGGATGGCCGACGATCAGCTCATCGTCCTGAATCAGAATCGGCGCGGTTTCGCAGGCGTGGCGGAAAGCTTTGGCGCGCAGCAAAATGGTCGGCATGCCAGGGTTGGCTTTGACCACTTCGGTAAAGGCCAGCGCGCGATAGATAGAGACGCTCGGGCGCACCGTCAGGTAGTGGTTACGCAGGCGCTGCATACGCGGGGTTAAGCCTTCCATCACCGGCGTGTCGGCGCAGGCGGCGAACGGCGCGTGGTTGACCTGCTGTACGCCGCTAAACAGACGCACCGGCAGATTCAGCGCGTTAAGGTTGCGCTGGGCGCTGATAAACATCGCCGAGAGTTCGTTCACTTCGGCGTTGTCAAAAGCGGCGCCGCGCAGCATGGCGTCGAGCATCGGATAGCCGTCAATGGCGCAGGCGGCGCGGACTTCGCTCAGTTCCGCCAGCTTGAACCACAGGCACTCCACGATTTCATAGGCCTGCTGGGTATTCAGCGCGCCGCTGTTGATATCGCGTTGGAAGTAAGGCAGTAGCGCGATATCCGCCCCTTGCGGGTTAACCGCATAGCTGCCGTTGTCCAGCTGTAGCGCTAGCTGGAACAGATAGAATGCCTGGCAGGCTTCTTTGAAATTACGCGCCGGATGGGCCGGAACGTGGTGCAGAATGGCCGCGCTATCGAGCAGCTCGGCTTTGCGATAAGCATTGGTTTCCGCGGCCGCCAGCTGTTCGGCGCTGTTGGCCAGATTTTGCGCCAGCGCGAGCAGGGCGTCGCAGGCGTAGATGGCGGCGCGGCAGCCGTTGACTTCATCCATACCGCTGCGGCTAACGGCGCTGCCGAGGGCGCGGGTTTTCTCTTCTAACTGGTGTTTAATCGCCAGCACGCCTTTTTCGACGACCAGTTTGTAATCCGGTGAATCGAGATCGCTGTTGAGGTTGAGGAACTGGAATACGGATGGGCGATGCGCGGCGCTTTCATCATGGAAAATCGCCCCGTGCGGTTTACGGGTCTGGTTACCGACAATCAGTTCGTCGGCGCTGATGGTCAGCGGCAGCTGGCGCATCAGTTCATAGAAACGGCGAGCCGGTTTGACGGCGGCGGGAATGCCCGCGATATCGCTATCCAGCGCGCTGAGGATCGCGGCGTGCTCGGTGCACAGGGTGCTAGCCTGCGCGCGTAAACGGTCTGCCAGCACTTTGACGCGCGGCGTTAAGCTGTAGTGTGCCATGGGTAAGGTTCTCCAAATCTTGTTATCAGTGGCCCTGTACGGGATGACCGGACCAGGCCCGGCGATAAAGCTCGGTTAACGTGTTAGCGTCCGGCGCGCGTGGGTTGGTTGGGGTACAGCTGTCGCGCAGCGCCTGGCCGACCATCTCCGGCAAACGGCGTTCGAATTCAGCCGCCTCAATGCCGGTGTCGCTAATGCCGGAGGGCATGCTCATCTCTTCTTTTAAAGCCTGAATGGCGACCAGCAGGCTGGCGACGCCCTGGCGCGGCGAGGCGGCTGGCAGATCCAGTAGATGCGCCAGACGGGCATATTTCGTTGCCGCAAGGGTGTCGCACTGACCGTCGAAATCGGCGTTCCAGGCGACGACTTGCGCCATCAACAGGGCGTTGGCGCGGCCATGGGGCACGCGGAAGACGCCGCCGAGGGCGTGGGCCAGGCTGTGGGTGATCCCCAGCGAGGCGTTGGTGAAGGCCATCCCCGCCATGCAGGAGGCGTTATGCATCTTTTCGCGCGCCTGCAGGTTGTCGCCGCTGCGCCAGCAGGTCGGCAGATAGCGAAATACCTGCTGCACCACTTTCTCCGCCAGCGCGTCGGAAAAGTCGCTGGCGGCGCGGGAGACGTAGGCCTCAAGGGCGTGACACAGCACGTCCATGCCGGTGTCGGCGGTAATCGCCGGCGGCACCGAAGCCACCAGCGACGGGTCAAGAATGGCGATATCCGGCAGCAGCGACGCATCCACCAGTACCAGCTTTTCCGCGTTGGCTTTCACCACCGAAAAGGCGGTGACTTCCGAGCCGGTACCGCTGGTGGTTGGGATAGCGACAAAGCATGGACGCGGGCGGTCAGTCTGCGGACGGGTTTGCGCCAGGGAGAAAATAACCGCTTTGGCGGCATCGATTACCGAACCGCCGCCGAGCGCGATAACCAGATCCGGGTAGTGGTTATCCATTAACTTCATGCCGCGCACTACGGTGGCGATATCCGGATCCGCCACCACGTCGTCCCACATCTGCCAGGCGATCCCGCGCTGGCGCAACAGGGCGGTGACGCGCTCGGCGAGACCAAACTTGACCATCGCTTTATCGGTCACCAGCAGCACGCTGCGGGCGGAAAGTTCGTTCAGCACCGAGAGGGCGTCCTGACCGAAGCAAATCCGCGGTTTCAGTAAAAATTCACTCATTGGGCTACTCACTCCTGTTAGGCGTCCCGAAACACGTTCTCGACAATGGCGACCACCGACATCGCTTTGTAGCGGTCTTTATTGAGCGCGAAGTACTCTTCCGCCAGCACGATGTCGTGCATGCCGGCGCCGACGTTATCGACGGCAACCCAGGTCTGGTCTTTCATCGGCTGCTGTTTGTCATCTAAGCGGGTGATCAACAGCAGGTTGCTGCCGCGTAGCTCATCGCATTTCTGCGTGGCGACGACATGGCCGGTTACCTTTGCGAGAATCATCGTTTATCGCCTTATATCAGTGCGTTACTTAGCGAGGCGCTCCAGCACCTGGCGAATAACGCGTTCCACGTTTTGTTCGTTGATTTCACCTTCCATGCTGGCGGCGCCTGCGCTGGCGAAACGGTCATCGTTGCCTGCAGTGCACGCTGGCGCGGCGCTGGCCGGGGCGTTGAAACGCACGTCATCAAGAATGCTGCGCTGCGGATCGCTCGCCGGAGTAACGATGGTCGGCTGGGGCTCAGGGCGGCTGCCCGGCGCGCGAAGCTCGTCAATCGAACGCACGCCATAGCCGACTTTGCGGATATTGAGCAGGTTCATCGGGCCGACGTTGTCGGAGCTGGAGCCGCCGCCGACCGCGCCGCAGCCGAGAGTCAGCGCCGGAGAGATGTTGGTGGTCGCGCCGATCCCGCCGAGCGCCGCCGGAGTATTAATCAGAATGCGGTTGACCGGTTTTTCGAGGCTGAACTGGCGGATGACGTCCTGATTACGGGTGTGGATCACCAGCGTATGGCCGAGTCCTTCGTTGGTCAGTAGCTCCACCACGCGGTGGCAGGCGGCTTTCCAGTCTTCTGCCACGTACAGGCCGAGCACCGGGCACAGTTTTTCCCGCGAGTAGGGGTTTTTCGGCGATACGGTGGTCTGTTCGGCGATCAGTACTTTAGTGCTGGCCGGGACGCAGAATCCCGCCATCT
>OGIV01002193.1_pt1 | contig 10172 bp, 9 predicted proteins | sample 1571861 | NCBI WGS metagenome assembly OGIV01 (sample SAMEA2582099, study PRJEB24529) | metagenome | biome: Human gut stool | place: China | collected 2011 | reverse complement strand
ACCGTTTCCTGCTGAATGAATTGTTTGAGTAGTTTCATAGAGACACATCCTTGTAGTTGTAAAGGCTGCCCTGCGACGGTACCGGGCGGCCTTTTTCCGTATTTCAGAGCAACAGCTTTTGCAATTTTTTGCAGCACCATCCTACTCCATTAGAGCGGCATCGTCAAGAGAAAACAGGAAAAACGCGATTCGAGCAAGAAAAAACGGATGGCTCCGCAGAACCATCCGCTAAAACTGGTATCATCAGTCTTACCGATACTTATATGCACCATCAATGGCGTAGGCCAGATGATAACGAAACCGGGCGTGTCGGGGCGAGTCCCTTTCTGCGCGTCCGGTTTCCGAAAAGCCCGTGCGGCTTCACGGTTTAAGCAAGGATCCCGGTGGACTGCAAAAACAGCACCAGCATCATCACCGGGGCCAACATAGCGGATCATCACCCGGTAGAGCTCTTTGCGGCGGAAGGTCTCGCCGTTGCGCTGCATCTCGTCAATGACGTAATCCGGCGTCATGACCCAGCCGATCAGGATGGTGGACAGCAGGGCAATGAAGGGCATCATGACGCTGTTGCTGACGTAGTCCATGATATCCAGCAGCTGAGCCGCAGAGCCGTTGGGCAGCTGTACCTCAAAATAGAAGATGCTGTAACCCAGCGCAATGATGGCAGAAGCGGCCAGATAAATGACCGTCAGCACAAGCACCGTCTTTTTGCGGCCCGAGTGGAAGATCTCCATGCAGTTGGCAGCGATGGATTCCAGCACCGAGATGCAGGAGGTCAGGGTGGCAAAAATGGCGGTGACGAAGAACAGGATGCCCACAAATGTGCCGGCCTTGCCCATAGCGGCAAACACCTTGGGCAGCGAGACGAACATCAGGCTGGGGCCTGCGCTCATGCCCTCAGTGCCGGAGAACACATACACGGCGGGGATGATCATGGCACCGGCCAGCAGCGCTACGCCGGTATCGAAGATCTCGATCTGATTCACCGCCTTGTTCAGGTCTACTTCCGGTTTGACGTAGGAACCGTAGGTGATCATAATGCCCATGGACACGCTGAGAGAGAAGAACAACTGACTCATGGCGTCCAGCAGGATCTGCAAAAAGCGGCTGACGGTCAGCCCTTCCATGTGCGGGGTCAGGTAGTAGCGCAGACCCTCCAGACCGGTGCGCATCTGCCCGGAAGCGTCCTCGTGGCGCAGGGTGAGGGCGTAACCCGCAATCACGACCACCAGCACCAGCAGAATGGGCATCATGTAGCGGGACACCCGCTCAATGCCGCCCTCCACGCCGTTGTACACGATGAAAGCAGTCACGCCCATGAACAGCAGAGCGAACACCACAGGCGACACCGGTGAGGTGATAAAGCTGGTGAAATAGCCGTCCTCGGCAGCGGCGGCAGACTGTCCGGTGAGGTAGACCACCGCATATTTCGTGATCCACCCGCCGATGACGGCGTAGTAGGTCATGATGAGAACGGGCACCAGAAAGGTGAGGATACCGAGGAATTTCCACTTGGGACGCATAGTCTCGTAGGCGCGGATGGCACTCTGCTTGGTGCGGCGCCCGATGGCGATATCCGAGGTAAGCAGGGTAAAACCGAAGGTCAGCACCAGCACCAGATACACCAGCAAAAATAAACCGCCGCCATCCTTTGCGGCAAGGTACGGGAACCGCCACAGGTTGCCGACACCCACTGCACTTCCGGCGGCGGCAAGGACAAATCCGATTTGCCCAGAGAAACTGCTTGCTTTCTTTTCCATGATTCTCAAACTCCTATCCTAACTGCAATCCAGCATTTTGATTCGTTGGCAACAACGGCTGGATTGCGCGTCGCAAAGATGCTGCTTGGAACAGGCCTCTTGTTTATCTTGCGACGAACTATTGTAATATAGGATAACATGAAGTATCATATCAGTAAACCAAATAAAATTACTGCGACCTATAAATTTTACTTATGGAGCGTTTGCGATGCGGGAACAGAAAGACCGATACGAGATATTCTTGAAAGTATGCGAAACGGGCAGCTTTTCCAAAGCAGCGGAGGCGCTGAACTATACCCAATCCGGCATCAGCCAGATGATGGCAGGGTTGGAAGAGGAATTGGGCGTGCAGCTGTTCGCCCGCATCAACCGGGGCGTGACCCTGACCGATAACGGGACACGTCTTTTGCCCTATATCCGGGAACTTGCCAACCAGAAGACCCGGCTGCGGCAGGCGGCGTTCAACATCAACCACAAGGTGGAGGGCAAGCTGCGGGTGGGCAGCATTTCCAGCATCACCACCCTCTGGATGCCGGAGGTCGTGCATTATTTCAAGGAAAACTACCCGAAGGTGAAGATTGAAATTCTGGACGGCAACTATGATGAGATCCGGGAATGGATCATCCGTGGGCAGGTGGACTGCGGTTTCCTCTCGTCCATTGTGGCAGACGACCTGAAATTCTACCCGCTCCGGGACGACCCGTTGTGTGCCGTGTTCCCGGAGGGGCATCCGCTGGCTGCACAGCCCAGTGTGACCCTGCCGCAGCTGTTTCAGTGCCCGCTCATCATCGAAACCCCCGGCTGTGATAACGACATCCAGCACCTGATGCTCAAATGCCCGGTGAAGCCGAATATTGCATACAGCTTCCGGGACGATACCCTCATCATGGCCTTCGTGCGCAGCGGGCTGGGCGTGACCATCTCGCAGGAACTGGTGATGCAGGCATTCGGCTGCCCCGGTGTGGTGTCCCGCCCGCTGGAGCCTGCCTGCTGCCGGACATTGGGACTGGCGTTTTCCAAGACGGCAAACTCGGTGGTGAGCCAGACACTGCTGGAATATCTGAAATCCACCCGGCAGCGAAAGGATCCACCGCAGATAAAATAAGAACAAAGAGCGGAGAACGGTATAAAAGCCGCTCTCCGCTTTCCCGGCAGCTGCTCCTTGATCTCCTTGGAGATGACCGCCTGAAAATCGCGCACGATGGTGGGGAAGGGGTAAGGCACCATCACCGAGCCAAGGCAGTAGTGGGTGCCGCTGATGCGGCTGGTCCACTCGCGCATGGCCTCGGACACGGCATCCTTCAGCGTGCCGGTGCCGCTGGTAACGGGGATGACCTCTGCGCCCAAAAGACGCATCCGGTAGACGTTCAGCGCCTGACGCTTGGTGTCCTCTTCTGTCAAGGACGAATAAAGCTTAGCCTTTGATCCGCGGTGCCACCCTGATTTCATGGGAACGACCCCATGCACTTGGCGGGATGCCAACACATCTCCGGCAACTGACGTATGCCCTACGTTGCAGAATACTGTGCGGCGCGTTCAGAGCACCGCAGTTCCCTGCACCCTCAGCGGTCCATTTCGGAAAAAAGCGACGCAACGCCGCCTTTTCCTTGACGAACTGTTTCCGGTCTGCTTCTCAGCTGCGCAGGCTCTCTGTACAGGCATGGTTCGCCGTTATCTCCGCTTCAACGGTTTAGTGTATTGAATTTGCCTATATTAAAGCACGGATTTTGGATTTGTCGATACCAAATTTTGCTTTTGGGAAAATTTTACCTACATTTGCAGTTGGTTTTGGCTTGCGGGGGCTGAATCGCAAGCATTGACACAAAGAAAATCGTAGCATTCCCCACGAGCCAAGGAATGATTTTCTCCGACGCCCTTGCCTGCATCACTGGCGGCATTGCCGAAGCCTTTTACGGGATGCCGCCCAAATTGCAGCAGGAAACCTTGAAGCGTCTGCCGGAGAAAATGCGGGCGGCGTATGAGCTGTTCCGGCAGAACCTCGAGCGTAAAATGTGAGACTGCCGGTGCATAGAATCTGTCCCCCGGAGAGAGGTAACAAGCCCTCCGGGGTTATTTTTTGTTTTTCGAAACCTTTTCTGTAGGAAAAAAGCGTGATATACTGAGAACGACAACTCGGAATTTATGGAGGAAAGCCCGATGAAAGAAAAAACGTATCACACTCGTTGCGGAATGATTCACTATTGGGCAAGCGTGTCAAACCTGGATGCACTTACTCTTGTTTTTCTGCCGGGTTTGACTGCGGATCATCGATTGTTTGATAAGCAGATTCAGCATTTCGAGAACAGGCAGAATGTTATCGTCTGGGATGCACCGGCACACGCCTCCTCATGGCCGTTTCGGTTCGATTTTGATCTGTTCGATAAGGCAAAATGGCTGAACGATATCTTAAACCAAGAAGGAATTACAAAGCCTGTTATGATCGGGCAGTCTATGGGCGGATATGTGGGACAGGCTTATGCGCAGCTTTATCCTGACAAAATGAAAGGTTTTGTCTCCATTGACTCTGCACCGCTGCAACGAAGTTATGTGACGGCAGTTGAACTTTGGCTTTTGAAACGGATGGAACCGGTATATGCTCACTATCCGTGGAAATGGCTCCTGAAATCGGGGTCGGAAGGCGTTGCCACGTCTGATTACGGTAGAAATCTCATGCGCGAAATAATGCTGACTTATGACGGCAATCAGAAACGCTATGCACAAATTGCCGGACATGGTTTTCGTATTTTGGCAGCGGCCATGGAAAAGGATCTGCCGTATGAGATCAAGTGTCCAGCTTTATTGATATGCGGCACACAAGATCACGCTGGTTCCTGTATACGCTACAACAAGGCATGGCATCGCAATACAAAAATTCCTTTGACGTGGATTGAAGGAGCGGGACATAATTCCAATACAGACAAACCTGAACAGGTGAATCGCTTGATAGAAGAATTTATTGCAAATATTTTATAACAGGCAACTTCCCGCTGATCAGGTGACGAATGCAATCCATCCCTCTGCGGACGACCCTAAAACGGTTGTCCGCTTTTTTTATGCCCTACCGCAGCTTTACAAAGCTTGATTTACTCTGCGTTTTCCGGTTCTTGTTCAGCAGGCTTTATGGTCTTGACCCGCAGGGCGAAGTACAGCAAATGACAGGCCCACACCACTGCAATGCAGACCCTGCCGATGGGCGCGTTTTTCATGCAAAGAAAGCCGATGGCCATAACAGCGGTGACCATTGCGATGATCTTGCATTTTGTTCCGGCTGTCATGGCTTTTTTCTGAACGAAGCTGTCCAGATGCTTTTTGTACAAGTTCGTACCTACGAACCAATCGTGTAGTTTTTGAGAGCTTTTCGCAAAGCAGAGCAGGGTCGCCATGTAGAAGGGAACAGTGGGCAGAATGGGGAGCACGATTCCCACAGTGCCCAGAACCATGCAAAGAAAGCCCAGTACGATCCAAAATGCTTTTAAGAGTTTTTTCATCATCTTCTCCTGTTGATTTTTTGTGTTGCTGTACGGCAGTGCAGGGCGAGCGTCTCCGTCATAGTTTCAAAACAGAGACTCTAAATGTTAGTGTTGACTAACTTCTTGCTTTGTGAAAAGCCGCCCGTTGGCGACTTTTCTGGAGAGATAATACGATATTCTGGAAACTTTGTCAAGATGCACTTTGCGGAGCGTTGCGCCTGTTACCCGTATATTTTCCCTACGATCTTTCCGCGCGCTGCGGCGGGCAGAAGCTTGCACAAAAGGCTCAGGAATTTATACTGCGCACCGGCAACATAAACGACTGCCGGTTTCTTTTTCTCCACAATACCGGCGATGTACCGTCCAATACGTGCCGGGTCCATGCCGTTTTGCTCGTCATGCTCCATCTGACTGACGCTCCGGGAGATGCGCCCGCCGTATTCATCGTCGCCGAGAATGCTTTTCTGACGTGCTTTTGTAAATCCGGTGCAGATGTCACCCAATTCTACGACGGTAATATGGATGCCGTAGGGCTTGACTTCGTTTGCCAGAGCGTAAGAGTAAGAGGAAACGGCAGCTTTGCTTGCGGAGTAGAAGGTCTGGAACGGAATGTGTGCTACGGCGGCAACGGAGCTGATGTTCACAATATGCCCCTTCCCTTGATGGCGCATGAAGGGGAGAACCGCTTTATTTACAGTGACTGTCCCGAAAAAGTTCACATCGAACTGTGCTTTGGCTTGCTCCAAGGACGTAAACTCCACCGCACCGGAAATGCCAAAGCCTGCACAGTTGATCACTGCATCGATTTTAGTTTCTTTTTGGATGACCTGCTGCACAGCGGCGTTGACCGCATCTTCATCGGTCACATCGACAGACAGATGGGTGACACCCTCCATAGGGATATTCCTGCGGCTGAACTCATAAACGATGCAGCCATTCTCTTTCAGAGCGGATGCCGTGCACCGTCCGATGCCGGAGCTTCCTCCGGTAACAATGACGACCTTGTTGGTTTCTCCTGCCATGACTATCCTCCTGAAAATGTTGATCTGATTCGAGTATACCGTATCGCAAGACGACTGTCTATACTGATAGCCGGATTGTGGAAAAGTACAGGAATCAACTTGCGTAAATTTTTACGCAGATTGGCCTCTCTTTTTTTTCACAGCCAATGCCAATTAGCGCTTGAAATCGAAACGTTGCGCAAGTATACTATACTAGTTATATTGTAAGCTAAATCTGCGGATCCGGGTGGAGGGTGCGCTTTCTACGAAAGAACGCAGCTTTGATGTGGTGCGCACCGGCGGCAGGAAAAAAGACGACCTGCGTTGGATCGATCGGTTGGAAGAAATGGATGCGGCGCTGTAAGCGGACGAGGTGCAAGAAATGAACTTCTGGAAAAAGCTGTTTGCCGGCATGGGGTTTGTGTGCGGATTTCTCGTCTTTGAAGCCATGTCGCTGGCGTATCACAACTCCAGCCGCCGCCTCCGTCTGCGCTGAAAACGACAGCAAAGACCGCATCGGCATCCACGGCAGATAGGCTGAAGCCCCAATTGCTCCAGCCAATGTCAGAGTTTCTTAATTGTCCATCAGAAATACGTTGGTACGTTTTACACTGTGACGATTCAAAAAACAGAGGAGAGATATTTTACTATGATCTACAAAAAGCAATACGGTCAACCGTTTGATACCGAAAGTGTAGTGGGTTCTTTTCTGCCCATGATGGAAACGATACCCTATCTGACCAAGGAGCCGGATGGTTTCTCCTATGCCATGGAGCCGCAGGATGTTCTGTATGGTCTTGGCGAAAACGTCCGTGGTATCAACAAGCGCGGGTGGGTGTACGAAAGCAAATGCTCCGATGACGGCAACCATACCGAGGGCAAATCCTCGCTGTACGGTGCTTATAATTTTATGATCGTGTCCGGCAAGGATACATTTGGCTTTTTTATCGACTACCCGGGCAAGGTCACCTTTGACTGCGGCTACACCGACCTGGATACCTTACGCATCACGGTGGCCGAGGAAAATTACGATCTCTACATCATTGAGGGCGAAAGCCTGACCGATATTGTGCACCAGTTCCGCCAGTTGGTGGGGCGCAGTTATATTCCGCCCAAATGGGCTTTTGGCAACGCCCAGAGCCGCTGGAGCTACATGAACGAGGACGAGGTCCGCGAGGTGGTGGCAAATTACCGTGCCAATCATATGCCGCTGGACGCCGTGGTTCTGGACATTGATTACATGGAGCGTTACAAGGACTTTACGGTGGATGCGCAGCGCTTCCCGCATTTTGCAGACTTTGCCGCCGAGATGAAAGCGCAGGGCATCCGTCTTGTTCCCATCATCGATGCAGGAGTCAAAATCGAAGAGGGATATGATGTGTACGAGGAAGGTGTGAAAAACGGCTACTTCTGCACGAATCAGGATGGCACCCCCTTTGTAGCAGGTGTGTGGCCGGGACGGGTACACTTCCCCGATATGCTCAACCCGGAAGCCCGCGCTTGGTTTGGCAGTCAATATAAAGTTCTGCTGGATCAGGGGATCGAGGGCTTCTGGAATGATATGAACGAGCCTGCTATCTTCTACGCAGAGGAAAGACTGAAAAAGACCTTTGCTAAAATTGGGGAATACGACAAGCAAAACCTGGATATTTCCAGCTTTGCTGCTTTTACAGGCATGGTGGCAGAGCTTTCCAACAACGAAAACGATTATAAGATGTTCTACCACAACACCAAACAGGGGCGTATGCGGCACGACAAGGTACATAATCTTTTTGGTTATAACATGACCCGTGCTGCAGGCGAGGCTTTTGAGCGGCTGGAGCCGGACAAGCGCATTTTGATGTACTCCCGTTCTGCCTGCATCGGGATGCACCGGTATGGCGGCATCTGGACTGGCGACAACCATTCTTGGTGGAGCCACATTCTGCTTGCGCTGCACATGATGCCCTCTCTGAATATGTGCGGCTTCCTGTACGAAGGCCCCGACATTGGCGGCTTTGGCAGCAATACCACAGAGGATCTGGTGTTGCGCTGGTACGGCTTGGGCATCTTCTCTCCGCTGCTGCGGAACCACTCTGCCAACGGCACTCGTCGGCAGGAGCCCTACCGCTTTAAGAACAAGGCCGCCTTTGCCGGTATTTTACAGCTGCGCTACCTGCTGCTGCCCTACATTTACAGCGAGTACATGAAAGCTGCCCTGCACGACGGCATGTACTGTATGCCGTTGGCGTTCGCCTTCCCGGAGGACGACTTTGCCCGCCGGGTGGAGGATGAGGTGATGATCGGTGAAAGCCTGTTGATCGCCCCGGTATATGAGCAAAATGCCCGAGGTCGGTATGTTTACCTGCCGGAGGAGATGCTGCAGGTGCGGGTAAAGTACAGCGAAAGCAACCGCATCGAAACCAGCGTGCTGCCGGCAGGCCATCATTACATTCCGGTGGAGCTGGATGAAGTGGTGTTCTTTATGCGCAAGGGACACCTTCTGCCCCTTGCCAAGGACGGCAAAAAGATCCAGAGCGTTGCCGATGTGGATTTTGCAGATCTGCGCCTGCTTGCCTATGCTCCCGATGGTGCCTCCTATGAATACTATACCGATGACGGCGAGACAAAGGATTGCGACAAGCCGGAGCATTTTGTACATATTACACTGGATGCAGAAGGAAACGCAAAGTGCGATGGTGCTACGGTCAAAGCATACCCAGCAGTACAGTCGTTGACTATATAGTATTTTTCGAGCATTAATATAGGTAGAATACTGCCATCGTCTGGGAGCAAGGAGGTTTTCCTATGAATATTCGTCCCTCGGCAGCAATCCGACAAAACTATAATGAAATTGCAACCCTGTGCAGGAAAACTGCCGAGCCTGTTTTTCTTACAAAAAACGGTGAAGGTGATTTGGCTGTCATGGATATTGATACTTTTAATCGCCGTGAAAAAATGTTGAAGCTCCGGGAAGAACTTCTTGCTGTTGAAGAAGATTGCTTACAAGGTCGGGGCGGATGCTCTCTTGATGAATTGGACGCATACCTTGATGATGTAATGGCCGGGGTATAAGGATGGAAAGCGAAAAATATACGGTTATCGTCTCTGATAGAGCAAAGCATAGTCCGCCTTTGTAATTCCTGAACAATAAGAACAATAAGCACCTGCTATATCAAATGGCGCTATTATCTGCGCTTTTGGCTTAGCAGCTGCCGCACCTCGCTCGCCGTATCGGCGCTTAGAATTATGCGGTGTTGCCCTTACTCTGTAATACGATTCTAGCATGCGGCTTATTGCAAAAACAGGAAGAAAAAAGAAAAATAGAAGGCTTTATTTTCTCTTGGCGGAGGAAATCGCGGCTGCGCGGCGTCGTTTTACGGCTGCGACAGCTTGGCCCTGTAGGCCTCGGCATCAATCTGGCCGTTGGCGAGCATCCGCTCGGTCCAGAGCTGCAGCGTTTCGACTGTGACCGAGATGCGCTCAAGCTCCTGACGGATGCGGATGAAATCGTCGATCTCATCGCTGGAGATCTGGCCATCGGCAGTGATCTCGATCAGGCGCTCCTTTTTCTTGTCCATTGCGTTCAGGGAGGCCAGCATCTCGAGCACGATGGCGGACAGCTCCCGCACCGAGACCTGCGGCACATACTCCCGGCCGATGGGGCACTGGCGCGAGCAATAGTAGTTGCACAGCGCAGGCCGTTTGTATTTTTCGGCCATGGTCAGCACCTCATCGGGGCGGGGGACGGTGCGCTCGTTTTCAATCTTTTCAATGCGCTCGGGGGCGATGGTCTCCAGCAGTTCGCTGGCCTTTTCCCGGGTGAGGCCCAACTCCTCGCGGGCAAGCTGATAGCTGTTCTTATTCTCTTTTGTCGATGTGCGTCCCATGGCTGACTCCCTTTTAGGGCAATACCGCATAATTCTAAGTGCCGATACGGCGAGCGAGGTGCGGCAGCTGCT
>OGIV01002192.1_pt1 | contig 10173 bp, 7 predicted proteins | sample 1571861 | NCBI WGS metagenome assembly OGIV01 (sample SAMEA2582099, study PRJEB24529) | metagenome | biome: Human gut stool | place: China | collected 2011 | reverse complement strand
GCGCGATGATCAGATCGTAAACGGCAGCGATGAGCGTGAAGCCGATCGTCCAGCAGTACACCGTGCGGTCGTGGCCGAAGAATTTACCGAGCAGCGCCAGCGCAATGAGCGCGATGGAGAGCGGATAGAGGAACATCAGCACCGGCAGTGAATAGCTGATGATGGCGCTGAGGCCGAGGTTCGCAAACAGCAGCGACACGAGGCTGAAAATGATTGCCCAGATGCGGTACTTTGGCCCGTCGGGGAAGAGCGCGCTGAACGTCTCGGCGCAGCTCGTGATGAGACCGACGGCGGTCTTGAGGCACGCGAGCGTCACCGTGGCGGCGAGGATGAAGAGACCGGCGGAGCCGAGGTAGTGCTGTGCGATCTGCGCGAGCGCCGTGCCGCCGTTCTCGCTGGCTTCAAGCACACCGCGGCTCTGCGTGCCGGCGATCGTGACGGCGATGTAGATGAACGCCATCAGAAGGCTGCTGAAAATGCCCGCGCGGACGGTGCTCCCCGCCACAGCGGTGGGATCGTCCACGCCGAGGTCACGGATGACCTGCACGACGATGATGCCGAAGGCAAGACTCGCCAGCGCGTCCATGGTGTTGTACCCTTCGAGGAAACCAGCGAAAAACGGCTGGGACGCGTAGTCGCCGAGCGGCTCGACATCCGCGATGGCCGCACTTGGAGAGAGGAGCGCGACGACGACCAGAATGCCGAGGAAGACGAGAAAGCAGGGGTTCAGAATTTTGCCGACCCAGGTCAGGATCTTACCCGGTCGCAGTGCGAAAAAGAGCGCCGCAGCGAAAAACGCTACCGAGAAGAGCAGCAGGTACAGTGTGTTACTGCCATTTTGCGGAAGCACCTGCTCAAGTCCCACGGTGAATGACGTCGTCGCGCAGCGGGGAATGGCGAAAAACGGCCCAATGGTCAGATACAGCGCGCAGGTGAAGAACATCGCGTAGGGGCGGTTGACCTTGCTGCTCAGGTCAAAAAGACCGTTGGAGCGGCTGATGCCGAGCGCGGCCACGCCGAGCAGCGGCAGGCCCACGCCCGTGATGAGAAGCCCCAGAATGGCCTGCCAAACGTTGGAACCGGCCATCTGGCCGAGGTGCACGGGGAAAATAAGGTTACCTGCGCCGAAAAACAGGCCGAAGAGCATGCTGGCAACATAGGTGTATTCCTTGGCGGTGAGCTTGCGTTTCATGGTAAAAAATTTCCTTTCATGGCGGTGGGGCAAAAATGCCCCGTCCTGAATGATTCGGGTAACAAAAAAACCGGTCTGTTCCCGTGCTCTGACATTGCAAGGGGATACTCCCATGCTTGTGGAACATTCCACAAGTGCTTTGCCAGATCAATGGAGCATACCGGATCCATGCTGCCGATCATTGCAGGCAGCGAATCAAACCGAGCCTTGGACAATGAGGTCGATCAAACCGCTGCCGACTGCTTCGACGACATAGATTCGGACGAATGCCCCTCTACGCCAACGATCAGTCGCCAGCTTACTCCAAAATTGACATTTTTGGACGTAACCATGGTGTTCAAACGATCGCCTCCTTTGCTGCGGAAATTGGCATCATTATACCATGCTATTACATTTTGTCAAGTATCAATGAGAGAATGATATGTTAAAATCGGAAGCGAAAAATTGGGCCGATGGATGAAGCTTCATTCAAGCCACGCAAAGAAGCATGCGGCGCGATAATGCGCCACCTTGCGGTAAAGGCGCGAAAAAGGCGCGAAAACAGACTGCTTTCGCACCTTTTCGGTAAATAAAAAGATCAGAACACCACGACGAGCAGCATCTTGAACTGCTCCTGACCGTACACCGCGTGCGGGTGACGCGCGGGCATGACGATGGATTCGCCCTCGTGCAGGATGTGCTCGACGCCGTCGATCGTGATCCGACCCACGCCGTCGAGGCAGGTGACCATCGCGTCGCCGCCGGATTCGTGGGTGCTGATCTCCTCACCCTTGTCAAACGAGAAGAGCGTGATGCTCACGTGCTCGTTCTGTGCCAGCGTGCGGCTGACGACCTGACCGGACTGATAGGCGACCTGATCGCGCAGGGTCAGAACCTCTGCCTTGCTGATATTTTTCATACCGTCCATGATAGTTTTCCTCCTGTTGAAACGAGCGGCGTTTACCGCCGCGCGTGATATGACTTTCTTATCATGCCCTTTTTGCGGAAAAAGGCAACGATTATTTTGCTTTGTGCGCCAGCACGCAGTACCACTCGCTGTTTTCGATGTCAAACGCGCCGAACTGCACGGGAAAGGCCTTGACCTGAATGTCCTGATAGCCGAGCTGCGTGAGCTTGTCGAGCAGTAATTTCTGCGGCACGGGGTGGTAGTGCTCCTCAAAACGCTCTTTTTGGAAGATTTTGTTATCGCGCTCGAAGGTGTAGACAAGATTGAAGACAATGGAGCCGTCGGATAAATGGTCCCAGACCTGCATGAGGTTCACGCGGTCGCCGTTTGGCAGAAAGGCGGGATTGTAGCAGTAAAAACGCTTTTTCTGCCCCACGATACGGTCCCAGTTGCGAAGGTCGAAGTAGAGGCAGCCTCCGGGCTCCACGAGCGCGTCCATCTGCTCCAAAACGCCGGTGATCTCGTTGTTTGTCACGTAGGCAAGCGAGTTGCCGGTGCTCATCACGCAGTCGAAGCTGCGGTCAAAATGAGACGTCAGGTCGCGGAAATCGCTCTGCCGCAGGTCGATGGCGATGCCACGCTCGTCCGCCTTTTTGCGGCAGCGCGCGAGCATGCTGCCGCTCAAATCGGAGCCGTACAGCGAGACGCCGAGCTGCCCGAGCGGCAGCGTGAGCGAGCCCGTCCCGATGCTCACATCGAGCGCCGAGCGAATGGGCCTGCCGTCGAAAACGGTCTGCCAGTGGGAGAGGGTCTGTGCATCCTTTTTCGGGGAGTCGAAGAGGTCGTAGATGTCGGTGCGGTCGTAGACGCTGGCCATAGTGAATGTTCCTCCTGATAAAATATTGGATCGCGCCCCGCGCTCAGCGCTTTTTGCGCTGGGACGAGGACGGAATGTCCATTTCCGCGCGGTACTTGGCGACGGCGCGGCGGCTGACCTCGATGCCGAGAGCCGAGAGCGTCAGACGAAGCGCCTCGTCCGAGAGCGGCGCAGCCGGGTCCTCTGCGCGAATGAGGCTTTGCAGCCGCTGCTTGACCGCGTGGGACGAGACTGCCGCGTCGGGGCGGATCGCCGTGGTGAAAAAGCTGCGCACGGGGATGATCCTGCCCTGGAACTGAATGTATTTATTCTGCGCCGCACGGCTCACGGTGGAGGTGCTGACGCCCATTTTTTCGGAAAGCTGCTGCATCGTCACGGGCAGCAGTGCCTCGCCGCCACAGAAAAAGCCGTGCTGCTCGCGCCCGATGAGCGTGAGCATCTGTATGAGCGTGTCGCAGCGGGTGTGGACGCCCTTGATGAGGGCCTGTGCTTCGGAGAGCTTTTCTTTCACGTAGCGCTGGACCTCGGGGTCGTCGCTCGTGTTCATCAGCGCGGCGTATTCGGCGTTGACGGACAGGCGCGGCAGAATGCGCTCGTTGAGCTCGATGACGAGCTGGCCCTGCTGCACGGAAAATTCCGCGTCGGGGGCGACATAGGCGATCTGCTCGCTGCCGGCAAAGCTGCGCGAGGGGATCGGGTTGAGCGCGAGCACCTTGGAAGCGGCGGCCTTGGCTTCGTTGACGCTGACGCCGAGCAGAACGGCAAGGCCGGAAAAGTTGCGCTTGCCGAGCATTTCTAAGCCGTTGCGCACGATCTTCAGTGCCAGCGGGTCGAGCGAGCGGTCCTGCGCAAGCTGGAGCGTCAGGCATTCCGACAGATTCCGCGCGCCGACACCCGGCGGGTCGAGCATCTGCACGGCAAACAGCGCCTGCTCGAGCGAGAAGAGCGGGATGTCGAATTCGCGTGACAGCTCTTCGAGCGGACAGTCAAGATAGCCGCGCTCGTCGAGGCAGTCGATCAAAAAGCGGCACAGGCGCAGAAGCTCGTCGTCGACGAGCTTCATCTGCCCGATCTGCTCGGTCAGGTGGTCGCGGAACGTTTTTTCGCGCGTCAAAAAGGCGGTGAAGTCCTGCACCTCCTCCATACCGGAGGAGGTGACGCCGCGCCACGAGTCCGTCTCGCGAACCTCGAGCGGTTCACGCTCGGCGGGAGCGGCCTCGCTGGGGAGCCCGGTCTCGTAATAGGTGGGGGACTGTACGTCGAGCAGCGGGTTTGAGAGCGCGACTTCCTGCACGTATTCGGCAAGCTCCGGCGCGGAGAGCTGCAAACAGTCGAGCGACTGGCGCATCGTCTGCGTCAGCACGAGCTTTTGGCTCAGCGTCTGCCTCTGTTCAAGCTGCACGATAGATTCCCTCCCCAAATGATGCTCATTCAGTAAATTAAAGTATAGCAGTTTTCGCCTTTTTTCGCAACACACAGATGCGCGGGAATGGCCCCAAAAAAGCAAGGGAACATTCGGCGCGCAAAAAAGCAGGGCGGCCCAAGGCCGCCCTGCTTGGTGCAAAGGGAATGTTGTGTTACGGCAGCGGGATCTCCTTGCTGTCGAAGAGCGTCTTGAGCTCGATCGAGGTGCGCGAGTCGCCGAACTTCTTGATGAGGGAGAGAAGCTGGTCGAGCTGCTGCGTGTCGCGCACGGCGAAGCGGAGCAGCGCGTTGAACTCACCCACCACGTGATAGTGGCTGATGATGGCGCTCTGCGAGGCGCAGAAATCGCAGAATTTGTCGTACTTGTCCGGCTCGAGCGCAACAGAGATAAAGCCCGTGATGTTACAGTCGAGCTTCGTGCGGTCGACGTCGATGTGATAGCCGCGGATCACGCCGCTTTCCTCCATCCGGCGAATGCGTTCCGACACGGCGGGCGGCGTCAGCCCCACAAGGTCTCCCATGCGGCGCAGCGTGCAACGGCTGTCGTCCTGGAGGAGGTTGAGGATTTGGTAGTCAGTCCGATCCATCATGTTCTCCCTCTACCGTTCTCTTACACGATCTCGCCGCGCTTGATGACGGTTTTTGCAAGATTGCTGCCAACGCGGTAGCAGATGTAGTCGAGGTCGGGCGCGTCCCAGATGACAAGGTCGCCCAGCTTGCCCTCTTCGACAGAGCCGACCTTGTCGGCAAGGTCGATCGCCGCGGCGCCGTTGAGCGTGACAGCCGTGAGGACCTCCTCCGGCGTCAGCTTGTACTTGAGGCAGCCGAGGTTGATGACAAACTGCATGTTCAGGCACGGGCAGGAGCCGGGGTTGAAGTCCGTCGCCATTGCAACGGGCACGCCGGCTTTGACCATGTCGCGCGCGGGCGCGAACACCGCGCCGAGGTTGAAACTCGTCGCGGGCAGCAGGCATGCGATGACGCCGCCCTTGGCCATGGAGGCAATGCCCTCCGGCGGGCAGACGATCAGGTGCTCAGCCGAGATCGCGCCGATCTCACCGGCGAGCTGGCTGCCGCCGATGGCCTCGATCTCGTCGGCGTGGATCTTGGGACGCAGGCCATACTTGAGACCCGCTTCGAGCACCTGACGGGACTCTTCGACGGTGAAGGTGTCGGCCTCGCAGAAGACGTCGCAGAACTTGGCGATGCCCTGCTCCCTGACCTTGGGCATCATCTCCTCGCACACAAGGCGGACGTACTCTTCGCGGTTGGACTTATATTCCGCGGGGACAAGGTGCGCGCCCATGAAGGTCGCGACGAGGTCCATGCGGTGGTGATCGTTGAGGACCTCGAGCGCCTTGAGCTCATGCTCGGTGGCGAGGCCGTAGCCGCTCTTGGCCTCGACCGTGGTGGTGCCGAAGCCCATCATCTCGTCGAGCGCCTTGGAGGCCTTGGCGGCGAGCTCCTGCTCGCTGGCCTGACGGGTGGCGTTCGTCGTGGACTGGATGCCGCCGCCCGCGTTCTGAATGTCGAGATAGCTTGCGCCGTGGAGCTTGAGACCCAGCTCGTTCTGGCGCCAGCCGCCGAAGATGAGGTGGGTGTGGGCGTCGACAAGGCCGGGGGTGACGAGGTGGCCCTCCGCGTCGACGACTTCCGCGCCCTCGACGGCGGGAACCGCGCCGGTACCGACGGAGGCGATGATGCCGTCCTCGACGAGCACCCACGCATCCTTTAAGAATTTGATCTTGCCCTGCTCCTCGCCGCGATGGGCGGATTTGCCCTCAGGCGTCGCCAGCAGGCCGATGTTTTTGACCAGTAACTTTTTCATAGTAAATGTTGTCCTTTCTCACTGTTGGAAAGAGCATTCTGTTCGATGGCTTGTCAAAAAAGCCTCGCAGAGTTTTACCCGCAAGGGGTACGCGGCATCCGCAAGGCGGCAGAGCCGCCAGCGGCTGCCCAGGCCGCCCGCAGGCGGCAAATAAATTGAGATCATCTTTCCGACGACATGCGCGTCGGAAAGATTCTTTGCGCTCCGCAAGTGTGCGAGCAAAGCGAGTGCGCGCAGCGGAGTGTATCCAGCTCAAAAAAGGGGCATATTTCTATGCCCCTTTTTTGAAGTAAATTTTAGTGCATGTATTCCTTCACGGCCTTCTCGCAGAGCTCTTCGTCCGCGACGTAAGGCATGGTGATGTGATCCTGACCCTCGTACATCTTGTTGTACTCGGCGACAGTGGTCATGGCGTTCTCGTTGCGCGCCCAGCTGCGGCGGGCAACGCCGACCATGGTATCCCACGGCATGGACATGCGCAGGATGGTGTCGACACGCTCGGAGCCGTCGAGAACCATACCGAAGCCGCCGTTGATGGCGCGGCCGATGCCCGTACCACCGCCGTTGTGCAGGGCGATGTAGCTCATGCCGCGGGCAGCGTTACCAGCGTAGCACTGGGTCGCCATCTCGGCCATGATGTTGGAGCCGTCCTTGATGTTGGAGGTCTCACGGAAGGGCGCATCGGTACCACCGGTGTCGTGATGGTCACGGCCAAGGATGACGGGGCCGATCTCACCGTTGCGAACCATTTCGTTGAACTTGAGCGCGAGGTTCATGCGGCCCATGGCATCCTGATAGAGGATACGGCACTGGGTGCCGACGACCAGCTTGTTCTTCTCGGCGTCGCGGACCCAGACATAGTTGTCGTAGTCCTGATAGCGGCGGTTGTGGGCCTTGATGTACTCGGCGGCAGCCATGTCGGTCTTGTGCAGATCCTCGGGGTTGCGGCTCAGGCAGCACCAACGGAACGGGCCGTAGCCGAAGTCGAACAGGCAGGGACCAAGGATATCTTCGACGTAGGAGGGGAAGATGAAGCCGTCGAGGTCGTTCTCGCCGTTCTTGCAGATGCTCTTCACACCGGAGTCGTAAACAGCCTTGAGGAAGCTGTTGCCGTAGTCGAAGAAGTAGGTGCCGCGCTCGTGGAACTTGCAGATCATCTCATAGTGATGCTGCAGCGTCTTGTCGACGAGGACACGGAAGCCGTCGGGATCCTTGTCGAGCATCTCGGTGCGCTGCTCGAACGTGAGGCCCTGCGGGCAGTAGCCGCCGTCATAAGGCACGTGGCAGGAGGTCTGGTCGCTCATCAGGTCGACATGGACGTTGTTGTTGTACAGGTACTCGAGCAGGTCGACAATGTTGCCGCAATAGGCGACAGCGCAGGGCTTGCCTTCCTTCTGGTGGTCGAGAGCGATCTTGGTGGCCTCTTCGAGAGAGTCGGTGCGGTGGCTGACCCAGCCCTGGGTGTAACGGGTCTCGATACGGGAATCATCGACCTCGGCAATGATGGAGGCAGCGCCGGCGATCTCAGCAGCCTTGCCCTGAGCGCCGCTCATGCCGCCAAGACCGGCGGAGACGAACAGACGGCCGGCGAGGTTCTGATCGTTGGGGATGCCGAGCTTCAGACGGCCGGCGTTGAGCAGCGTGTTGAACGTGCCGTGGACGATGCCCTGGGGGCCGATGTACATCCAGCCGCCGGCGGTCATCTGACCGTAGTTGGCAACGCCGAGCGCGGCAGCGCGGTTGAAGTTCTCCTGGTCATCGAAGGTACCGACCATCAGGCCGTTGGAGATGATGACGCGCGGAGCCATCTTGTGGGAGTGGAAGAGGCCCAGAGGATGACCGGACATGACGACGAGGGTCTGCTCATCGGTCAGCTGCTCGAGGTACTTCTTGATCAGACGGTACTGCATCCAGTTCTGGCAGACCTGGCCGGTCTCACCGTAGGTGACGAGCTCATAGGGATAGAGAGCGATGTCGAAGTCGAGGTTGTTGTCGATCATGACCTGAATGGCCTTGCCCTCGATGCACTTGCCCTTGTATTCGTCGATGGGCTTGCCGTAGAGCTTGCCCTCGGGACGGAAGCGGTAGCCATAGATACGGCCGTGCTCTTCGAGCTCCTGCGCAAACTCCTTGGCCATCTGCTCATGATGGTCGGGGTGGATGTAACGCAGAGCATTCTTGATGGCGAGCGCCTTATCGGCCTCGGTCAGGTGGGATTCGCGGCGGGGTGCGCGACGGTAGCCCTCTTCGAACTTCGGGTACTCAGGAAGCTCGTAGTCCAGCTTGATCGTCATCGCATCGTCTGCAAGATTGATCATGGTGGGTTCCTCACTTTCATAAAAATATTTCTGTAAAAACCAATAAAAATGAAAACGGAATTCTCGCTTTTCTTTACAACTTGCATTATAACAAAGATGTGCTATAATGAAAAGTACTTAATTTATCTGCATACCATACCACAAAAGTATGACATGGAGGACGAGCGATGAAGATCAGACAGCTGGAATACTTCTGTGCGGTGGCGGAGGAGAAAAGCATCTCCGCCGCGGCGCGCGAGCTGCACGTGGCGCAGCCGCCGATCTCGCGCCAGATCGCGCAGCTCGAGGAAGAGCTTGGCGTGCAGCTCTTCCTGCGCGGCAGCAAGGGCATGTCCCTCACCGACGCGGGACAAAGCCTGTATCAGCAGACGCAGCAGATCTTTCAGGACATCCGCCGCGTGGAGGACAGCGTGCGCAGCGTGGGGACGGGCATGAGCGGGCGCATCAAGCTCGGCGTCATCTACTCGGCGATGTCGTACGCGTTACATTATATAGATGAATATCACAGCAATTATCCCCAGGTGGAGCTCTTCATCCGTGTGGGCTCGCCGCAGGAGCTCATTGAATCGCTCAACCGCGGCGAGCTGCATGCGCTGTTCCTGCGCACCGCCGCGCGCGAGCCGAGCGGATTGCAGGAGCGCATTCTGGGCGAGGATAAGCTCGAGCTCATCATGCGCGAGGATCTGGACCCCGCGCCAGAACTGAACGAGGTGCCCATCGAGCGGCTCGAGGGTGTGCCGATGTGCCTTCTGCGCTCGGACGACCTGTGGAGCTACAACGACTTTTTGGTGCAGGAGTGCCAGCGCAGCGGCTTTACGCCGAATGTGACCTGCCACTGCTACGATACGCCCATGGCGATGCAGATGGTGCTCTCGGGCTTTGGCATCAGCTTTCTGCCAAAGTCCATCCTCAGCACGCATCCGGGCGCGCCTTTAAAGGCAAAGCCTGTGCGCGGTCTGCCGATCCGCTCGTATGCCGTTTTGGCATGGAACAGCGCGGTGCTCAGCGCCCCGTGTGTGCAGCGCTTCGTCGAGGAGAAGATGACTTAAAAAAATTAAGCCCGCACTGAAAAAAGAGAAAGAAAACCTGTTTACTCCCCCGTTGGGCCGCGATATAATGGCGACGCTGAACAAAAATGGACGGGCGCAGCGCGCCTGTCTGAGCAAAATGACGATACAAAATAAATTGACGGAGGAAAACAACCATGGCAAAGTTGATCGAATGCATCCCCAATTTCAGCTGCTCCAAGGAAAAGGACGAGGCCACCTATAACGCCCTCGTCGAGACCGCCAAGAGCGTTCCCGGCTGCACCCTGTTTGACGCCCAGACCGACGGCAACCACAACCGCTGCGTCTTCACCCTCATCGGCTCTCCCGAGGCCATCGAGGAGGTCGCCTTCCAGCTGACGAAGGTCGCCACCGAGCGCATCGACATGAACAAGCATCACGGCGAGCAGAGGAGCAACGTCGGTGCAGACGTTATCCCCTTCGTTCCCCAGATGGACGTGACCGTTGAGGAAGCTGTCGAGATGTCCAAGCGCGTTGCCCAGCGTATCTGGGACGAGCTGAAGGTCCCCTCCTTCCTGTATGAGGACAGCGCCACCCGTCCCGAGCGCCGCAACCTCGCCACCTGCCGCAAGGGCGAGTT
>OGIV01002189.1_pt1 | contig 10183 bp, 8 predicted proteins | sample 1571861 | NCBI WGS metagenome assembly OGIV01 (sample SAMEA2582099, study PRJEB24529) | metagenome | biome: Human gut stool | place: China | collected 2011 | reverse complement strand
GAAGCAGCTGTTGCTACATCTTCTGGTATGGGAGCTATTTCTTCTGTTATGTGGACTATATTAAAAGCTGGAGATCATATTATCTCTGACAAAACACTTTATGGATGTACTTTTGCATTCTTTAATCATGGATTATCAAGATTTGGAATTGAAGTAAGTTTTGTTGATACTGCAGATGCTGAAGCTGTTAAAAAAGCTATGAAGCCTAACACTAGAGCTGTTTATTTAGAAACTCCAGCAAATCCTAACTTGAAAATAGTTGATATAAAAGCAATAGCTGAGGTAGCTCATACTAATCCAAATACACTAGTTATTGTTGATAATACATTCTCTACTCCTTACTGCCAAAGACCTATTGAATTAGGAGCTGATATAGTTGTTCACTCAGCTACAAAATATTTAAATGGACATGGGGATGTTATAGCAGGATTTGTAGTTGGAAACAAAGAGCTTATAACAGAAGTAAAATTATTTGGAATAAAAGATATGACAGGATCAGTTTTAGGACCTATGGAAGCATATTTAATAATCAGAGGAATGAAAACTCTTGAAGTAAGAATGAAAAAACATTGTGAAAATGCTATGAAAGTTGCTGAATTCCTAGCAGCTCATAATAAAGTTGCTGAAGTTTACTTCCCTGGACTAAAATCTCATCCAGGTCATGAAATTGCTGCAAAACAAATGGACGCTTTTGGTGGAATCATGTCTTTTGAACTAAAAGGTGGATTTGAAGCTGGAAAGATTCTTCTAAATAATTTAAAACTATGTTCTTTGGCTGTATCTCTTGGAGACACTGAAACTCTAATTCAACATCCTGCTTCTATGACTCACTCTCCTTATACTAAAGAAGAAAGAATGGAAGCTGGAATAACTGATGGATTAGTAAGATTATCTGTTGGTCTTGAAAATATTGAAGATATTATTGCAGATTTGGAATACGGTCTCAGCAAAATATAGAGATATAATGGGAGGTCTATATGGAGAACAAATCTAAACCAAGTTTTATAGGATTAATTCCCCTTCTAATATTTGTTGTCATCTATCTTGGAACAGGTATTGTGCTTCAAATGAAGGGTGTAGCAATGGCATTCTATCAATTACCTTCACCAGTTGCTGTTTTTGTAGGTATTATCTTTGCATTCATATTATTTAAAGGAACTATCACAGAAAAATTTGATACTTTTCTTGAAGGATGTGGACATCAAGATATAATTACAATGTGTATAATTTATTTACTTGCAGGAGCATTTGCAGGTGTATCTAAAGCCATGGGTGGAGTAGATGCTACTGTAAATATGGGACTTACATATATCCCTGCTCATTATATTGCAGCAGGATTATTCATAATAGCTTCTTTTATATCTACTGCTACTGGTACTTCTGTAGGAGCTATAGTTTCTATCACTCCTATTGCAGTCGGACTAGCTGAAAAAAGTGGAGTTCCACTTCCTTTGATTTTAGCTGCTGTTATGGGTGGAGCTATGTTTGGAGATAATCTTTCTGTTATATCAGATACAACTATTGCAGCTACAAAAACTCAAGGTGTAGAAATGAGAGATAAATTTAGAGTTAACTTATATATAGCTGCTCCAGCTGCTATTATTACAATTATTCTTCTCTTAATATTTGGAAAGCCAGATCATATTCCTCACATAGAAGTTCTTACATATAATTTCTTGAAAGTACTTCCATATCTTGTAGTTCTTATTTTAGCTATTACAGGACTAAATGTTTTTGTTGTTCTTACTAGTGGTATATTCCTTTCAGGAATAATTGGATTGGCTCATGGAGATTTTACTTTACTTTCTTTAACAAATGAAATATACAGTGGTTTTCTAGGTATGAATGAAATATTCCTTCTTTCATTGCTAACTGGAGGTCTGGCTGCTATGTCTACAAAGGCTGGCGGTATCCAATGGCTGATTGAACAGATACAAAAAATAATAGTTGGCAAGAAAAGTGCTAAAATTGGTGTTGGCCTATTAGTTGCAGTAACAGATATGGCAGTTGCTAATAATACTGTTGCTATAATTATAAATGGTTCTATTGCTAAAAGAATATGTCAAAAATATAATGTTGATCTTAGAGAAAGTGCTGCTATATTGGATATCTTCTCTTGTATATTCCAAGGACTTATCCCTTACGGGGCTCAAATGCTAATCCTTTTAGGATTTTTTTAGCTATAGAACCATTTATAATGATAGCAACTGTATTGTTAGCAACTGCCATATCAGTTACAGCAACTAGGAATCCAACTCCAACTTTAGCTGTTTTAGGACCGATTATAAATTTTTGAATTTGTTCAATAAGCCATTGAACACCACCAGCTTTAGTAGTCATAGTAGCAAGTCCACCAGTAAGTAAAGATAATAAGAAAATTTCATTCATTCCCATAAATCCATTGTATATTTCTTTCGAAAATGTTAAGAAAGTAAAATCTCCATATATAAAACCTATAACTCCTGATAAGATTATTCCAGATGTCAATACTACGAAAACATTTATACCTACAATAGCTAATACAAGAACAGCTATATAAGGAAGAACTTTTAAGAAATTATATGAAAGAACTTCTACATCAGGAATACTTTCTGGACATCCAAAAAGCAAAAGTAGTATAACAGTTACTATAGCAGCAGGAGCAGCGATGTATAAGTTAACTCTAAATTTATCTCTCATCTCTACCCCTTGAGTTTTTGTAGCAGCAATAGTAGTATCTGAAATAACAGAAAGATTATCTCCAAACATAGAACCCCCCATAACTGCTGCTAATATAAGAGGCATAGGTACTCCACTTTTTTCAGCAAGTCCAACGGCAATAGGAGTAATAGCTACAATAGAACCTACAGAAGTACCAGTAGCTGTTGAGATAAAAGCAGCTATTATAAATAAACCAGCAGCTATATAATGAGCTGGAATATAAGTAAGTCCGAAATTAACAGTTGCATCTACTCCACCCATAGCTTTTGAAACAGTGGCAAAAGCTCCAGCTAAAAGATAGATTATACACATAGTAATAATGTCTTGATGACCGCAACCTTCAAGGAAACTATTAAATTTTTCATTTATAGTCCCTTTAAATATAATAAAGGCAACTATTATTCCTACAAAGATAGCAACTGGAGAAGGAAGCTGATAGAAAGCCATCTCTACTCCTTGAGATTGTAAAAATATTCCTGTTCCTAAATAGATGATAACAAAGATTAACAGAGGTATTAAACCAGTAAAACTAGATTTTTTATTTTCCATATTTTCCTCCTAATAATTTTAAGTTATGTTGTTTACCCTATATAATAAGTGTAATTTATTTATACAAAAAAATCAAGTATAGTATTATTTTTAGTGTCTTAAGACACTTTGTTTCTAAGAGCGTTGACTTTGCAAAAAAAATAAACTACACTTTTATCAAGAAGAATAAAGAGCGAAAGATTAAGATAAATTTAGGGAGGTTATTAATTATGAAAAAAGGTATAGGAACTATGAGTATTCATACAGGGAATCATAAAAATCCATTTGGAGCTTTAGCAGTACCAATTTATCAAACTTCAACATTTGTATTTGATTCAGCTGAGCAAGGTGGAAAGAGATTCGCATTAGAAGAGGAAGGATATATTTATTCAAGATTAGGAAATCCTACAACTGCAGTGTTTGAAGAGAAAATAGCAGCACTAGAGGGAGGAGAAGCAGCAGTTGCAACATCTTCAGGAATAGGAGCTATTACTTCTACTTTATGGACACTTTTAAAAGCTGGGGACCATGTAATAGCAGATAAAACTCTATATGGATGTACATTTGCTTACTTAAACCATGGTGTAGCAAAATTTGGTGTAGAGGTTGACTTTATAGATACTTCTGATTTGGAGCTAGTAAGAAAAACTATGAAATCTAATACAAGAGTAGTATATTTAGAGACTCCTGCTAACCCTAATATGAAAGTAGTGGATATTAAAGCAGTGGCAGAAATAGCACATACTAATCCAAATACTTTAGTAGTAGTAGATAATACATTTGCTACTCCATTCTGCCAAAGACCATTAGAACTTGGTTGTGATGTGGTTGTTCACTCAGTAACTAAATATTTAAATGGGCATGGGGATGTAATAGCAGGGGTAGTTATAAGTAAAAAAGAGATAATAGACCAAGTAAGACTTGTAGGTGTAAAAGATATGACTGGTTCTGTACTAGGACCTACTGAAGCTTTCTATATAATAAGAGGTATGAAAACTTTTGAACTAAGAATGAGAAGACACTGTGAAAACGCTATGAAAGTAGCAGAATATTTAGAGGCTCATGACAAGATTGAAAAAGTTTATTATCCAGGATTAAAATCTCATGATGGATATGAAGTAGCATCTAAGCAAATGGAGGCATTTGGTGGAATACTAGCTTTTGAATTAAAAGGTGGATTTGAAGCTGGTAAAACATTACTTAATAATGTAAAAATGGCAGTTTTAGCAGTATCTTTAGGAGATGCTGAAACTCTTATTCAACATCCTGCTTCTATGACTCACTCTCCATATACTAAAGAGGAAAGATTAGCAGCTGGAATTACAGATGGTCTTGTAAGATTATCAGTAGGACTTGAAAATATAGAGGATATAATAGCAGACTTAGAATATGGATTAGCTCAAATAAAATAAAAAAAAATAAAATAAATATTTCTTATTCCATAGTGTCCCTTATAAGAAAAACCAAAAGCCAAGAGTGATGAAAGTCATTCTTGGCTTTTATAATATACATTTCTTTCTCTTTATCTTCTAAAAAAAATGTTATATAATTTAAATAGGGGGATATTAAAATTAAAAAAGAGGAAAAAATATGGAAAAGAAAGTAGGAAGTTATCTAGAATTATATGATATTTTGAAAAGCGAAATAATTTTAAAAAAGATGAAAGTGAATTCAAAATTTCCATCAATAAGGCAGATAAGTGGTAAGTATGGTTGTAATAGTAATACAGTATTGAGAGTATATAAGCTTTTAGAAGAAAATGGGTATATTTATTCTATCAAGGGAAAGGGTTCTTTTGTAAAAGCTAACTATGATATCTCTATTGATGAAAAGGTTTTTCCTTTGATTGAAAATTTTCGTTATGGTCAAAATGTAAAAAAATATTCAATAAATTTTTCTAATGGGACTCCATCTAAAAATCTATTTCCTGTGGATAGTTATAGAAAATATATAGAAAGAGCCTTCAATGAAAAGGGAAGTTACCTTTTAGGTTATCAAGATGTCCAAGGATTAGAGAGTTTAAGGGAGGCTATAGCTGAGTATATAGAAAAATATGATATTTTTGTAAACTCAGATGATATATTTATAACATCAGGAACTCAGCAATCGCTAGCTGTTATAATGAAAGCTTTTGGATACTCTCCTAAAAAAACTGTGGTAATATCTGATCCAAGTTATCCAAATGCTTTAAATTTTTTAGAGGATATGTGTAACGTTAGAACTATGGATTTACAAAAAGATGGTTGGGATATGTCAGAGTTTAAAGAGTTGTTACAAAAAGAGAAGGTTGATTTTGTATATGAAACTTTTAATTTTCAAAATCCTACTGGTGTAATCTGGAGTGAAAAAAAGAAAAAAGAGTTATTAGAATTGGCTAAAGAGTATCATTTTTATATAATTGAAGATGATTGCTTTGCTGATTTTTCTTACAAGGACAGAGTTTCATCTTTGAAGAGTATGGATAGAGTAGGAGAGGAGAGAGTAATCTATTTAAAAACTTCTTCTAAGGTATTGATGCCAGGAATAAATAGTGCTTTTGTAATTCCACCTAAAAAATTTATGGATAAATTTATAATAGCTAAATATGGATTAGATCCTAATACCTCTGGATTAAATCAAAAGGTATTGGAATATTTTATAAAAGAAAAAGAGTTAGATAGACATATAAGAGAGATAAAGGAAATTTTAAAAGAACAATTAAAAGTGATGTTAGAAGAGTTAAAAAAAATTCCTGATATTGAAGTTATGAATATTCCTAAGGGTGGTTTTTTTCTTTGGGTAAAACTGCCAGAACACATAGATGGAGAGTATTTTTATTATAAATGTAAGATGAATGGAGTATCTATTCTACCAGGAACTATCTTCTATAACAATAAAAAAGAGTGCAATAAAATTAGATTGAGCTTTTTAACTAATAATAAGGAGGAGATAGTAAAAGGTGTAGAGATAATGAAAAAAATAATTATTGACAAAATAGAATAATAAGACTATACTTAATTTATAGAGAATAAAAATATTTATCTTCAGGGCAGGGTGAGTGAAAACAATTCCCGACCGGTGGTTATAGTCCACGAGAGTTTGTAAAAACTCTGATTTGGTGAAATTCCAAAACCGACAGTAAAGTCTGGATGGAAGAAGAAAAGATATCTGCAAAGAAATCTTATACTTTTTTTATATGCCCAGAGAGAATCTGGGCTTTTTATTTGTCCTGAGAAATCAAGGAGGAAGAAAATGAAAGTATTACAAGGAAAATTTACAGGGAGAGAATTAAGAATAGGTATAGTAGCAGCTAGATTTAATGAGTTTATTACTTCTAAGCTTATAGGTGGAGCAGAAGATGCACTATTAAGACATGAAGTAGAAGCTGATAATATAGATTTAGCATGGGTACCTGGAGCTTTTGAAATTCCACTTGTAGCAAAAAGAATGGCAGAATCAGGAAAGTATGATGCAATTATTACTCTAGGAGCAGTAATAAAAGGATCAACTCCACACTTTGATTATGTGTGTGCAGAAGTATCAAAAGGAGTGGCAACAGTTAGCTTAAATAGCAATATCCCAGTAATATTTGGAGTATTAACTACAAATAGTATTGAGGAAGCTATTGAAAGAGCTGGTACTAAAGCTGGAAATAAAGGTTTTGATGCAGCAGTTACAGCTTTAGAAATGGTAAACTTACTAAAGGGGATGTAATTATGGATAAAAAGTACATGGCAAGAGCTCTTGAATTAGCAGCTCTTGGAGAGGGATCTGTAAATCCAAATCCTTTGGTAGGAGCTGTAGTGGTAAAAGATGGAGTAGTAGTAGGGGAGGGATATCATAAAAAATATGGTGGACCTCATGCAGAGGTATTTGCTTTAGAGATGGCTGGAGAAAAAGCTTATGGAGCAGACATCTATGTAACACTAGAGCCATGTTCACACTATGGAAAAACTCCACCATGTGCTAAGAAGATAATAGAGATGGGTATCAAGAGATGTATAATTGCCTCTCTTGACCCTAATCCTTTAGTATCAGGAAGAGGAATAAAGATGCTCCAAGATGCTGGAATAGAGGTAGTTACTGGAGTGATGGAGAGAGAAGCTAAAGAACTCAATAGAGTTTTTATGAAATATATATCAGAAAAAAAATCTTATCTTTTTTTAAAGTGTGGAATTACACTTGATGGAAAGATAGCTACTAGAACAGGAAATTCTAAATGGATAACAAATGAGTTAGCTAGGGAGAAAGTACAGAGATTAAGAAATAGATATATGGGGATAATGGTAGGAATAAATACAGTATTAAAAGATGATCCTAGTTTAACAGCTAGAATAGAAAATGGAAGAGACCCATATAGAATAGTTATTGACCCTAAACTAGGGATACCATTAGAAAGTAAAATTGTAAATTTTGAAGATGGAAAGAGTATTATTATCACTTCACAGGAGAATAGGGAGAGTGAAAAGATAAGGATACTAGAGGAAAAGAGAGTAAGAGTGGAATATTTAGAAGGGGATGAATTTGAAGTCTCTGAAATATTAAAGAAGATTGGAGAGCTAGGAATAGATGGAATAATTTTAGAAGGTGGAAGTTATCTTATCTCTAAGGCTTTTAAAGAGAATGCAATAGATGGTGGAGAGATATTTATAGCTCCCAAAATATTAGGAGATAGTGAAGCTATATCATTTGTAAGAGGATTTTCTGTTGAAAATATAGCAGATGGATTTGAATTAAAAAATGTAAAGATAAATAGCTATGGAAACAATGTATCTATGGAGTTTTACAAGTAGAGAGGAGTGAGTGCTATTTTTACAGGATTAGTAGAAGAGATGGGAGAAGTTATAGCTATTGAAAATGGTGAAAAATCTCTAAAACTTAAGATAAAATGTAAAAAAGTATTAGAGGGAGCAAAGTTAGGAGATAGTATAGCAACTAATGGAACTTGTCTTACAGCTACAGAGTTAGGAAATAATTTCTTTACTGCAGATTGTATGTATGAAACAGTAAAGAGAACTAACCTAAAGAGATTGAAGGTTGGAGATAGAGTAAATTTAGAAAAGTCAATAACTTTAGCTACTCCATTGGGAGGGCATCTAGTAACAGGGGATGTGGATTGTGAAGGAAAAGTAGTAGCAATTACTCCAGAGGGAATAGCTAAGATATATGAGATAGAGATAGATAGAAAATATATGAAATATATAGTTGAAAAGGGAAGAGTTACCCTTGATGGTGCTAGTCTTACTGTAATGAAGCTAGGAGATACTACTTTTGGAGTTTCTTTAATACCTCATACACAGGAGATGATAACTCTTGGAAAAAGAAGAGTTGGAGATTATATAAATGTAGAGACAGATTTGATAGGAAAATATATAGAGAGATTTATGAAATTTCAAGATGAGCCTTCTGAAAAAAAAGAGGGAATTACTATGGAGTTTCTTATGAAAAATGGATTTTAGAGGAGTGAAAAATAATGCTAGATAGAATAGAAGATGCTCTTGAAGATTTAAGGGCTGGAAAAGTAATAATAGTAGTAGATGATGAGGACAGAGAAAACGAAGGAGATTTTATTTGTGCTGCAGAGTTTGCTACTCCAGAAAATATTAATCTTATGGCAACAGTAGGAAAAGGATTAATCTGCATGCCTATGACAGAGGAATATGCTAAGAAATTGGCTCTACCTCCAATGTGTTATGATAATACTGATAATCATTGTACAGCTTTTACTGTATCAATAGATCATGTGGATACTACAACAGGAATATCTGCTTATGAGCGTTCGTTGACAGCTATGAAAGCTTTGGATGAAAATGTAAAGCCTTATGAATTTAGAAGACCAGGACATATGTTTCCATTAGTAGCTAAAAAAGGTGGAGTAATAGTAAGAAATGGACATACAGAAGCAACTGTAGATTTAATGAGATTAGCAGGATTAAAGGAAATGGGACTTTGTTGTGAAATCATGAAAGAAGATGGAACTATGGCTAGATTTGATGATTTACAATTACTTGCTAAAGAGTTGGATATGAAGATGATATCTATTGAGGATTTGCAAAAATATATCAAGATGAATGAGCAACTTATGACTGTAAGTGTAAGAGCTAAGATGCCTACTGGTTCAGGAGTATTTGAGATAGTAGGATTTGAAAATAATCTAGATGGAAAGGAGCACATAGCTCTAGTAAAAGGAGATGTAGCTGGGAAAGAAGATGTTTTAGTGAGATTACACTCTGAGTGCTTTACAGGAGATATTTTAGGTTCATTAAGATGTGATTGTGGTTCTCAATTAAAAAGAGCTATGAGAAGAGTGGATGAAGAGGGAGAAGGAGTAGTTCTTTATCTAAGACAAGAGGGAAGAGGAATAGGACTTTTAAATAAATTAAAAGCTTATACACTTCAAGATCAGGGTGCAGATACAGTAGAGGCAAATGTAGCACTAGGATTTGATCCTGATATGAGAGATTATGCAGTAGCTGTTCAAATGTTAAAAGCTCTTGGAGTAAAATCTGTAAGAGTAATGACTAATAATCCTGCTAAGATAGAGGCTCTTGAGGATTATGGAGTGAAAGTAACAGGAAGAGAAGCTATTGAGACAGGATTTAATGAGACTAATGAAAAGTATATGAAAACTAAAAAAGAAAAAATGAGACATATGCTAACAAAAATTTAAAAAGAACATAAAAGAGAGTGTTGTAATTAAAGAACTAAAAAAATCAAGAGTGACTTTCGTTTAGAGATGAAAGTTATTCTTGATTTTTTATATTGAAGAATTTTAGTTTTAGATTTAAAAAATTGTAATATCTTTATATGCAAAATTCTATAAGGAAATATGAGGATTGTATATTTTTAATAAAAATGGTACAACTGAGATAAAAATATAGTAATGGAGGAGAGTATGAGTGAATATTGTTTAATGATAGATAAAAGAAAAAAATATTTAATAGGGGAAGGGGAAGTAACTAAAGAGATTTTAGAA
>OGIV01002188.1_pt1 | contig 10187 bp, 6 predicted proteins | sample 1571861 | NCBI WGS metagenome assembly OGIV01 (sample SAMEA2582099, study PRJEB24529) | metagenome | biome: Human gut stool | place: China | collected 2011 | reverse complement strand
AAGCGGTACGCGAGCTGGGTTCAGAACGTCGTGAGACAGTTCGGTCCCTATCTGTTGTGGGCGAAGGAGATCTGCGGAGAGCTGTCCTCAGTACGAGAGGACCGGGATGGACCTACCGCTGGTGCACCGGTTGTTCCGCCAGGGGCATAGCCGGGTAGCTAAGTAGGGAAAGGATAAGCGCTGAAAGCATCTAAGCACGAAGCCTACTCCAAGATGAGATCTCCCATTCGCAAGAAGTAAGACCCCTTAAAGACGATAAGGTAGATAGGCCAGGGATGGAAGTGCAGTGATGTACGGAGTTGACTGGTACTAATCGGTCGAGGACTTAATCAGGAATATGGAATTTCTTCAGAATAGTTGTTCGGTTTTGAGGGATCGAAAGAGAACTCAAGATCCGGTGGCGATAGCAAAGTGGACACACCTGAACTCATCCCGAACTCAGAAGTTAAGCACTTTCACGGCGACAATAGTTGGGCTTGCCCCTGCGAAGATAGCTAGCTGCCGGGTCCTTTTTTTTGCCTTTTATATTCAAAAGCCAAGTCTAAGTAAATAAAAGACTTGGCTTTTTTCGTACATAAATATTTAGATATATTTTAAAATAACATTATATGTTTTTAGTAATTGTTAACAAAATGTCAAATGTTTCACAAACATTTAATAAGTTATAAATCTTTTTTACCTAAAAGCGTTTTCAGGTCAATTTACTCTTTTTTTAACAATATTTATGTGGTATATTTATGATGATTAATAATGAGTCTATGGAGGACATATTATGGTTAAAAGAATTGGTATTTTGACTTCTGGTGGTGATTCACCGGGAATGAATGCTGCAATACGTGCGGTAACACGTGTTGGATTAAATAGTGGTCTTGAAGTATTTGGTATTTACAATGGTTATAAAGGAATGGTTGAAGGTTATATTGAACCATTAACTCGTGAAACTGTTGGAGATATCGTAAACAGAGGTGGAACTATATTAGGATCAGCTCGTTTACCAGAATTCAAGGACATCGAAGTCAGAAAAAAAGCAATCGCTCAATTAAAAAAGAGAGGTATTGAAGCCGTCGTGGTTATTGGTGGTGATGGTTCATATCGTGGAGCATTATCTTTAACTGAAATGGGCATTAACTGTATCGGATTACCTGGTACAATTGATAACGATATTACTTGTACAGATTATACGATTGGTTTTCAAACAGCTTTAGAAACTGTAGTTGAATGTGTTGATAAACTAAGAGACACTTCTAATTCACATCACCGTTGTTCTATTGTTGAAGTTATGGGAAACCGTTGTGGAGACTTAGCGTTATGGTCAGGTATTGCTTGTGGTGCCGAAATTGTAGTAACAAGTGATACAGGATTTGATGAACAGGATGTCTTAGATCGTTTAAGAGATATCGATATTATTAAAAAGAAAAAACACTCGATTGTTGTAATTAGTGAAAAGATTACTGATGTAGATCAATTTGCAAAAAAGGTTAGTTTGAATACGGGCTTTTCAGGAAGAGCAACTGTTTTAGGCCATATTCAACGGGGGGGATCTCCATGTCCATTTGACCGTTTGTTAGCATCACAAATGGGGGAAAAAGCTGTAGATTTATTGATGCAAGGCATTGGTGGACAATGTATTTCAATTCGTGATAACAAGATTATTTCTTATCCAATTGAAGAAGCATTGAGCATGCCACAAGAATCTCGTAAACCACTAATGAATTTATTTGATCGTTTGGTTTAGGATATATTAGAAGGAAGGATATACATATGAGCAAAATAACAAAACTTGTTGAAGCTGGAATGAACATCGCACGTTTAAATTTCTCTCATGGAGACTATGAAGAACATGCGGAACGTGTTAAACGTATTCGTGAGGTTAGTAAAGAAACAGGAAAACCTATTGGTATTTTATTAGATACTAAAGGTCCTGAAATTCGTTTAGGTGATTTCGAAAATGGTGGATGTAATTTTGTTGAAGGTGACGAAATCGATTTAGTAAAAGATGAAGTTTTAGGAAACCACGAAAGATTTACATTACGTTGTCCGGAAGTATTTAACGACGTTAAAGTTGGTGATTACATTTTAATGGATGACGGAAAAATGAAAGTCACTTTTACTGAAGTAACTCCTGATCGTATTCATGGTGTTGTAAACAACCCTCACTTCTTAAAGAGTCGTAAAGGATGTAATTTACCAGGCATTAAGTTAAGTATGCCATTTATTTCTGAAAAAGATGAATCAGATATTCGTTTCGGATGTAAAATGGATGTTGACTATATTGCAGCAAGTTTTACTCGTCGTAAAGATGATGTATTAGCAATTCGTCAAATTTTGATTGATGAAAATAAAGATATGATTCAAATTTTCCCTAAAATTGAAAACCAGGAAGGTTTTGATAACATCCGCGAAATCTTAGAGGTTGCAGATGGAGTAATGGTTGCTCGTGGAGATTTAGGTGTAGACGTAAGTTTAGAATTAGTACCTATTTATCAAAAACGTATGATTGCTGCTGCAAACGAAGTTGGTAAACCAGCTATCACTGCAACACACATGTTAGAATCTATGCAGGAAAATCCTCGTCCAACACGTGCAGAAGCAAGTGACGTGGCTAACGCTATTATGGATGGAACAGACTGTATCATGTTATCTGGTGAATCAGCTGCAGGTCATTACCCAGTTGAATCTGTTCAAACAATGACTAAGATTGCAAATGCTATTGAACCAATGATTCCTTATAAAGATCGTTTGAAAGCTAATGTTAAATCAAGTAAACGTACTTTAAACGATGCAATTGGTATTTCAGTAGCTGATACTGCATTGGCAATTGATATTAAATGTATTATTGCATTTACACAAAGTGGAAATACAGCTCGTCGTCTAGCTAAATTCCGTCCATGTGCTCCAATTTTAGCTGTTACATTTGATGAAGTGACTCAACGTAGTTTATTACCAGTTAATGGTGTAACTCCAGTCGTTTCAAATATTCAAAATAATAAAGAAAATGATATTGATTTAGCTCGTAACTTAGCATTACAAGCTGGATTCAAAACAGGAGATCACATCATTGTTGTTGCTGGATATCCAATCGGATCAGGCAACACAAATATGATGCGTATTGCTCAAATCTAGTTAACATTGCCCTCATTTTGAGGGCTTTTTAATACAAAAAAAGCTGTGGGTTATTCCACAGCTTTTAATGAATCAACCATTTGAATGTTATTTAATTTTTTATGCATGCACAAATTGATGATTGCATTGAAAACAATTGTCATCACAAAACTAATCACATAAGATATTGAATTGATTGTTCTACCAAACATAATATCATCCATTTCAGCTAAGTTCATAATTAAGTGATGTAATGCTACACCAATTACTAAACCAATCAATGAACCTAAAATAGTTAATAGAACGGTTTCACGATTGATATATGCATCTACCTCTTTTCTTGTAAAACCAAGTACTTTAATTGTTGCAATCTCACGTTTTCTTTCGGAAATATTAACATTGCTTAGATTGTATAAAACTACAAATGCAAGACATGCTGCTGAAATAACAAGTACAACAACGATATAGGAAATACTACTAATCATGTCTTTAAAGTTTTTTTGTAGAGATGAATAGAAAGTTACGCTTTGCACACCGTCAATATTCATAATTTTATTACCTAAATTTCGTTCAAACTTCTTAGTTGTTTTTTTAGACTTAATTAAGTAAATATGTGTTGTTTTTGCATTTGTATTCCAACTCTTGTATAACGATTCACTTGCATAGATGTGGTGGCCAACATAATTTGTAAATACACCCTTGATTTTAGCTTTAATAACTTTATTATTGGTATCTTTTAATGTAATCATGTCTCCAGCCTTTTTATTCAATTTAGTAGCCATTTTTTGAGATATTAATACTGAAGAATCATCAAGATCAAATTCTTTGTTACCGTTAAATAAAGTACAGAAATCTTTAAATTTATCATGATTTGAAATAATATGGACCGTAGTAGAAAGGTCTTTATTGTCAATCTTCGTAGTTACCGCAAGATGATCTTCCTCATATACATCTTTAATCCCCTTTAAAGAATGTATTTGAGATGTCATTTCACTTGATTTGGCTGAAATTGTGGCATCATAGTGATAGATGACATTATATTGTTGGTTTACAATATCTGAAATACTATCATTGATACCAAAGCCAGCCACTAATAAGGCAGAACATCCTGCAATTCCTATAATAGTCATGAAGAATCGTTTTTTATAACGGAAAATATTTCTTGCGGTTACCTTCTGTAAGAAAGACAAACGTTTCCATATAAGTGGAATTTTTTCAAGCATAATTTTCTTACCGGCTTTTGCAGCTTTAGGACGCATTAACTGACTAGGCATTTCAAATAATTCACTATAAATAGAATATAGTGTGGCTAGTAAAGTAATACCAGTTACAGAGCCACTGGCTAATAAGATAAGACCAGGCTGGAATAAAAAATGAATTTTTTCAATGTTATATAAAGTGTTCCAAGCATTAAAGATGACAGTTGGGAACAAATACATTCCTAAAGAACATCCTAAAATAGATCCTAAAACACTTGCACTAAATGCATAGATTATATATTTAAGTGCAATATGACTTTTTGAATAACCAAGAGCTTTTAAAGTTCCCATTTCATTTCTTTGTTCATCAACCATTCTTGTCATCGTTGTCATGCAAACTAGAGCAGCCACTAAGAAGAAGAATACAGGGAATACTTTGGCAATACCATCCATACGGTCTGCACAGGCTCCATAATCACGATAAGAATAATGGGAGTCACGATCTAAAACAATCCATTTACCTCTCATCTTATCAATTTCTTCTTGTGCCTCATTTATTTCTTTTAAGGCATCGTGTTTTCGAACATTAAACTCTGCTTTAGATAGTGCTAGCTTTTCAATGTTTGAATTTATTGCATTTTTGGCATCTTGAATTTTGGATACTCCATCCTCATATTGAGATTCACCATTTATTAAATTAACATAGGCACTGTTTAATTGATTTTTTGCATTTAATAACTGATTTAACTGAGATTGTAATTTAGCCTTTTTTGCGACACCTGCTTGGATTTGGTCGATCGCATCCTGAAGTTGTGGTATAGCCGCTTCTAACTCAGCTTTTTTAGCTATTGTACTGTCAATTTCAGCGATTTTTCCTTGCAGATATACTTTTCCATTGTTTAGGTTTTCAATTACTTTATTCTTTATAGCTTCAGATGATTCATCTGTAGTAGGTGTGTTTTGAGCCTTTTCAATTGAGATGTCTATCAAATGAATAGAATCTTGAATCATTTTACGTTGCATATTAAGGTCATCCATTGCGGCATTAATTTGATTCAAACCATTTTCAGCTTGTTCTTTCTGAGACAATAACTCAGGAAGTTTTTGTTCACTCTCTTCAATTTGAGCAATCGCATTTTGTAAAGTAGGAATATTATCTAATAATTGTAAATTTGCATAATATTCATTCCACCATTGATCAATTTGATTTTTAGAATTCTGAAGCTTAATTTCATTACTTTGAATCTCTGCAAGCCCCGAATCAATCTTATCTTGAGCATCATTTAATTTATTTTCTGCATCATTCAATTCATCGTTTGCTTCCTGTTTTTTTCCATCTAATTCAGATTGATAAGACTGAATACGTACATCGATTTGTTTGTTTGCGATTTTTTTGATTCTTTTTAATACAGGATCAACAACATCAAAATATGCATCGCTATAACAATCTAATTCTTTTGCACCCTTAACACAAACATCAACTTCTGTATAATAATCCTTTAAAACATTTGAATTTTGTATATATATAAAAGAGTTTACCGTTCCTGATCCAATATTACTTGATCCTTTCTCATAAGATAAGTAATTCGGATTATAACAAGTACCTACAATTTTATATTTTGTGTTTTTCAAGGAGTTAGATAAAGCTTCATCTGTACCACTCTGTAATTTGATTGTATCTCCAATATGGAAAGTACCATATAATTTATTTGTAGCAGAGCTAGCCTCAATCAAACACTCATTTTCTCTTTCAGGCATTCTTCCTTCGACTACACGGATCTTATTCATCTTTTGATCAATCTCATAAGAAATGACTTTAATAACCATTTGTGTTGAATCAATCTGAGACAATGTATCCATTGAAAAGTTTGGCTGTACGGATTTGACACCTTTTAATTTTTGAATGGCCTTTACATCTTTCTTGGTAAGTCCCAAAGTTGAATAGATTTGTATATCTTGAACATTATATGTATCAAAATACATATCGGCACTGTTTTTCATATCCGGTGCACTCGCTTTAATGCCGGCAAAGAATGCCACACCAATTGCGACAATACAAAGGATAGATAGAAAACGACCGAGGGAGATTTTAATTTCACGGAAAATATCTTTTAAATAAGAAGAAGGCATATTAATACTCTATGTCATTTACATCCATAGGATGCTCATTACATGTAATACTTTCAATTTTTCCACTACGAACTTTAATGACCTTATCTCCCATTGGTGTTAATGCTAAGTTGTGGGTAATAACTATGACAGTTTTATTTTGCGTTCTACACGTATCTTGTAAGACCTTAAGAACTTGTTTACCTGTTTGATAATCCAAAGCACCTGTGGGTTCATCACAAAGTAAAAGCTTTGGGTTTTTAGCTAATGCCCTTGCGATTGCAACACGCTGCTGCTCACCGCCAGAAAGCTGGCTAGGGAAGTTGAACATTCTATCTTTTAGTCCAACAAGTTCTATAGTTTCATCTGTATCAAGTGGTTTCTTACAAATTTGTGTTGCAAGTTCAACATTTTCGCGAAGAGTAAGATTTTGAACTAGATTATAAAACTGAAAAACAAATCCAACATCATATCTTCTATAAAGTGTCATATCCTTTTCTTTATAAGAACTGATTTCACGACCATCTACAATGATTCTTCCTTCACTGACAGTATCCATTCCACCCAGTAGATTTAGGATAGTACTTTTACCAGCACCACTGGCTCCTGCGATAATCACAAACTCGCCTTGTTGTATTTCAAAACTCACATTATCTAAGGCATGTATGTCGACTTCGCCCATATGATAAGTCTTTTTTACATTTTCAAAAGAAATGAAAGCGCTCATATAAATCACCTCAAACTAATTATATCAGACATTTGAGAAAATTAATATTTCATGTTAGGATTAGGATGATTTCGAAAAAGGAGGGTTTTAATGAAGGCTCGAGTATTGACAGAAAGTGGTTGTGGATTAACCAAACAAGAAGCACAAGCGTTAGGAATTGATTTTTTACCTTTACAGGTTCAAATAGAAGATAAAACATATTTAGATGGGGTGAATTTAACAGTAGAAGAATTAAATTCATTCTTAGAAAGAGGCTTTATGCCTCAAACAAGCATGCCACCATTAGGCGATATTGAGGCTTTATTAGAATCATATAAAAATAATGGTATTACGGATGTTATTTTGATAACTCTATCAAATGGATTATCAGGAACAAATCAGGCAATACAGGCATCTGGTAAATGGCATGGGGTTAAAATTCATACATTAGATATATATACTACTTTAGGTGTGGAAAAATATTTGGTGTTATCAGCTCAAAAATTAGTTGAACAAGAAATACACCCAGAAGAAATCATTTCACGTTTAAAAGACAGTGTAGATCATTCCTGTAATATTAAACTTCCAGAAGATTTAGATCATCTAGCTAAGGGGGGACGATTAACTCCAATGGCAGCTAAGCTTGCAGGAATGTTGAAAATCAAACCAATCTTGGAAGTATCTAAAAATACTGAAGGAAAAGTCGATGTTTTTGATAAAGTACGTACAATGTCCAAAGCTATTAAAAAAGCTGTTAAAGTGATTTCAAAAGATGCGAATGCACAAGATTATGAATTTTATGTGTTAAACGGAGAAAATCAAGAAGGTACACAATTGGTGATTGATGAGCTACACGATGTGTTTGGCGAAGACATTCAAATTCATATAGATCCAATGTATGCCGTTATTGCAGTACATACAGGATTAGGTGCTGTAGGCGTTCAATTTGTGAAAAAAGTAAAGGGGGCCTAGTTATGAAGATTGCATTTGTGACGGATACCGGAACAGGCCAGCATCCAGACTATTGGAAAGAAAAAGGAATTTATTGTCTTCCATTACAAATTACTTGTGATGAAGAATCAAAAGATGAATATACAGAAATTACATATTCTGAAGTGATAAAAAAATTACATGAAAAAAAAGTGTTGAGAACATCCTTGCCTAGTTTAGGTAAAATTGAAGATTGTTTTAAAGAATTAAAAAATGAAGGATATGACACAATTTTTGCGGTTCCTATTTGTCGAGGATTATCCGGAACATTGGATTCTATGGAAATGATTGCAAATCAATTAGAAATGAAATTTGTAGGCGTTGATTGTTATTGCACAGCGGTTGAACAAGGATGTATGATTGAAGCAGCTAAAAAGATGTATGAAGCAAACATTCCAATTGATGAAATTATTAAAAAACTACAAAACATTGCGGATAGTTGTGAAACTGTGTTGTTGTGTGATGATTTAGATCATATGAAACGTGGTGGAAGATTGACACCAATGGCTGCGGCACTAGGTGGTTTATTGAAAATCAAACCTGTTTTACACATTGATAAAAGTACGAATGGAAAAGTAGATGTATTAGATAAAGTTCGTACAATGAAACGTGCTCAAGATCGTGTTATTAAACATTTAAAAGAATTAAATGTAAATTCTAATTATACATTTATTGTTGCGCACGTAGACGCGTTAGAAGCTGCAAAAGAATATGCGCAAAAGATTGAAAACCAAATTGAAGGCGCTAAAGTAAAAGTAATCAATTTAGTAAGTGCAGTTGGAATTCATACGGGACTAGGCTGTCTAGCTTTACAAGTATTTAATGAAATGAAAGAGCAATAGGAATTGAGTGTGTGAAATCATTCAATTCCTTTTTGTTTTTATGCTTTTGGCTTTAGCTGGTTGAGTACGAAGTACGAAACAACAAAACCACCTGCTATGCGGGTGGTATCAAAAAAATGTTATACAAAATAATCACCATTCTTTCTATAATGAAGGTGTTCAAGCTATCAAAATAAGAAAGAATGGTGATTATAATGGCTAATAAAGCAAACTCTTTAGCACATACAAAATGGATGTGTAAGTATCACATCATTTTCACTCCAAAGTATAGACGAAAAGTGATATACAATCAATATCGAAAAGATTTAGGTGAAATATTGAGAGAATTATGTAGATACAAGCATGTAGAAATAATAGAAGGACATTTGATGAGAGACCATGTACACATGCTGGTTATAATCTCTCCATCATTATCTGTATCAGCATTTATGGGATATCTGAAAGGAAAGTCAGCATTGATGATGTTTGATAGACATGCAAATCTGAAATATAAATACGGAAATAGACATTTCTGGGCAGAAGGATATTACGTGAGTACAGTAGGCTTAAATGAGGCGGCAATAAAAAAGTATATACAAGAACAAGAGAAACATGATATAGCGCTGGATAAATTAAGCGTGAAAGAATATGAAGACCCCTTTAGGGGGTAGCCAGTAGTACAAACACCCTTTTAAGGGTAGCAACGAGTCAAGGGCATAATAGCTTGAACGAAAAGTGAAAGCCAGCGTCTTTAGGCGCTGGCCGGTAACAAAGGCTTATAGCCGCTGAGCAAACCACCCGTTTGACGGGTGGTACTGATTATGGGTGCAAAGATTGGATTGTTACGCAATAGGACGGCATTTTCGGGGGTAAAAGTATAAATCCCTTACTGTTTCATTTTCCCGCCCGGAAAGCCGCATAAATCAAGGCTTATTTTGCCCCTATCGCGTCACATTCGCCCGCATTTTTCTCATGCGCTCGGCGGTCTGTCTGCGGGTGATATGCTTCCGGCAGTCCGGGCAGTAAATCGCCCGGTTGGAGCTGGACGCAAAAGGCGCACCGCACACACTACAACAGCGCATATCCTCCGCATGGTAAAGCTCGGCGTACAGCTCCTTATCTGCGGACAGTACGGCAATACGGAACCATTTACAGAGCAGGGAATAGGAAATAAGCTGCGGGCATACGCACTCGTCCCCGTCGTCAAGCAAAATACAGTGTCCGTTATCGCAGTTGCAGCACTCCTTTTTTACAAGGCTG
>OGIV01002187.1_pt1 | contig 10188 bp, 6 predicted proteins | sample 1571861 | NCBI WGS metagenome assembly OGIV01 (sample SAMEA2582099, study PRJEB24529) | metagenome | biome: Human gut stool | place: China | collected 2011 | reverse complement strand
GGGGGTGCTGGCACGGCGGCAGCCGTGACTGAAGGAGTTCGGCACAAATTGATGTAAAGCCATCTGCTGTTTTGCGCATGGCTTTATTTTTTGACCCTTTTTCCCACTTTGGAGGTGTATTCTGCATGGAACAGACCCTGATGGACAAGCTTACCATTCTGGCCGACAGCGCCAAATATGATGTTGCCTGCACCTCCAGCGGCGCATCCCGCACCGCGCGGGCAGGCATTCTTGGCAGCTGCTATGCACCGGGCTGCTGCCACGCCTTTACCGCCGACGGCCGCTGCGTGAGCCTGCTCAAGGTGCTCATGACCAACTGCTGTGCCTTCGACTGCAGCTATTGCGTCAACCGCCGCTCCAACGATATCCCCCGTGCCACCTTCACGCCCCGGGAATTGGCTGAGCTGACTGTGGAGTTTTACCGCCGCAACTACATTGAAGGGTTGTTCCTTTCCAGCGCGGTGCTGGGCACGCCGGACTACACCACCGAACGGATGCTGGCCGCCCTGCGGCTGCTGCGGGACGAATACCGCTTTGGGGGCTACATCCACGCCAAGGCCATCCCCGGCACAAGCCCGGAACTGTTGCAGCAGCTGGGATATCTGGCCGACCGCCTGAGCGTGAATGTGGAGCTGCCCAGTGAGCAGAGCCTGAACCTACTGGCCCCGGACAAAGGGCGGCACTCCATTTTCCGGCCCATGAAGCAGATTGCAGTTTCCGGCGCGCAGAGCAAACAGGAGCTGACCGTCTACCGCCATGCGCCAAAGTTCGCACCCGCCGGGCAGAGCACCCAGATGATCGTAGGTGCTTCGCCGGAGACAGACTACCACATTTTAAAGCTCACTGAGGGCATGTACCAGAAGTACAGTCTGAAACGGGTGTTCTACTCCGCCTACATCCCGGTAGCCGAGGACACCCGCCTGCCTGCGCTGGACACCAAACCCCCGCTTTTGCGGGAGCACCGGCTGTATCAGGCTGACTGGCTGCTGCGGTTTTACCAGTTCAAGGCAGACGAAATTCTGGATGAAGCCAACCAGAGCTTCAACCCCTACCTCGACCCAAAATGCAACTGGGCCGTGCAGCACTACGGGCTTTTTCCGGTAGATGTGAACCGCGCGCCCTTTGAAATGTTGCTGCGTGTGCCGGGCATCGGCCCCAAAAGTGCCCGGCGCATCTGGCACGCGCGCAAGCTTTCCAGCCTTGGGTTGGACGAGCTGAAGCGCATGGGCGTGGTGCTCAAGCGGGCACAGTATTTCATCACCTGCAAGGGTTTTGCGGGTGCGCACCCGGGCCGTGGCACCGCCGGGCGGGAGCGCATCACGCAGGCGCTCATCGACCCCAACGTGTTCGGCGGCAGCTGCGAACAGCTCAGTCTGTTCACGCCGCCTGCGGTGGACGATCTGATCACGCAGGGCGTGGCACCGCGCGCAGCCATGCGCATGGTGCGGGAGGAGGCAGTGCAATGTCTGGCGAAGGCGCTGTAAATGTTCAAGTTCAGAAAGCCCGCAGGCTCCACGATGCGGATGTGGTGTACCTCTACGACAGCAGCTTTGAAGGCTTTCTGTGCTGCGTGTTCGAGAGCTTTGCCCAGCACGAGATCCCCTTTGCGGTGTGGACACCCCAGCGGGAAACTTCCACCCTGTACCCGGTCAAGGACATCCCCACCGACCACGCCAAGGCTCAGCGGGTGTTTGCCAGCTTTGGCAGAAAGCTTGGCCCCGAGACAGAGTACCTCGTCAGCCGGGATTTCCTCTCCGGGCGGGAGGACAAAGAGCTGCTGCTCATCCGCTTTCTGCATCTGGCCTTCGCCCTCGGCCCCGGCACCGTAAAGCGCACCGGCCACCCGGACGTGGCCCCGCTGTATGAGATGAAGAAAAGCCTTGACTGGGAAGTGGACAAGTTTCAGGGCTTTGTGCGGTTTGAGGAGCACGACGGGATGCTGGGCGCCGTCATCCACCCCAAAAACTACATCCTGCCGCTGCTGCGGCCCCACTTTTGCGGGCGCTTCCCGGAAGAGAACTTTATGATCTACGATGCGGTGCATCAGGCTGTGCTGCTGCAGGAGGACCACAAGGCCCGGCTGCTGGAGCTGGCTGCACCGCTGGAGCTGCCGCCGCCCAGCGAGCGGGAGCAGCAGTTTCAGGCATTGTGGAAGCAGTTCTACCAGACGCTGGAGATCAAGGCCCGCCACAACGAAAAATGCCGCATGACCCACTGCCCCAAGCGCTTTTGGGCCGATATGGTGGAGATGAAAGATGAATTTTAACAAAAACGTTGCATCTGCGGCGTTGCAACCCCCAAAACCTATGGTATACTATAAGAGATATCCGGCAGGCCTTCTGCCGAACACTCCCGCACTGCTGCGGGGCAACACAAAAGGAGTATTGTAGCGTTATGGTTCGCATTACTATGGAAGACGGCGGCATCATCGACATCGAGCTGAACGAGGAAGTTGCCCCCATCACCTGTGAGAATTTCAAGAAGCTGGTCAGCGAGGGCTTTTACAACGGCCTGACCGTCACCCGGGTGGAGAAGGACTTCGTGGTGGAGGCCGGGCAGGGCGCGGACGGCAGAGGTACCACCATCTGGAATGGGAACCGTTTCTCCGCCGAGACCACCGATAAGCTCCACCACTATTCCGGCGCACTCTGTGCGGCAGCGGACGCCTCCGGCGACTGCGCCAGCGTCTTCTATATCATGGAGACTCTGCCGGGCAGCAGTTCGGTGACGCAGGAGCTCATCGACCAGATGAACGCCGCCGGCTGGCGGGCCGACGTGGTGAGCGCCTACCAGACAGCGGGCGGCGCACCCTACCTCGACTACACCGACACCGTCTTCGGGCAGGTGTATGAAGGGATGGAAGTGGTGGACACCATCGCCCAGACCGGCGTGGATGAAGCTCAGCGCCCCACCGAACCCATCACCATCAACAGCGTGACCATTACGAAATACGAATAAGAAGCTGCTTTTCCGCCTTCCGGGCGGTGGGACAGCTGCAAAAAAATCACCCGCCAACTGGCGGGTGATCTGCGTTTATAGGGGAAAAGGGACAGGTCAGGTCCTCTTTACCTGCAGAGTGATGGCGATGTAGGTCTTCCCGTTATGGGTCTTGGCTGCTACGCCTACCTTAGTCCATTTACTGGAAAGATTGAAGTTCAGGTTAGAAGCCTCGTTGTTCTTGGTGATGCAACCGATGAGATCGTCCAGATTGGTGTTCTGATAATCGTATTGGGCGATGAGGGTCAGGGTGGATTTTTCCTGATCAATCTTTACTTTGTGGTAGACCCCGTATCCTCCAATGCTGCCTTTCAGTTCGGTGTCTAGATTGGTTTTGGCAAGCTCGTCTTTGGCGATATTGCACATCCCAACGTCATATTCTAGATTTTTGGTGGAGGAGTTGCTTCGGATGGCACTCATCACCTCGGCTTCGGCTTGGGCCTCCGGGCCGGAAGAGCCGCCACCGCTGCAGGCGGTCAGGAGCAGAAGGGTCAGTGCACCGGCCAGAAGCAGGGCAGTCAGCTTTCTCAGTTTTGTCATGTGGGTCGCCTCCAATCGTTTTTGTTTTGGTGAGTCCAGTCGTTTTTCTCGTGAAGAAGCATCATCCCCGGCCATCTGGGCAGGGGTTCTTCTACCCTCATTTTATCGGAGAAGAGCCGGTGCTGTCAAGCTGGAAAACTATACAAATTCGGCTCAGAAAAACTGTGAAAACAAACCGGAAAACGACGATTTTCTGCGGACTTTGCAACAAACTGTCCGGACTTCGCAAAGAAACTTTGCCACAGGGGCGGCGGGGGCGTTCAGACCTCCCCCGGATGCTCCTTCCGCCATGCGAGGTAGTCGTCCAGAATGACCGTCGCGCTCACCGAGTCGAGGATGCTTTTCCGCTTCGCGCCGAAGGTGCCGCTCTCGTCGAGGAGGTCAGCAGCGGCGCAGGTGGTCTGGCGCTCGTCCCACATGCGTACCGGCAGGCCGCTCCAGATTTCGACCGTCTTTGCCAGCTTGCGGCTCTTGATGGCGCGTTCGCCCTCGGTACCATCCATGTTCAGCGGCAGGCCGATCACGATCAGCTCGGCTCCGATCTCCTTGGCCACTTCGCACACCCGTGCCGCCACCTTGTTGCGGGCTTTCAGGGTGATCTGCGGGGTGATGGCCGTTGTAAGGAACTCGGTGCGGTCACAGGTGGCAAGGCCGGTGCGGCTGTCGCCGTAGTCAACAGCTAAAATTTTCATACAGGCTTCCTCTCTTGTGTGGAAAAGTTTGTCGGTTCAAGTGTACCACAGCTGCAGGCTAAAAGGTAGATAATAACACTTTTTTTGAGAGGATTTTCGTGTTACAATAAACACAGATCGTTTTTTTAGGAGGAAGTGCCCCATGCTCAAACTGGTTTTAGGCGGCTCCGGCAGCGGCAAGACCACCCTGCTCTATTCCCGCATCCGCGCCCGGGCCGAGGCAGGCCGGCGCAGCATCCTTCTGGTGCCGGAACAGTTCACTTCCAGCACGGAGGGCCGCATCTACCGGGAGCTGGGCGATGCTCTTTCTGGCATGGTGGAAAGCTTTTCCTTTACCAGTCTGGCCGAGCGCATCCTCTCTGCCGAGGGCGGCGCGGCGGTGCAGACCCTTTCGGACGCGGGCCGCGCCGTGCTGGTGCGCCGCGCGCTGGAAGAGCTGCAGGATCATGTGCATTACTACTACCGCCACCGCCGCAGTGCGGCCTTCTGCCAGATGGCGGCCCAGACCATCGACGAGCTGAAAAGTGCCGGCCTTTCCGGCGCACAGCTGGCAGAGCTTGCGCCGGACTGCGGGCCGGAAAGCGGCAAGCTGAGCGAGCTGGCACTGATTTTTCAGGGATACGAAACGCTGCTGGCGGGCACCGGCATGGACCCCGCCGACCGGCTGGAGCTGGCGGCTGACCGGCTGGAAGCCGCTCTTGCCCGGGGCGAGCTGCCGGACTTTCTGCGGGAGCGGGAGGTGTTCATTGACGAGTTCGATACCTTCAACGCACCCAAAAAGCGGCTGATGGGCGCGATGCTGGCGGCGCTGCCCACCGTCACGGTGGCCCTGTGCGACGACGGTGCGCCCATGGTGCCGGGGGATATGGGGCTTTTTTCCGGCGCAAAGCAGGTGGCCGCACAGCTGCGGCAGCTGGCCCGCAAAAACGGTACTGATGCGGCAGTGCCGGAGCTGCTGCGCCGCGACCTGCGCCATAAGGATGCGCCCGGCCTTGCGGCTGTGACAGAGCTTTTGGAGACTGGCACCTGTGAGGTGCCGCCCGCTGCGCCGGAGGTGCGGCTGTTTGCCGCTGCCAGCCGGGAAGAGGAAGCCCGCTGCACCGCTGCGGCCATCCGCCGCCTGATGCGGCAGGGCGTGCGCTGCGGCAAAATGGCCGTGGTCTGCCGCAATATCCCGGATTACCGTGCGGCCATCCGGTACGAGTTCCGCATGGCAGATATCCCTCTTTACTGCGATGAACCCACCACCCCGGAGTTCAGCGCCCCGGCTACGGCGGTGCGTGCACTGCTGGCACTGCTGCGCGGTGCGGATATGACCGAAAACCTGACCATTCTTGCCAAGACCGGCCTGTGCGCTCTGACCGAGCCGCAGGTCTGCGCGCTGGAAAACTATGCCTATACCTGGTCACCCAATGCGGCGGCATGGCGCACAAAATTTGAGAAAAGCCCCAAGGGCTTCGGCGAAAATGAACTGTCCGATGAGGATGCAAAAACGCTGGAGGATGCCGAGACTGCCCGCCAGCTGCTGGTAACAGCCGTGGACGAACTGCGCAGCAAGGTGCGGGGCGGCAGCGCCGAACAGATCAGCCGGGAACTGTATTTCTGCCTGAAAAAGCTGGGTGCAGAAGAGCAGCAGGCAGCGCTGGTGGAAGCCGTCCGCACTGCCCGGGGCATCCCGGCGGCAGAGGAAGCGGCCCGCGAGTGGAACGTGGTGATGCAGCTGCTCAACGAGATGGCCCACCTGCTGGGCGGGCAGGGTGTGACCTTTGCAGAATATGAGGACCTGTTCAGCCTGCTGCTGCGCTCTTCGGACCTTGGGCACATCCCGCAGACGCTGGATGCCGTGGTGCTGGCAAGCGCGGGCAAAATGCGTCTGGACGCGCCGGACTATGTGTTCGTGCTGGGCCTTGCGGAGGGCGAATTTCCCTGTGCACCGTCCGAGACGGGCCTTCTGACCCACGCCGACCGCGATGTTCTGATGGCAAAGCAGATCGATCTGCCGGACTGCTTTGAGAACCGCGTGGTGCGCGAGCAGGTGTGCGTTTACAAAGCCCTCACCGCACCGGCAAAGGGGTTGTGGCTCAGCTGGCCCAAGGGGCAGGGCAAGACCCTGTGCGCAGCGCTGGAACCCATCGTGGAGGCCCTGCACCCGGCGGCACCGGAGCTGGAGCTTCCCGACCTTGCAGCCACCCCCGCCGATGCACTGGATACGCTGGGCGGCTGGCCGCTGACCGACACGGAACGCGCCAGCCTGACTGAGGTGCTGCGTCTGCCGCAGACGGATGCACCCCGGGGCCTTGCGCTGCTGCGCCGCATGGAGGAGGACCCGCCCCGGCAGGTGAACGACCTGTCCGCGCTGAGCGGCTTGCTGGGGCAGCGGCTGCGCATCTCGCCCAGCCAGCTGGAAAAATACTATACCTGCCGTTACGGCTATTTTTTGCAGTATGTGCTGGGCCTGAAGCCCCGCAGACGGGCCGAGCTTTCTGCCGACCAGAGCGGCACCCTGATGCACTGGGTGCTGCAGATGGCGCTGGACCCGCACCCGGATGCGGATAATCCCTGCGCCGGGCTGGCCCCATTTCTGGAGCTGGACGATGATGCCATGGCAGAGCTTGCCAGCCTGCTGGTGGATAAATATGCAAAGCGCTATTTGCCGGAGGATACGGCCCGGTTCGCCTATCTGCTCTCGCGGCTCAAAAAAAGCATGACAAGCCTTTTGTGCTACCTGCGGGACGAACAGAAGCAGTCCTGCTTCCACCCGGCAGCCTGTGAGCTGCGCATCGGCTCCGGGGAGGACGCCGTGCCCGGGCAGGTGTATCATCTCTCGGACGGGCGCACCGTGCAGCTGGTGGGCACGGTGGACCGCGCCGACGAGTGGGTGGAGGAAGACGGCACCCGCTGGGTGCGGGTGGTGGACTATAAGACCGGCACCAAAAAACTGAACCTGAAAGAGGTATACTGCGGGCTGGACTGCCAGATGCTGCTGTATCTGTTCAGCCTGACGCGGGATAAGAGCGGCCGCTTTACCGGTGCGGAACCGGCAGGCGTGCTGTATCTGCTGGCAGACCCGGCCCCCAAGACCACCAACCGCCAGCAGGCACAGCAGGACGTGCAGTACGAGCTGGACGGCCTTGTGAGGGACGAGCAGAAGGTGTTCGATGCCATGGATGCGGATGAGACGGGCCGCTACCTGCCCTTTGGCTACCGCAACGGTGCACCCAGCCCCAGCCAGAAGGATAAGCGTGCCGATATTGCAAAGCTCAACCGCATCCAGCTGCATCTGGATGATCTTGTCACCCAGATGGGCCAGCAGCTTTACGATGGGCAGATCGCTGCAGAACCGCTGGTGGCAGGCGCAGGCAGGAACCCCTGTGTCTGGTGCGACTACAGCTTTATCTGCTGCCACGAGACCGGCATCGGCGAGCGGGCACTGGAAGCCCCGGCCAAACCCTTTGAGCCGGAAGAGACTGAGAACGAGAAGGAAGGTGAGCAGGCATGAGTGAACCCAAATGGACCCCGGCCCAGCGCGCTGCTATTGAGGACCGGGGTGGTGCGCTGCTGGTGAGCGCAGCGGCGGGCAGCGGAAAAACAGCCGTGCTGACCGAACGCGCCGTGCGGCTCATCACCGATCCGGACCACCCGGTGGATGCGGACAAACTGCTCATCGTCACCTTTACCAATGCGGCGGCGGCAGAGCTGCGGGCACGCATCGGGCAGGCACTGCTGCGGCTCAGCCAGCAGCAGCCCCACAACACGAGCCTGCGCCGCCAGCGGATGCTTTTGCAGCGCGCACCCATCTGCACCATTGACGCGTTCTGTCTGGACCTGCTGCACAAGCACTTTCAGGCACTGGACATCCCGCCGGACTTTGCCCCGGCAGATCCCGGCAGCGTGGAGGTGCTGCGGGCTTCGGCGCTGGCCGAAACGCTGGAAAATGCCTACCGCGACCCGGACTTCTGTGCCTTTGCAGACCTTTACGGAAAGGGCCGCACCGATCAGGCCGCAGGCAATACCATCCTGCATGTGTACGATTTTCTGCGCGCTCTGCCGGACTACGACCGCAGGCTGGACGAATATCTGACACCATGGCAGCGGGAAAACGGCTTTGCTTTTACCTGCTGGCATGATCTGCTGCTGGCGGAAGCGGCCCGCTGCGCAAAGGCCGCGCGGGAACTGCTGACGGCAGCGCTGGCAGACTGTAAGGAAGATTTTGTCCTTGCACAGGCACAGGCCGAGGAAAAAGGCAAGACCGCTGCGTCCAAGGCAAAGGCCGTGGCCGGTGTCAACGATAAATTTGCAGAGCCGCTCTCCCGGCTGGAAAGCGCCGCCGCCCTGCTGGGCGAGGTGGAACGGCTGGCTGCGGCAGGGCAGTGGACACCGCTGTACGATAAGCTGACACCCTATGTGCTGGGCATGGAGGAGATACCCGGCTTCAAGGGCATGAAAAAACGGCTGACCGGCGATCATAAGGCGGCGGTCAGAACCCGCGCAGACGAAGCTGCCAAGCTGTTTGAGCACATTACGGAGCTTGTCTCCTGCAGCGAGGAGGAAGCCGAAGCGGACCGCAGAGCGGCCCTGCCCCGGCTGCGGGCGCTGTTTGTCGCCGTGCGGGATTTTGATGCCCGCTTCTCGGCAAAGAAAAAGGAACGCAAGCTGCTGGAATTCAGCGATTTTGAGCATCAGGCCCTGCGGCTGCTGCGCACACCGGATGGCGTGTGCACCCCGCTGTGCCAGAGCATCCGGCAGAGCTATGCCGCCGTGATGGTGGACGAATATCAGGACACGAACGCTTTGCAGGATGCCATTTACCGCTGTCTTGCTTCCCCGGCGGGGGATGACCTGTTTCTTGTGGGCGACCTGAAGCAGAGCATCTACCGCTTCCGTCAGGCCGACCCCAGCATCTTCCGGGCTAAGCTGAACGCATGGGCACCGTTGCCCAGCGGCACTGCCCGCCCCCGCCCGGCAGAGGGAACGCCGGGCACCGATGCACTGCTGGCACTGGATGCCAACTTCCGCTCCGCCCCGCAGGTGGTGGCAGGCATCAACTTTATCTTTGAACAGCTCATGACACCCCAGCTGGGCGATACTGCCTATGGCGACGGCCAGCGGCTGGTGTGCGGTGCACCCGGCGAATACGCCGGCAGCGTGGAGGCACACTTCCTGCCCGACGACACCGCCGAGACCGATGCGGCGTGGATCGCCCAGCGCGTTGAAGAACTGGTGAAAAACGGCGAACCAGTGCGGGACGGCAGCTCCACCCGCCCGGTGCAGTACGAGGATTGCTGCATCCTGCTGGCGGCGCGCGGCGACTTCCTCGCTTATGAGGAAGCGCTCACGGCCCGGGGCATCCCGGTGTATGCGGATGCGCGCGAAAACTTGATGGAAGCAGCGCACATCCGGCCGCTGATCTCGCTTTTGAAGGTCATCGACAACCCGGCGCAGGATATCTACCTTGCCGCCGCCATGCTGGGGCCGATGTTCGGCTTTACGGACGACGACCTCGTCCGTCTCCGGGCCGGGGCGCAGACACCCGATCAGCACACCCGCATCAGCCTCTACGGCGCAGTCCTGCAGGCCGTCCAGAGCGGGGCGGAGGATGATTTCACCCGCCGGGTGCGGGCGTTCTACCAGCGTCTGACGGCCCTGCGCCGGATGGCCCGGAGCGTGCCGGTGGAGGAACTGCTGGAAGAAATTTTTGTTTCCACCGGCTACCTCGCCGCCCTCGGTGCCATGGAGAACGGCCAGCGCCGCCGGGAGGACGCACGGCGCTTCGCCTCCTTCTGCGCAGGGGCGGGCGCGGGCGGCATCTCGGCCCTCGTCCGTGCCATCGACGCGGCCGCGCTGGCGGGCTCCACCGGGCAGGAGACTGCCCCCGGCGGGGCGCGGCCCGGCTGCGTCACCATCATGACCATCCACCGCTCCAAGGGCCTGCAGTTCCCGGTGGTGTTCGTGGCCGACA
>OGIV01002180.1_pt1 | contig 10202 bp, 9 predicted proteins | sample 1571861 | NCBI WGS metagenome assembly OGIV01 (sample SAMEA2582099, study PRJEB24529) | metagenome | biome: Human gut stool | place: China | collected 2011 | reverse complement strand
TCTTATCTGTATTCTGTCAGAGAGCGTCGGAAGTTAGAGAGTGAAATACAGGCATTGGGCAGTCTTGGATTTCAGGCTGATTATACGGAGGACACGGAGTTACCGTTTGAAGTGGAGGGAGCAATACGATTTCCACGGCAGGCGCAGTTTCAGCCACTCAAATTTGCCGCCGGGATCAGCAAAAATCTGAGAATCTATGAACATTCCGAAGTGCGTGAGATGACAGAGTATTTTGCATTGACAGAAAAAGGTTCAGTCGCAGCAGAGAAAATTATCATTGCGACACATTTTCCGTTTATTAATACGAGAGGTTCCTATTATTTAAAGTTATATCAGAATCGTTCTTATGTACTTGCCTGTGCGCATGGAAAAAATCTGAAGGGTATGTATCTTGAAGCAGATAATATCGGATTGTCCTTAAGAAATTACGAAGACTATCTGCTGATAGGCGGAGGCGGTCACAGGTCTGGAAAGGAAAAAAGCAACTGGGATTTACTGCGCGATATCGCAAAGGAATATTTCCCGGAAGCAAAGGAACGCTATTTCTGGGCAACACAGGACTGCATGTCTCTGGATAAAAGACCATACATCGGTCCATACAGTAAAAACACACCGGATCTTTTTGTGGCAACCGGATTTGGACAATGGGGGATGACAGGTTCCATGCTGGCAGCAATGATCTTATCAGACCTCGTACAGGAAAAAAACAATGAATATTCTACTGTTTTTTCACCATCACGCAATATGTTAAAACCACAGTTAATTTCTAATCTGGGCCATGCACTTGTGGGGATTGGAAGGATTGGCGGAAAAAGATGCAGTCATATGGGATGTGTCCTTCAGTGGAATAAAGAAGAACAGACATGGGAATGTCCATGTCATGGCTCAAGATTTTCAGCAGATGGGAAGGTGTTGGATAACCCAGCCTGTGATGGACTAAAAAAGAAACATAAAAAATAGGTATTGAGATTCAAAATAAGCAGTGGTATGATACAAAATCGGAATAAAAACAAAGGAGAAAAATCATGAAATATGTAAGACAGCTTTTAATTATTCTGTTCGTTTCTTTTTTTGGTGAACTTTTAAAATATATCATACCACTATCCATACCGGCGAGTATTTATGGCATGGTACTTCTTTTCCTTGCATTGGAATTGAAAATTTTAAAGGTGTCAGACATCAAAGAAACAAGTAATTTTCTGATCGAGATCATGCCATTGATGTTTGTGCCGGCCGGAGTAGGACTTCTTGATTCGTGGGGAGCTCTGCAGTCAATCTGGATACAGGTGGTTGTCATTACGCTGATCTCAACGGTGATCGTCATGGGAGTTTCCGGAAGCATCACGCAGTTTGTGATCCGTAAAGGAAAGAAAAAGGAGGAGTAAGAACATGAAATCATTTTTGACAGATTCCGTTTTCTTAGGGGTTGTAGTCAGTCTGTTGACCTATGAGTTTGGTTTATGGTTTAAAAGGAAAGTAAAAATCGCAATATTTAATCCACTTTTAATTTCTGTAATTGCAGTTATGGTATTTCTGGTGGTGTTTCATATAGATTATGCAGATTATGAGGAAGGAGCAAAATACATAAGCTATCTGTTGACGCCGGCGACTGTCTGTCTGGCAGTTCCTCTGTATGAACAGTTTGAGTTACTCAAGAAAAATATGAAAGCTGTCATAGCAGGAATTATTTCCGGGGTATTTACCAGCATGACATGTATTCTGGTTCTGGCTTTGCTTTTCCGTTTCGATCATCAGCAGTATGTTACATTACTTCCAAAATCTATCACAACAGCGATCGGAATGGGAGTTTCTGAGGAACTTGGTGGCTATGTGACAATTACCGTTGCGGTCATTATCATCACAGGAATTTTTGGATACATAACAGCGGATGCGGTATTAAAACTTTTTCATATTGAAGAACCTATCGCAAAAGGGATTGCAATTGGTTCTGCCTCACATGCTGTAGGAACTGCAAAAGCGATGGAACTCGGCGAGATAGAGGGGGCAATGAGCAGCCTTTCCATTGCGGTTTCCGGTATTCTGACCGTTGTTGCCGCTATGGTTTATGCTAATTTGTTATAAAATTAAATTTGCTGTCTGTCTGTGACTATGTCAGATATATTTCTCCAAAAACAGGGAAAATGTGCAAGGATTATGGAAAAACTTACAAAAAAATTTATTCAGTGCAATAAAAACATCTATTTGTGCATTAATAGAGTGAAAGGAGTGAAATGATGATACTTTTTGCCTTGACGTCGGACATTAAGCAATCAACAGACTATGCAGATTTGGACAGTCTGCTTTACGGCATTTCCAACGGTGACAAGAAGTGCCTGGAGCAGCTGTATCAGGTTACGCACACATCTGTTTACAGTTTTGCCCTTTCGGTTTTGAAAAACCACCACGATGCAGAGGATGTTCTCCATGACTGTTACGTTGCCGTATGGAATGGAGCAGAAAGCTATGTTTCCCGGGGAAAACCGATGGCATGGATTATAACCATTGCAAAAAATCTGTGTTTGCAGCGGATGAGGGAGCGCAAGAAAGCGGAATGTACATCGCAGGAAGGCTGGGAACTTGCTATCCCGGATACTGATATGCTCACAATGGAGGACAGAAGTATTCTCGTCACCTGCATGGAACAATTGTCCGATGAGGAACGGCAGATAGTGATGCTTCATGCGGCGGTCGGATTTAAACACAGGGAAATTGCCAGGATTATGGAACTTCCGCTGTCGACGGTACTTTCAAAATATGCACGAGCCTTAAAAAGGCTGAAACAATATTTGCAATAGGAGGTGGCAGCAATGACAAATGACGAATTGAATGAGAAGATCCGGCAGGCATGTACTCACGCAGCACCGGATGTGTTGGATGCTGTTCTTTCCGACTGCAATGAGCAGAAAGGACGAGTGATATTGATGACGACAGAAAACAAGAAAAAAACATGGGCAGTTCGAATGGCAGGTTTGGCTGCCGGTTTGTGCCTGATCCTTGGAGGTGGATTGGGAGTCAGGAATTATCAGGTCAATCATACGGTAGATGCTACGGTTTCGCTGGACGTAAATCCGAGCGTGGAGATTAAGATCAATCAGAAGGAACGTATATTGGATGTGATTCCGCTGAACGAGGATGGCAGAACCATTGTCGGTGACATGGATTTCTCAGGCAGCAGTCTTGATGTTGCAGTGAATGCCATAATCGGTTCCATGCTTCAAAACGGCTATCTCAATGAGCTGGCCAATTCCGTTTTGATCAGTGTGGACAATAATGATCCGGTTCGGGGCATGGCATTGCAGGAACGGCTGACGGACGAAGTCAATAAACTGCTTCAGACCGATTCATTCAGAGGGGCTGTGTTGAGTCAGACGGTTGTAAAGAGTGATGAGCTCCAGCAGATGGCAGAACAATATGGGATTACGCTCGGAAAGGCACAACTGATTCAGGAGATTCTCGGCAAAAACTCTTTACATACATTTGATGAACTTGCTCCATTGTCCATCAATGAACTGAATATTCTGCTGGGGAAGGAAGGGGCAGAAACCCATGTTGAGGTTGTTGGAACGGCCAGTGAAAAGGGATATATCGGGGAGACAAAGGCCAAAGAGATCGCACTGGCAAAGGCGGGTGTATCTGAGAGCGACCTGACATTTTATACAGTTGGACTGGACACGCATAAGGGGGTCATGGTCTATGATGTAGAATTTATTTCGGGCAGTTACGAATTTGACTGTGAGGTTAACGCAATGACCGGTGAAATCGTAAAATTTGAAAAAGAATACGATGGCGCTGCTGTTTCAAATGCATCGGTTGAAGAGCACGGGGAGCAGTCGGAGCACAGTCAGACGAAAGAAAACCAGGCTGTCAGCAATATTTCACTGGAAAAGGCAAAGGAGACCGCACTGGATCATGCAGGGGTAAAAGCTACAGATGCGACTTTTGTAAAAGCAAAAAGTGACTATGAAGATGGACGTGCTGTTTTTGAGATTGAGTTTGTTGTTTCTTCCGGCAATACCATCAAGGAGTATGATTATGAGATTGCTGCATCTGACGGAAGTATCATAAGCTATGACTACGACATTGAAGGAGACAGTACACCTACAGCAATACAAGCAGGCAGCAGTCAGAATACAAGTGAAATTACGCTGGAAAAGGCCAAGGAGATTGCTTTATCCCATGCCGGTGTTGCAAGTGCCAATGCTTTTGAGATGGAGGGAAAACTGGATTGGGATGATGGCATGTCTATTTATGAGATTGAATTTAAAGCTGGAGGCTATGAGTACAGCTATGAAGTTGATGCAGCCACAGGATCGAATATACAACATAATCAGGCGTGGGATGATTAAGTGATTCCAATTCGGTAACCAAACCCGCAGAATTTCATAAAATAATCTGAAAATATTTTTATGGAAGAAAATATGTATTGTCAGAATCGAATCAGTTATCGTGTACAGGAAGGAGACTCTCTGTACAAACTTGCAAAACAGTTTCATACAACCGTAACCGAACTTATCCTGCTCAATTCCGGGGTGAACCCATACAATCTTCAGGTGGGAATGCGCCTGACGATCTGCCCGGGAGAGGGATATGTGGATGAGAATGAGAGCAAACCATCCGAGGGGAACACGAACAAACCAACTAAGACTCCTGTGGGTGGAATTGTCATTATCCCGGGAACTACGACACAGCCGGGAACTGCAACACGCCCGGGAACCACAACGCAGCCGGGAAACAACATGGGCGTGGATCTGCGACAGCGCATGCGCATGGCATGGCTCAATCATATTACACTTGTAAAATTCTATCTCATCAGTTTTTTTGAAAACCTGTCAAGCCAGAATGCGTGGAAAGACGCCGTGTACAAAAATGCAGAGGAGATTCTTGCGATTTTTGCTCAGTATTATCCGGCTTCAGCAATGCAGAGATTCCGCAAACTTTTTATGGAGCATTTGCGTCTGACCGATGAAGTTGCAGCCGGCTTAAAGGCTGATCCGGCTTTTTCGGGAGCAGCTATGGAAAACTGGTATATCAATGCGGAGGAAATCGCATCCTTTTTGAGCAGACAGACACCGGCCTACAACGAGACAGAGTTGAGAAAAATGTTCTACGATCATCTTGATATGGAACGTCAGCAGATGGAAGCATATCTGGACGGCGATTATGAGACAGATATTGAAATTTACTTAAGATCACAGCAGAATATGATCGAGCTCGCCGATTTTCTTACAAGTGGACTTCTTGCGCGGTAAATCGTAACAATCATATTATTACTTCTGATTTTAAGTGCCATAATCATAAATTATAAGTGGTTGACATAATTCTAAGTGAGAACGCAGAAAAGCCGAAAAACCGCTTTATTTTAAGAAAAATAGTTTGACGAAATTTGCATTTATGATAAGATATAGTCGTTAGTCCTGACCGGGAAAAAGAAAAACTGCAATCAGGAAAGTGACAGCTGGCTGTGATCGGCCGGTGATAATAGAGAAACAGAATCGAAGGAGTTTGAAAAAATGATTAAAGTTGTGAAATTCGGTGGAAGCTCTCTTGCAAGTGCAGAACAGTTTGCAAAGGTTGGTAAGATTATCCATGCAGACAAAGAGAGAAGATATGTAGTGCCTAGTGCACCGGGAAAAAGAAATTCTAAGGACACAAAGGTAACGGATATGCTGTATGCATGTTATGACCTTGTGGAAAAGGATGAAGATTTCCGTGTGATGTTAATGAAAATCAAAGACCGTTATGACACAATTATTAATGGTTTGAATCTAAAACTTTCTTTAGAGGAAGAATTTAAGAAAATCTCCGAGAATTTTAAAAATAAAGCAGGTGTTGATTATGCAGCGTCCCGCGGTGAGTATCTGAATGGTATCATTATGGCAAACTACCTTGGATATGAATTTGTGGATGCGGCAGAAGTGATCTTTTTTGATGAGGATGGCAACTTTATGCCGGAGAAAACAGATAAAGTACTGTCTGAGCGTCTTGCAAAAACAGAGCGTGCGGTCATTCCGGGATTTTACGGCGCCAAAGAGGATGGAACCATCAAAACGTTTTCGCGTGGAGGTTCTGATATCACAGGATCTATCGTTTCGAGGGCAGTGAGGGCAACCTGTTATGAGAACTGGACCGATGTCTCCGGATTTTTGATCGCAGATCCAAGGATCATCGACAATCCAAAGCCGATCAAGACGATCACTTACCGTGAACTCCGCGAGCTCTCCTACATGGGAGCCGGCGTACTGCATGAGGATGCGGTATTCCCTGTGCGCAAAGCTGGTATACCGATCAATATCCGTAATACGAATGCACCGGAAGATGAGGGAACCTGGATCGTGGAGAGCACCTGCCATCAGTCAAAATATACGATCACCGGTATCGCAGGTAAAAAAGGTTTCGTTTCTGTAAACATTGATAAAGATATGATGAACTCCGAGATTGGATTTGGCAGAAAAGTGTTATCTGCATTTGAAGATAATGGAATTTCATTTGAACATATGCCATCCGGAATTGATACAATGACAATCTTTGTACACCAGCCGGAGTTTGAGGGAAAAGAGCAGGCTGTCATTTCGGCTATCCACAGATATGCGCAGCCGGACAGCATTGAGCTGGAGAGCGATCTTGCACTCATTGCAGTTGTTGGCCGTGGTATGAAATCCACACGCGGAACAGCAGGAAGAATTTTCTCTGCATTGGCACATGCAAACATCAATGTAAAAATGATCGATCAGGGATCATCTGAGTTAAACATCATTATTGGTGTAAGCAACGCAGATTTTGAGAATGCGATCAAGGCGATTTATGATATTTTTGTTATTACACAGTTATAGGATAGATGAAAAAACAAACTACTTTTCGTAAGACAATTGAAAAAGTATGGAAGAATAGGGCTGCAATCGTTATCGCAATTGCAGCCACTGTTTTTATGTGCGGATTGACGGCGCTGGAGTTTGTGGCGCTTCGGATGGAATGGAATCTTCCGGTGCTTGCGTATGTGACAGGTGATTCTGACAGCTATATTTTTGAGGAATACAGAAGTGATGAGATGAAACTGGATGAAAGCACGGAAAACGTAATGTTAGAAGAGGATATGCTGCAAGGCGAAAGTCAGAGCGAAAATTCCGGGAAAGATATCACACAGGGTGAAAGCCAGAGTGAGGATGATATTGTGCCAGGAGAAGGAAAGAACGAGAATGTTCGGCAGGAAGATACAGTGCAGGGCGAAAATCAGCAGGAAAAAGATTCGCAGCAGTCTGCTTCAGATGAAGCGGAATTTCCATATTACATAAAAGTAAATCGCAGACAAAACTGCATTACCGTATATACTTCAGACGAAAACGGCGAATATACGGTTCCCTATAAGGCGATGATCTGTTCCACAGGATTGTACAATGCAACACCGCGCGGCACATTTCATTTATCAACCAAATATCTGTGGCGGGAATTGTACGGAAAAGTATATGGTCAGTATGCAACCCGGATCACAGGAGGCGTTTTGTTTCATTCGGTTCCATACTATAAAAAATCAAAAAGTGCTCTGTGCACAGAAAAATATAATAAACTTGGACAGCAGGCATCTATGGGATGTGTGCGGCTCACGGTGGAAGATGCAAAATGGATCGCAGATAACTGTCCATCGGGAACAACCGTGGAAATTTATGAGGATGATGATCCGGGACCACTGGGAAAACCTGAGGCAGCGCATATTGATACAGACAGTCCGAATAAAGGCTGGGATCCGACAGATCCGGATGTAGAGAATCCATGGCATCAGCTGTCAGATGATGAATAAAAAATAAACATGAAAAAGGCGACATCGAAATTTTTTTTCTTTCAATGCCGCCTTTTAAACTATTTCGTCCATGGGACTATACCTCGCTATTCTTTTTTCTACTGTTCGTTCTGTTTGCCGCTTCATTTTGAAATTTCTAAACAATTTTTCTTATTGCCTATCATTTCTTTTATGAAACTCTCAAACAACTCTTTTGGACTTCTTCGCTTTTCTCTTCAATCTCTGAACCTGTTTTCTTATGACATTTGGAATTGTATCATATAAGAATGTTTCTAATCTGATACTAATTCAGGATTCCTTTCTTAGGATCGTCATGTTTTCATTTCATCTTTTGAAGGTAAAACCGAATGCAATTACTGTTTTGGTGGACTGTACCTCGATTCTTTTAAAATTCTTTTGGGTAAATCGTTATGTTTCTGGTGGTCCGTACCTCCTGTCTTTCATATTCTATTAGGTATTTCGTTACGTTTCTGGTGGACTGTACCTCCTTTTTTTTCTCTCTTGTTTTTTGTTAATTTAGTTATAACAGATAAAAGAGAAAATGTCAATAATAAAATTAGAAAAATATAAAATAATTTTTAAAGATAAAAATAATTATATTAATTTTGCGAAATATTCAGAAAATATAAAAAGCATAAAAAATATAAGCAGGAACGAAAAATCCATATGCAGGACAACTTTGCAAAACATCAGATGGGAAGGAACCGGGAAACATTTCTTTCATATAATAAAATGAAGGGAGCGTAGGTGTGAAGGATATGAACGGTCAAACAATACTTCTTATAAGCGATATGCGTCAGGTATATCTGGCAGAAATCCTGACAAAAAAAGGGATGAGTGTGCGCTGCCTGGACATCAGAAACAGTCAGACAGTAGAAGAACAGCTTTTAAAATTAAAAAAATTTCTTGCCGGGGCGGCAATGCTGGTGCTTCCAATCCCGGTAACAAAAGTTCCAGAGCAGGAGCGGCTGAATGAAATTTTAAATAAAAATCTGGCAAATGATACGCTGGTGCTTGGTGGATGTTTTACAGAAGAACAGCGGGAACTTTTGGACAGGAGAGGAATCCGTTACCTTGATTTTATGGAGGATGAAGTGGTGGCACAGGAAAATGCGGTGGCAACGGCAGAGGGTGCGATCGCAGAACTTACCAACCACAGTCCTTATAATATAGAAGGTGCCAAAATTCTGGTGACCGGATACGGAAACTGTGGAAAGGCAATCGCAAAGAAACTCCGGGGACTGGGAGCGAGGGTGACAGTGCTTGCCAGACGCCGCGAGGTAAGAAAGCAGGCAAAAGAAGATGGATTTTATGCAGTTGATTTTGCATTCGGACCGGAGGAGGCAATGGGAGCGGCAATGCTTGTAAATACTGTGCCGGCACCGGTTGTGACGCGGGTGATCATCAAGGAACTTCCGCGTGATGCCTATATTCTGGATATTGCCTCAAAACCTGGCGGAACAGATTTTGCATGTGCAAAAGAGTTTGGCATCCGGGCAGATTTAGTGCTTGGCATTCCGGGAAAATATGCGCCAAAAGAAAGTGCATATATTCTGGAACGGTCCATGGAACGTTTTGCCGCAAAGTAAAAAACATAGACAGATAGATTCGTTTTTACAGAAAATGTGTGACAGAAAATATAGGTAACGAAATGATTCTTGATTTAAATAAAGCAGGAAGGTATGGAAAATGGATTTTTCAAAATGTAATATCGGACTTGGAATCACAGGTTCCTTCTGTATGTTTTCAAGAGCCAGAAAGGAAATAGAAAGGCTGACAGAACTTGGCGCAAATGTGATCCCTATTTTTTCATTTAATGCACAGACCTGTGATACCAGGTTTGGAAGCGCAAAAGATTATGTGGAAGGGATCTGTGATATCACAGGGAATGAGGGAATACGCACTATCTGCGCAGCGGAGCCGATCGGACCGAATAATTTTCTGGATATCATGGTGATCGCACCGTGTACCGGAAATACTGCGGCAAAACTCTGCAACGGGATCACAGATACACCGGTTCTTATGGCAGCCAAGGCACACATGAGAAATGGAAAGCCGCTTGTGATCTCGATTTCCACGAATGATGCACTTGGAGCGAATTTTAAAAATATCGGTATGCTTATGAATACGAAAAATGTGTATTTTGTTCCGTTTGGGCAGGATAACTGTAAGAGTAAGCCAAATTCCCTAATCGCCAAAATGGAATTGCTGCCGGAGACCATTGAGTATGCTTTGAATGGCAAACAGATTCAGCCGGTCATTCAGAATCCGGATTAAACCGGAGTTTCACTTACCGTGGAGCAGCAGATTTTGTGGTGCTTTCTTAGGGTGTGAAGGGCAGATATAAGCGTCCTTTCACAAGTCGTGATTTTATAGGTTTATGAAAAGAAAAACGGTACAGACGAAATAT
>OGIV01002178.1_pt1 | contig 10208 bp, 9 predicted proteins | sample 1571861 | NCBI WGS metagenome assembly OGIV01 (sample SAMEA2582099, study PRJEB24529) | metagenome | biome: Human gut stool | place: China | collected 2011 | reverse complement strand
CGCTCACATCGCTACTGCTCGCATCCTGCGGCAGCACGACGTGCGCGGGACGGTGCAGCGCGCCGCGCACCACAAACAGGAGCACCAGCAAAACGAGCGCGACGAAAGCAGCGCCAATGGGCGTCACCCTCCGCTTTCTCATTCCGCTCCACTCCCTTCTTTCATTCCGTCAAAATCAGGCGTTAAAATCCGCGGGGCGCTCGCTCCGGCGGCCAAAGTGCCACAAAATCGCGTCGGCGATGCGTGCGCAGGCGTGGCCGTCGCCATAGGGGTTGACGGCGTGCGCCATCGCGTCGTACGCCTCCCTGCTGCGAAGAAGCTCGTTGCCCATGCGCAGCACGTCGTCGTACTCGACGCCGCAGAGCTTCACCGTGCCGGCGACGACCGCCTCGGGACGCTCGGTCTCTTTGCGCATGACAAGGACGGGCTTGCCGAGCGCAGGGGCCTCCTCCTGGAGTCCGCCGCTGTCGGTCATCACCATGTAGCAGCGCGCCATAAGATTGTGCATCTCGTCCGCGCTCAGCGGGTCGATCAAATGCACGCGCGGCGTACCGGCAAGGAACTTCTGCGCGTTCTCGCGCACGACGGGGCTGAGGTGCACGGGATAGACAAGTTCGCAGTCCTCGTTCTGGAGAGCGATATCGCGCAGCGCGGTCATGATGTTCTCCATGGGCTGGCCGTAATTCTCGCGGCGGTGGCACGTCACGAGCACGACCTTTCTTGAATAGTCCAGCTCGTTGAGCAGTTCTGTTGTAAAGCGGTAGTCCTTGCGCACCGTTGTTTTCAGTGCGTCAATGACCGTATTGCCCGTGATGAAAAGGCCCTCGGTCACGCCCTCTTTGAGTAAGTTCTCGCGGTTATTTTTCGTCGGGCAGAAATAGAGGTCGGCGATGGCCGTGACGAGCTTGCGGTTCATCTCCTCGGGGAACGGGGAGTATTTGTCGTAGGTGCGAAGGCCCGCCTCCACATGTCCGACGGGCACCTTGTGGTAAAAGGCCGTCGTGCTCGTGTCGCCGTGGACTAAGATCATGTCAGGCTTTAATTGCTCGATGGCGTCGTCCATACCGAGCAGACACTTGCTCGTGATGGTCGAGAGCGTCTGCCGCGGGGTCATAATATCAAGGTCGCAGTCGGCCTTGAGGTCGAAGACCTCCATCACGCTATCGAGCATTTCGCGGTGCTGCGCCGTCACGCAGCAAAGGCTCTCGATCTCGTCGCGCGAGGCAAGCTCCTTGACAAGCGGGGCCATCTTGATGGCCTCGGGCCGCGTGCCGAACACGCTCATAATGCGCAGTTTTTCCATTTATGCTTCCTCTTTTTTCTCTTCGTTGGATTCTTCTTCAGGTTCCGCAGGCACGGTTTCCGCCGGTGTGGCGGTCTCTGTGCTCTTCTCCTCTGCCGCGGCCTTTTCCGCCTGCAATGCCTTGTCGATATCGCGGCGGAAGATGACGCGCGAGGCGAGGAACGCCGCCACCGCCAGCAGCACCGCGATGCCCAGCGCGACCACGGCTGCGCGGCCGCCCCTGGGCAGCCGGCGCCAGCGGCTCTGCTTCGGCCGGGCATCCCCGGCCTGTGTATCGCTTTTCGTTTTCAATTCGTTCATTTTTACTTTCCCCTATCCTCTGCGGATGTTACCTTTTTATGCGCCGCCCCACGGCGCGGATGTCACAGCTGTAATACAAAAATGCCATACCGGAAAACAGCGTCAGCCCCAGCGCGCGCCATGTGAACCAGCCGTGCTGGATGCTGTGGGTGCGCAGCACGATGAACCACGCGGGAGTCATCAGGGTGCAGAGCAGCAGCGCACGGATAAGCGGCTGCCTGCCGCGGATGCTCCGCACAAACAGCGCAGCCAGCAGCACAAGGGCGGCTGCAAGCGGCCAGAGCAGCCGCCGTTCGTTCAACGCATTGTATACAAATGCAAAAATATTACTCCATGTCAATTCCATGCCGTGCCATGTATCGGCGGCGGTACGCACCCCCCCCTGATGCAGCGCATCGGCAATGACATTCTGTCCGGTGACAAGCCCCGCCAGCACCCACTTGGACGCCCAGCAGAGCAGATACCCCACGCCCCAGCAAAGGCTGCCGCCCACCACAACGCCGCACTGCGGCAGACCGGCGCGCAGGCGCTGCTGCGGCTCCAACAGCCAGCAGACCAGCGGCAGCCCCAGCGTAAGAATCGGCGTGACCAGCAGATCGCAGAAGGCCGTTGCCGCCCCCAGCACCAGCAGCGCAAGGCAGAGGGCATCGCTGCGGCGGAACTTTGCCAGCACCCAGACACAGCCCGCATAGCCAAGAGCAAAGCAGGTAAAATACTGCACCTGATGCGGCACCCAGAACACGGTGACCAAAAGCTGGCTGGCGGCAAACCAAAGGCAGGCCCGCAGCCCGCAGCGGCGGCGCAGCAGCCACAGCACGGCCGCCAGCAGCGCCAGCAGCACGGCATACTGCACGATGCGCACGCCGGTGATCGTTGTGACCAGCAGCAGCGGCCGCAGCCAGATCAGATAGCCGTGCCAGTACCGCGCGTAGGAGAAGGGCGTCAGCGCGGGGGCATCGGTGCGCTGCGCACCTGTGCTCCAGTCCTTTTCTATGTACCATTGCAGGTCCTCAGCCAGCGACTCAAAGTTATCGACATTGTAGGCCGTGTTCGTCATCATAGCCGTCAGCGGCGGGGCCTCATCGGCGGAGGCTGCCTCAAACAGCATGACGGTGTCGGTGTAGTTGTCCATCTGGAACAGCTTAAAGCCGAAGTATTCCGGGTACAGCCCTTCCTCAGCGATCGTCTGCGCGGAAGTATATACATGGTCGCGCACCGGCCCGCCGGGCAGGGCATACGCCGCCAGCAGCAGCGCAAACAGCACCGCCAATGTGGCTGCAAAGGCCACCAGCGCCCGCAGGGCAAAGGGCGGCTTTTGGTTTTGCAGGTTCGCCATACGGCACCTCTTTCACACAAAAATGCAGTATAATTATAAAACAAAACCCCCGCGGTTTCAACCGTGGGAGTGTGAAATGTTTATGGCGTGAAAAACTGGAAATCCACCCGGCAGCCTTACACCATGTCGGTCTGCCGCGACACCGAAAGGACGATGCCCATCTCGCCGAGCAGCATGAGCAGGCTTGTGCCGCCGGACGAGAAAAACGGCAGACTGATGCCGGTGTTGGGGATCGTGTTCGTCACGACCGCGATGTTGAGGATCGCCTGCAGGATCACCTGCACCACAAATCCCACCGTCAGCAGCGCGCCGAATTTATCCCGCGCCCGCACGGCGATGGACATGCCGCGCAGAAGCAGCAGCAAAAACAGCGCCACGACCAGCGCCGCGCCGATAAAGCCCAACTCCTCGCACAGGATCGAGAAGATAAAGTCATTCTGCGGCTCCGGCACATACAGGTATTTCTGGCGGCTGTTGCCCAGTCCCAGCCCGGCCAGCCCGCCGGACGCGATGGCATACAGGCTCTGGATGGTCTGGTGTCCCTCCCCCAGCGGGTCGGCAAAGGGGTCCCGCCACGATGCCAGCCGGTCAGTGGCATAGGGCACCAGCTGCGGCAGCAGCACCACCGCTGCCGCGATGGCCGCCGCCCCCATGCCCCCCGCCAGCGCAAACCAGCGCAGCCCCGTACCGCCCACGAACATAAGCACCGCCCCGATTGCGAGGATGAGCAGCGTACCGGAGAGGTGCGGCTCAAGCAGCATCAGCACCGTGACAAGGCCCAGAATCAGCGCAAACGGCAGCACACCGGTGGAAAACGACCGCATTCGATCATGATTCAGCGATATAATGTGGGAAAACACCAGCACCACCGCAAATTTTGCGATCTCGCTTGGCTGCAGCGTGCCCAGCCCGGGCAGCACGATCCACCGCTTGCAGCCGTTGTACTCCGGCATAAAGAGAACGACCGTCAGCAGCGCCAGCGACAGGGCCAGCACCGGCCATGCCAGCCGGTGCCAGATATGGTAGTCCACCAGACTGGCCGCGTACATGGCCGCCACCCCCAGCGCCGCAAACAGCAGCTGCGGGCGGATGTAGGTGTAGGCATCGCCGCGGCGGTAGAGCGCGACTGCATACCCAGCTGAAAACAGCATGATAAGCCCATAGCTGAGCAGCAGCAGCAAAAGGATAAGAAACGGTACATCAAAGGTGGGCAGCGCGCCGAATTTATCCCGCGCCCGCACCCTGCGCACAAGTTCAGACATACAAAAGCCCCCTGCGCAGATTGTACGCAGAGGGGGCGGTTTTTATTCCGCTGCTTTCAGGCCTTGCAGTGTGTAGCCGTTGTCGCCGTTTTGCACGCTCTGGGCGCTGGCCTCATAGCAGGCCCGCAGCATCTCCATGTTGGGCTGCGGGGCGTCCGGGTCAGTGATGGTGCCGGTGGCCAGAGCCTCGTTGTAGTTGTCGATGATCTGGCCGCAGATGCGTTTGCGGTCGCGCAGCGGCGTCATCAGGTTTGCCATCCACTGCTGGTACATGCCGTCGCAGCAGCTGCCGTGGTTGGCAAACAGAAAGTAGTATTCCTGCTCGACCTCAAGCGGCGAGGCCTGATGCTTGTAGTAGTCTGCCAGTGCGCTGCGCTTCTTGTCAGTGGAAAAGCCGCAAATATCATCGAGACCCCGGGGGAACAGCTCCGGGTGGCGCACCCACTTGGAGTAAGCCTCAACCGGGATCTTCAGCGCATCGAAAATATCCAGAAAATCCTCAAGCGTGATCTTCATTTCGCCCTTTTCCCATTTCTGGATCGTGCGCCTGTCCCGACCGAGGCGTTCCGCCAATTCACGCTGCGAAACCCCTGCGTCCTGACGCGCTGCAGCGATTGCCTCTGCCACGCGTATTCGATGTTCGACCATACCTTCCAACTCCCCTTCTTTTGAACGCAAATCGCCGCCGGGGAGCTCTGTGACAGGCGGCGCATAATGTACCGCCAAACTTCCCGGTCACTGGCTGTGTACTTTGTACACCGGAATGTGGTATAGTGAAAAAAGTTGATATTCCAGCATCTTCCGGTGATGTAACCATTTTACATTCTTTTCCATTTATTGTCAATCTTTTCCTATACTTATTGTATAATAATTCAGAGAAAGCAGGTGAAAATCGTGTACGTCTACCGCGCTGTCCGCCAAAAGTTGTCCACCCCCGAAACAGGCCCCTATGCCACCTTCGGCATTCTGGCCCTGCGTCTTGAGGCCGGACAATGCCAGAAGGTCTGCCTTGCCGCGGATGTGTCCACTTCCCGCCGCTTTGCCGCCGACCTGGCCGACCGCTGTACTGCGGGCCAGCTTGACCCGCGCCAGCTTAACGATGTGATCGAGGACGCACTGGCTTTTTAGGGGCATGGCAAAAGTTTCGGGGACAAATGCGCCCAAAAATTCCCGGCCGGCTTTTCAGTTGGGAAGGGGTCTCTCCGGGTGAGCATCCCCCTTGTCCGGTACCTGCCGTTGCTCCTGAAGTCTCGACGGCAGTGCCTTCTCCTGATTGATTTTTCTCAGCACCTGTCTGCGGGTTTGCGCGCCGGCACTCATAACATATGCTGCTGGGTGTCTTGAATTGCCGATGCATTCCTGCTCTGCGGCCACAGGACAGGCGGCAGGCCCATTTATCTCCCTGCGCTGTTCCTGCATTCCCGTATGTCTGCGCTGCCGGTCCTTGTTTTCGTGGTCCGCAGCTTACTCTGCGCCTTCTGCATTTTTCCCACAGCTCTTCCGATACAATGTGCGGGAAATTTCCCTTGACATACTTCCGTTCCTCTTCCGGGATACTGACTGATTTGTGGGTAAGATTGTCCGTGCAGCAGACTACCCTGCGGTACATATAGCCCTTGTAAATCGGATTTTTTACAATTCCGAAAACTTGTATATTCGTCCAGCTAGCGGAGTCACCTTTATTCCGGATGAGAAATCCTCTGTACGCGCCAAGGTTGAACATATTTTTGCTGTAGTTAAGCTGCAGCTTCGTTTCCGAAAGGCGCGATACCGAGGGTTACCATGCAAGCAGATTTTGGAAGGCCTCTGACCTTTTGTGGCTGGACGTTTTCCTGTTTTGGGAAAAACTCAATTGTACGGTGGTACTTTTGACCCACTGTGCGTTCGGCTTGCCTGAAAATACGAGAGAGAGAACCTCCTTGGCTCTTCCCTATCGCAAATTTACAAGCAAGTATGCCCCACGATCCACAATCGAGCCAGCTTGAGGATACCCTGGCAGAGCATGTTCTTCTGCGTAGGCCTGTGCCTGTTTGTGCAGAATTTCACTGTGCTGCATGGTAAAGTTAAACCCATAGTATTGGAACAGGTTTTCTGCCGCCGAACCATATACGCCATCAAGCTCACCAAAAGCAACAGCCGCCCAGGTCAACACGGAATTGCAGTTTGTATCCACATACTTTACAATATCGCCCGTTTCCCAATCTGGCTTATGTTCCCGAAACTGTTTGTATATAACGCTCTGATTCGGATTTGCAGTTGTATATCGAGTAATATTGCCTGCAAGTGTGTATTGACCTACCAAAACTACCGGCTTTGATATGTCATAGCTCTGCTCTAACTCCGTGCCGATAGATCTCACTACCGCCGCTTCTTCATTTGATCGTTCATAATTCAATGCAAGCATATGGTTTAGATACATTGCCTGATGGACACATAGTACTGCTAGACCTAATTGTACCGCCGCCACAATCAAATTTCGCTTATGAAACAGTTTACAAAGAATTTCATATACTGCAAGTACAACCAAAGCAAAAAACAGGGCAAATGTCTGACATGTACGGTAAGCAGAATATACGCCTTGCAAGAGCGAGAGTAATACCAATGACAGCAACATGCCTGCACCTGTAAATAGCAGATACTTTTTTCGGCACCGCATTGCTACAATCACAATCATCGGCACAAAGATCACTACTGCAATCGTCAATTCACGGATTGGCAAATAAAAGCAACCACGCAGCCAATACTGGATAATCAAATTTTTTATCAGCAGCTTTGCCAGGTATTCAAATGGATAGAACACCCACGCAATTGCCGTTGCGCCATTTGCGCTGGCCTGCGCAGGCAGTACCATGTTGATAAGCATTTGCAGAAACACGCGCAGACACACCCCGACTATCAATGCCGCTGCATACCATAGTCCTTCCTTTACTAAGGCCAAAAACCGTGTCTTTTCTTTGCTCTCATACTCTTGCAGCGAGAGCATCGCAAAAACTGCCAACACATATACAACCGCTAAGGATTCATAAGACGAGCAAACGATTAACATACAGACAGAAGCCGCTGTAAACCGCAGCAGCTTCTGCACCCCTGACTGATGCCAACTATCCCAAAGTAAATTTAGTGCTATCGCATCCAACAAATATCCACCGCAAACGCAAACATTTGCTCCGCTGTATTCCCATATTTCGTTTATCAGCGGATAAGAGATAAATATACAGGAGAATACTCCGTAGCCAAACATACTGATTTGACCATTGGACACCTTGTGCAGCAACATGCAAAAATGCACAGCGGCTGCCCCAAGAAGTATGGCAGCTAACAGGTCGATGCCGGGCTGATAGCTAGGGTCTGCCGTTCCGTATCCCAAAAGCCCTGCCCAAAAATTCATGCCGAATCGCCCAGTTGAAAGCATTACACCGCCGGATCCAACATAGCGGTCTCCCTCTAAGGTGTCAATTCCGACCGAAACCGTTGCAATGGAATAGCCATAGCTCAGCAGCAATGTAAGCATCAACGCTGCCATGTAGCACTTATTCTGTAAAAAGTGAAAAAGATCGGTTTTGTATTTTCTCATTTACTTGGATTCCTGCTGAAAATTCAGCCTTTCTTCCTCAACGACCAGCGGGCGATTCATGATGCGTGTGTTCATAGCCATAACATATTCACCAAGAAATCCAAGAAAAGCCAACTGAATACCGCCCATAAAGAAAATCGCAATCATCATAGGAGCATAGCCAGCCGTAAAGTTATACCAGAACAACAACTTCGCAATCAAATAAAAAAGCCCAAACAAAAAACTAATTCCCGCAAAAATAAATCCCACAAATGTGGCCAGCCGCATCCCTACCTTTGTGTAGCTAGTAAAGCTAAGCATTGCTGCATCGTATAAGCTATACCAGTTGTTATGGGTTTTGCCTGCGCGGCGCTGTGGCTGTGTATACTCGATTTCTTTGCGCTCAGGGCCAAGCTCCGCCACAATTCCGCGGATAAAAGGTGTCGGATCCTTCAGTTCCCGCAATGTTTGAATAAAACTTTTGTCGTACAAACCGAATCCGGTAAACTGTTCAATCTGTTCACAACTGCTCATTTTCTTGATCGTCTTGTAATAGCAACCACGCAGCCAATACATAAAGCCGTTTTCTTTGCTCTGAGTCTTACGACCAATTACGATTTTATAACCTTTTTCCCATTCGGCTACAAATTTAGGAATCATCTCCACAGGATCCTGAAAATCTGCGCACATCGTAATCGTGCAGTCACCGGTGGTATGAATCATTCCGTAGTACGGGCTATTAAACTGACCAAAGTTCTTGACATTGAAAATTGCCTTGACATGCTTGTCCTCGGCGCAGATCTGCCGGATGATGGCACGGGTGTCGTCCTCGCTCTTATTGTCGATGAACAAAATCTCATAGTCGTAGTTCGGGCAGCTCTTGACCAGCTCATCGCGCACAGCCTCATAGATGGGGCGGGCGTTCTGCTCCTCGTTGTAGCAGGGGATCATTACCGAAATCGTCTTTTTCTCACTCATTTTGTCTCTTTCCTTACCCACTCAATGGTTTCGCGGATTCCTTCTTCAAACGGGGTCGCGGGCCGCCAGCCGGTGTCCTCCTGTAAGGCCGACGTGTCCGCCTGCAGGTGCATGACCTGCAGCGGGCCGTAGGGGACCTCCCCCAAGCCCAGCGGCAGCGCCGGGTCGATGGCGTCGCGCAGCGTCTCGATGTAGTCCTTCAGCGGGCAGGCCGTGCCGCTGCCCAGCGGGTAGACCCTGCCGTCCTGCCCGCTGACGGCCAGCGCGTAGAACGCAGCTGCCGCGTCGGCGGCGTACAGGTAGTCCCACTGCTGGATGCCCGCGGTCAGAGCGGGCTTCTCGCCGTGCAGCAGCTTACGGATGGTTCCGCTGATCATCGTGGCCGGACCGTCGTGCGGGCCGTAGACGCTCAAAATGCGCGTCCAGATGTGGGCTACGCCCTGCCTCTGGCACTCGACGCGGCTCATCTGGCCGGCGCACAGCTTGGCCATGCCGTAGCCGTTTTCCGGGAAGCAGGGGGTCTGCGCGGTCAGCACACCCTCCACGCGGCCATACTCGGCCTGGCTGCCGGCTCCGATAAAGACCTGGCAGCCCAGCTGCGCCGCGGCGCGGCAGGCCGCAATGGTGTAGCGGATGTTCTCGATCTGCGCCGGCATGTCGTTGCGGCCCGGGCCGATCGTGTGCGCCCACGCAAAGTGGAAGAACGCATCTGCCTTTTCCGGGATCAGCTCCGGCAGCGCGGCCAACTCCGCCGCGTCACAGGGCACCACATGCAGCCGCGCGTCCTGCGGCAGCAGCGCCGCCCGCGCACTACCCGGGTGGGTGACCGCGTAAACCGTCACCCCCTCCGCCAGCAGCTTTGCACACAGCGCCATCCCGATTGCCCCCGTAGGACCGGTGATGATGGCGGTTCGGATTTGTCTCTTGCCTTGTTCCATATTGAACCCCTGCTTAGTTAATTGCCTTCAGCTTGCTCTGAAAAGATACCGTCCACGCCTTTATCAGTCTGCGCATCAGCTGGCCTGCAGCATACACAATCGCCGCCGCCAGTAGACTGAGTCCGATGGTGAACGCGAGCTTCTGTCCGAACGTGTCCTCCATGTGGAGCATTTCAAACACGTTGGACAGATAGAACACCATATAAAAATGGCTCAGGAAGATCGGCATAGACGCCTTGCCCAGGAAGCGCACAAACCCATTGTCGAGTTTCTGATACAGCAGCGACTTGCCGCTTACCGTGACCGTGAACGCCCCCCCTAATGCCACAATGACAAACGCATCCAGCAACGGGCGGAAGTCGTTCCGGCTCCAAGTGTGGTAGAACACCCATATGTACACGGCGACCTCAAAAGCCGTCAGGGCAGCCGCCATTCCTTTTGTTATGTTGATGCCACGCACCTTCTGTGTCACATAGTGGGCCAGTACGCCGCCCAGAATGCCCGCAAAGGCACGCAACAGGCCTGTGTTGAGCCAGCC
>OGIV01002175.1_pt1 | contig 10225 bp, 8 predicted proteins | sample 1571861 | NCBI WGS metagenome assembly OGIV01 (sample SAMEA2582099, study PRJEB24529) | metagenome | biome: Human gut stool | place: China | collected 2011 | reverse complement strand
CGTGCTGGCCCTGCGGGGCGACCGCAGCCCCACCCGCCCCGAAAGCCCGGACTTCCGCCATGCGAGCGACCTGACCTCCTTCATTAAATGGAAGAAGCCGGATTTCTCGGTACATGGTGCCTGCTACCCGGAGGGACACCCCGAGGCAGACACCCTGCTGCACGATGTTGAGAATCTGCGGATCAAGCAGGCCGCCGGTGCCGAGCATCTTGTGACCCAGCTTTTCTTTGACAACATGCATTTTTATCGCTTCCTCAATCTGGCGCGCCGCGCCGGCATCACGCTGCCTGTCTCGGCTGGTGTTATGCCGATTGTCAAGCGCAGCCAGATCGAGCGCACGGTTTCGCTTTCCTCAGCCAGCCTGCCCTCGGAGTTTACCCGTATGATCTCCCGCTATCAGGACGATCCGGCCTCGCTGTATGATGCCGGCATCGACTATGCCGTCAAGCAGCTGCGCGATCTGATCGAGGGCGGCGCCGACGGCATCCACCTGTATGCCATGAACGATGCTGCCGTAGCCGCCAAGGTCTACGATGGCATCCGGGATCTGCTGTAATGGAGCGCCGCAAGCCTGCCGCCATTGACCGCGCCACAGCGCTGCGCTATATGGGGGCCGCCGGTTGGACACCGGATGCCGCTACCGCAGCCCTGTTGGACAAGGCGGAGGAGCAGGTGCTGGCAGCGGCTGCTCCGCGCGCCGTATACCGCCGCCTGCCGCGCACAGCACTGCCGCTTGAGGACTGCGGCACAGATCTTACCCGTCATCTGCTCGGCTGCGGAGAAGTGCTGCTGCTGGCTGCGACCCTTGGGTCTGAGATCGACAAGCTGCTGCGCCGGATGGAGGTATCCGACATTGCGCTGGCAACCGCCGCCGATGCGCTGGCCTCCGTGCTGCTGGAGCAGGTCTGTGATGCGCTGGAAAGCGAGCTGCGCGCCGCTGTGCAGGCGCAGGGCGATTTCATGACGGGGCGCTATGCCCCCGGCTATGGTGACTGCCCGCTGGAGCTGAACGATACCCTTTGCCTGACCGTGGACAGTGTGCGAGGCTGCGGTCTGGCTGTGACCCCCCAGCACCTGCTGACCCCCCGCAAAAGCACCACCGCCATTGTAGGCATTGCCGATCACCCTGTGACCGGCACCCGCGCAGGCTGTGCGACCTGCCATCTGCGGGATACCTGTTCGTTCCGCAAGCGCGGCACGACCTGTTTCAAACAAGATCGATAGGGGAGAATCGTATGCAGATCCGTGAAGTTTTTGACCGTAAGCGCTTTGTCCTTCTGGACGGCGGCATGGGCACCCAGCTGCAGACCCGCGGCCTGCAGCCCGGGCAAAAGCCCGAGCTGGCCGCTCTGGAAATGCCGGATACCCTGACCGCCATCCACGCCGATTACGCCCGCGCAGGCGCGGACATCCTGCTGGCCAACACCTTTGGTGCCAACGCCAAAAAGCTTGCAGGCTGCCCCTGCACGGTCGAACAGGTCGTTTCTGCCTCGATTGCCTGTGCGCGCAGCGCCGCCGCAGAAACCGGCGCACTGGTAGCCTTGGACATTGGCCCTTTGGGCGAGCTGCTGGTTCCGGCCGGCACCCTCAGCTTTGAGGATGCCTACGCCGAGTTTGCGCAGGTCATCCGTGCCGGTGCGGCAGCCGGGGCGGATCTTGTCTTTCTGGAAACGATGACGGATCTGTATGAATTGAAAGCGGCTATTCTCGCCGCCAAGGAAAACTGCGCCCTGCCGGTCTTTACCTCGATGAGCTTTGAGAGCCGCGGCCGCACCTTTACCGGCTGTACGGTGGAAAGCTACGCCGTCACGGCAGCCGGCCTCGGTGCCGATGCCGTGGGCATCAACTGCTCGCTGGGGCCCAAGGAGATTCTGCCGTTTGCACAGCGGCTCTGCCGCAGCGTCCCCGCCGGTGTGCCGGTTTTTGTCAAGCCCAATGCCGGTCTGCCCAACCCGGACGGCAGCTACAACCTGAACGCCGAGGAATTTGCCGCCGAGATGAAGGCGTATGCCTCGATCGGTGTTTCGATGGTGGGCGGCTGCTGTGGCACAACGCCTGCCTTTATCGCCAAGCTGCAGCAGACCTTTGCCCCGCTGGTTCCTGCTGAAAAGATTCCTATCCGCCGCAGCTGTCTGTGTACGCCGGTTCGCTTTGTCGAGGTGGACGGCATCACCGTTGTGGGAGAGCGCATCAATCCCACCGGCAAAAAGCGTCTGCAGCAGGCTTTGCGGGACGGTGACAGCGCCTATCCCTGCGCACAGGCCGTAGCTCAGGCCGAGGCCGGTGCCCAGGTGCTGGATGTCAATGCCGGTCTGCCCGGTATTGACGAGGCCGCCACACTGGAGCATCTGGTCAAGGACCTGCAGGCCATCACGGATCTGCCGCTCCAGCTCGATTCCTCCAACCCGGAGGCTCTTTCCCGTGCGCTGCGCATCTACAACGGCAAGCCCATCGTCAACTCGGTCAACGGTGAGCAAAAGACGCTGGACACCATCCTGCCCCTTTGTAAGAAATACGGCGCTGCCGTTGTCGGTCTGGCACTGGACGAGCACGGCATCCCGGCTGACGCCGAAGGGCGCTTTTCCATTGCAAAGCGCATTGCCGCTGCCGCCAATGCGGCCGGTATCCCGAATGAGGATATTTACATCGACTGCCTGACGCTGACTGCCAGCGCCCAGCAGGAGGGAGCCGTTCAGACGCTGGAGGCGCTGACCCGCTGCAAAAAAGAGTTGGGTGTGCGCACGGTGCTGGGCGTTTCCAACATCAGCTTTGGTCTGCCGTGCCGCGGCTATCTGAACACCACCTTCCTGACAATGGCCATGTCGGCCGGGCTTGACCTTGCCATCATGAATCCCAACACGCCGGAGATGATGGCCGCCGTGCGCGCCTACCGGGTGCTGACAAGTCAGGACAAGCAAAGCTCCGACTATGTAGCCGCCTACGCCGATGTACAGATCCAGACCACCCAGACGAGCAAGTCCGCCGCCACCGTGGCTGAGGTCGGCTCGGCTGCTCCGGGCGGAGATGCACTGTTTGAGGCGGTGCGGCGCGGCTTGAAGGCCGAGGCCCGCGCTGCCGCAGACGCTGCCCTGACGATGCGGGAGCCGCTTGATGTCGTAAACGCCTCTCTGATCCCCGCGTTGGATGCCGTGGGGGATGGCTTTGAGAAGGGAACTGTTTTCCTGCCGCAGCTGCTGCAGGCAGCCACCGCCGCCCAAGCCGCCTTTGAGTCCATCAAGGCGAAAATCGCCGCCTCGGGGCAGGCACAGGGCAGCAAGGGCAAGATCGTCATTGCCACTGTCAAGGGCGATGTACACGACATTGGCAAAAACATCGTCCGCGTCATTCTGGAAAATTACGGGTACGATGTGCTTGACCTTGGCCGCGATGTCGCCCCCGAGCGCGTGGTGGAGGCTGTGCGCCAGACGGGTGCAAAGCTCGTTGGTCTGTCTGCCCTGATGACGACCACCGTCCCCAATATGCAGGCCACGATTGAGGCGCTGCACGCCGCCGGGCTAGACTGTAAGGTCATGGTGGGCGGCGCCGTTCTTACACCGGACTATGCCCGGGACATCGGTGCCGATTACTACTGCAAGGATGCCAAGGCCAGCGCCGATCTGGCCAAGCAGCTTTTGGGATAATACCACCGCCGCGTTTCGCTGATGAAACGCGGTTTTTTCGCAATCAGTTGTAAAAAATACAAGTATGACCCCATACGCCTTGCAGTTTCTGTAAAAATACGGTATACTAAGTTTGTCTAGCGTTTTTCTGCATTTTCCTTATTTTGTATGGTTTACAGGAGTTTTCTTTTGAAATATGCTGCTAAGGTCGCCGCATTTCTGGCGATTTTCGTCTTTTTGAATCTTATCCTCTGCTGCTTTATGCCGCCGGACAATGGTTCCAGCCTTGCCATGTGGCGCGCGTACCATGAAAAGGAACAGGTCGACATTGCTGTAATCGGTTCGTCACTTGCCTCCTGCTCACTGCCGGAGGATGAGCTGTCTGCAGCAACGGGAAAGACCGTCAGCCTGATGGCGACAAACGCTCAAAGCTGGGATATGTCAAAAATCGCACTCGAAACTGTCCTACGGGAGCACGCGCCGGAGAGGGTCATACTTGTAATGGACCTTGCCAACATGACCGGAGATCCTTTTCCCAAGGCGCAGAAAGCTTTTTTCTACGCCGAGCTGCAGACAGCCTCTCTCAAGGATGTCCCCATCGAATTTTTTCGCCATATAATAAACCGGGACAATTTTACAACGAACGGTTCACTGAATGCATTTTTTCCGTGGCAAAGCGGCCGCTGGCCGACTGACTGGCCGGCTGCTATCCGGCAAAAGGCGGCCGGCGCCTATAAGCGCCTGTCTGCACGCATCGCACACCGTCAGGACAACGGCTACGATGCAGTTGTGGATTTCAACACTATCGGAAACCAGAACACCTGGAACTGGACATCGCATGATTTCCAACAGCTGCATATTGATGAACTTACAGACATGATGACATTGTGTCAGGAAAAGGGCGTTCCGCTCATGGTCATCTCTGCGCCCAAAACGACTCTTGATATCATCAGCTATCAAACCTATTTTGAGGATTATGCCTACTTCAAGCAACTCTGCGCACAGTACGGTGCCGCCTACTATGACTTCAACCTCGCCAAGCCGGAGTTGTTCTTGAGCGTTGAGCCAGACTATTACAGTGACCAAACCCACATGAATAGAACGGGCGGTCGTGCGTTCTGTCAAAGCATGGCTACCTTTCTCGACTTGCTGGAGCATGGACAGGATGTAGAGAGTCTTTTTATAACGCCAGAAGAATATCTGGCCAACGCCGATTTCATCACAAATGTGTACATAACCCCGGAGGTACATCCTGACAAAGTCGTTTTGCTTGCCACCTCCTACCAGGGGCCTGCCGTAAAGCCGGAATATGAATTCTGGGCAAAAGGACCAAATGATACGGATTATCAAAAAATCTCCGATTATTCGGATCGCACATGGGCAGAGTTCCCGCTTACAGAACAGGGAACCTATCACTTCCGCGTCAATGCGCGCGTTTCCGGCACGGATACTGCGTTTGACCGCTATTATGAATGCTCTGTCGATCACTGATTTAATGGATGGTGTAGTGTGGAACTGTATTCCTTGAGTTTTGTCCTTCTCGTCACAGTCGGGCTGGTGCTGTATTACACCGTGCTGCGCCGCTGCCAGTGGCTTTGCCTGCTGGCGCTTAGCCTTGTCTTTTTTGCAGCAAGCGGTTGGCAGGGAATTTTCTTTCTGCTTTTTACAGCACTGACAGTCTGGGGCGGCGGGCTGTGGCTTGCCCGTCTTGACGCGGACTGCGCCGCACGGCGCAAAGCGCCCGGCATCACAAAGGACGAAAAGAAAGCTGTCAAGACCAAGACACAGCGCCGCAAAAAGGGCGTTGTTGCGCTTGTGCTGGTCACAAATTTCTTGGTGCTGGGCTATTTTAAATATTGGTCATATTTTGCACGCCTGCTGGCCGGTGCGATGGCCGCCACCGCACCCTCGGCGCTGGGGCTGGTCATGCCGCTCGGCATCAGCTTTTACACCTTTCAGGCGGTCGGTTATCTGATCGACTGCTTCCGCGGCCGCCACCCAGCTGAAAAGAACCCCGCCCGTTTTCTACTGTTTATTTCATTTTTCCCGCAGCTGATCCAAGGCCCCATCAACCGGTACGGAGCAATGGAGCCCCAACTGACCGCCGCGCATTCTTGGGAGTGGCACCAAGCGTGCCCTCTTTGTGATCCTGTTCGGTGCGATGAAAAAATACGCCATTGCCAACCTGACTGCACCTACGATTGCCGCGATCCTTGACCGGAACGATCCCACCCTTGCCGGGTCGATGGCACTACTGGCGATCCTGCTCTATTCGCTGCAGCAGTATGCGGATTTTTCCGGCGGCATCGACATGGTGCTGGGTGTCGCGCAGCTGTTCGGCATTGAGATGATGCCCAACTTCCGCCAGCCCTATTTTTCTACCTCGCTGGGCGATTTCTGGCGTCGCTGGCATATCTCCCTCGGCGCATGGATGCGTGATTATCTGTTCTACCCGTTCGCACTGACCAAGCCGATGCAGCGGCTCGGCAAATGGGCCACCGGGCACTGGGGCAAGCACTTCGGCCGTGTTCTGCCGGCCGCGGCTGCCAACCTGCTGGTGTTCGCCGTAGTCGGCATCTGGCATGGTCCGCAGGCGCATTACCTTGTTTGGGGCCTGTATAACGGTTTGGTCATTGCCCTTGCTGATCTGCTCGAACCTGCTTTCAAAAAAATGAACACCGCCCTGCATATCCCCACTGAGAGCCGTGCATGGCACATCTTCCGCATCCTGCGGACCTTCGTGATCGTTAATATCGGCTGGTATTTTGACCGGGTGGGACTTTCCCTCGGAGCCGCCTATCTGCGTAATACCTTTGTGAGCTTCCACCCCGAGGCACTGACTGCTGAGGCGCCCGCCGCCTTTGCAGCCGTCACGGGGCCGGCGTGGGGCATCGTTGCCATCAGCACTGTGCTGGTCTTTGTTCACAGCCTGATTGCAGAGCTGGGCCGCGAGCCGTATACAGAGGTTCAGCGGCTGCCGCTGGCCCTGCGCTGGGGTCTTTACTACCTTGTGATGTTTCTGGTCACCCTCAGCTTTATCTGCGTGACCGAGACTTCCGGTTTCCTTTACGCAAACTTCTAAGAAAAGAGATTTTATATGCAGACCAATATTCTGGATTGGCTTGAAGCTACTGCAGCCCGCACTCCGGAGAGGATCGCTGTCGGCGATGCACAGCAGGACTACACATGGGCGCAGCTGGCAGAAAACGCCCGCCGCGTCGGCAGCTTTCTGGCCGGTCATACCGCGCCGCGCTGCCCGGTCGCGTTCTATCTGGAAAAATCCGCGCCGGTTTTCGCCGCAATGCTCGGCACTGTCTATGCGGGCTGCTGCTATTCCGTGCTGGACACCCGCCAGCCTGCCGCCCGCACACAGCAGGTGCTGAACACCCTGCAGCCGTCGCTGCTCATCACTGACCGCGACCATGCAGACGCCGCCGCGGCGCTCGGCTGCTGTTGCAGCGTTTACCTGCTGGAGGACCTGCTCACAGCAGCGGTACAGCCTTCACTGCTGGCTGCACGCCGTGCGCAGGCTGTAGATGTAGACCCGCTGTACATCAACTTTACAAGCGGCAGCACCGGCGTTCCCAAGGGGGTCACGGTCAGCCACCGCTCGGTGCTGGACTTTATCCCGCAGTTTGCCGCCATCTTTGGCATAAAAGCGCAGGACATTCTCGGCAATCAGGCTCCGTTTGACTTTGATGTTTCAGTCAAGGATCACTACACCGCCTTATACACCGGTGCCAAGGTGCAGATCATCCCGCGTGCCTATTTCAGCCAGCCCACCAAGCTGATGGACTATCTGGCAGACCATGCCGTCACAACGCTGGTCTGGGCTGTCAGTGCGATGTGCTTTGTCTCGATCATGAACGGTTTCGGCTACCGCGTGCCTTCCGCAGTACGGCAGGCTGTTCAGCGGCGAGGTCATGCCCATAAAGCATCTCAATAAATGGAAGGCCGCCCTGCCGCAGGCCCGTTTCGTAAACCTCTACGGCCCTACTGAGATCACCTGCAACTGCACCTACTACATCCTGCCGGATCGTGCCTTTGCCCCGGAGGAGGTGCTTCCCATCGGACACGCCTTCCCCAATGAAAAGGTTTTTCTGCTGGACGAAAACGACCGTCTTGTCACCGAGCCCGGTCAGGCAGGGGAGTTGTGTGTTTCCGGCACGGCGCTGGCGCTTGGCTACTACGCCGACCCGGCCCGCACGGCGCAGGCCTTCACCCAAAATCCATTGAACACCCGCTGGTATGAGCGCATCTATCGCACCGGCGACCTTGCGCGCTGCGATGCGGCGGGGGAATTTTATTACATAGGCCGCAAGGATTTTCAAATCAAGCACATGGGCCATCGCGTAGAGCTGGGCGAGATCGAGGCCGCAGCCATGCGCTGCGATGCTGTGACGCGCGCCTGCTGCATCTTTGATGCAGAGAAGCAGCGGCTGCACCTGTTCTATACCGGCAGCTGCGAGAAAGCGGCCCTGCTGGCCGCACTCAAAACGACCCTGCCGCCCTTTATGCAGCCGAACACGGCCCTGCAGCTAGACGAGCTGCCGATGAACAAAAACGGCAAGATCGACCGCACGGCACTGGCCGCACTGACCAAAAAAGGAGCCCGAAAATGACAGATGCCATTTTACAGCAGCTTGCGGCCGCCTACGGCACGCCGACCTTTGTCTTTGATGTGGATGCCCTGCAGGCGCGTGTGCGCACTATACAGGCGGTTTTCGGCCCGGACATTAAGCTCTGCTATTCCATCAAGGCCAATCCGTTTTTGCTGCCCGCCATGTCCGCCGTCACTGCGCGGCTGGAGGTATGCAGCCCCGGCGAGCTGTCCGTATGCGAGAGCCTGCAGGCAGCGGATGCGCGTGTCATCTATTCCGGCGTCAACAAAACACCTGCCGACATTGCCCGTGCCGTCGCGGATGGTGCCGGAAGTTACACCGCAGAATCCCTTTTGCAGGTCCGCTATCTGCAGGAGGCTGCCCGCGCGGCTGGCCGCCGTCTGCCTGTGCTGCTGCGGCTGAACGCCGGCAGTCAGTTCGGCATGACGAAGCAGGATCTTTTTTCCGCCTTAACAAACCGCGCAGAAACACCGGATCTTGACTTTGTCGGCATTCACTATTTTGTCGGCACCCAGCGCAAAAAGCTGACCTCCCAGCAAAAAGAGCTGACCATGCTGCAGGCGCTTTATGATGAGATCGAGCAGACCTTCGGTCTGCGCCTGCCGGAGCTGGAATACGGTCCCGGCCTGCCTGTGCCGTACTTTGACGGCGATGACTTCACCGATACCCTTGCCCCCGCCAGAGCCCTCGCCCCTGCGCTGCAGGAGGCTGCAGGGTGGGCACACCTGACTGTTGAGATGGGCCGCTTTTACACCGCCGAATGCGGCTTTTACCTGACAACCGCCATGGACTGCAAGGATCATGACGGCCAGCATTACTGCATAGTGGACGGCGGCATGAACCACCTGAACTATCTGGGGCAAATTATGGGAATGAAGCGCCCGCACCTGCGCCATTTTGCCGCGCAGCAGGGGACGCAGCAGGACTGGACACTCTGCGGCAGCCTGTGTACGACCAATGATGTTCTGGTGCGCAGCATCTCCCTGACCGGGCTGCAGCCCGGCGACCTGCTCGTCTTTGAAAACGCCGGCGCTTACTCTGTCACAGAGGGACTGGGGCTTTTCCTCAGCCGCGACCTGCCGCAGATCGTTCTGTGGCAAAACGGCGCGCCGCACCTTGTCCGCGGCTTCACACCAACTCATCCCCTCAACACCCCGTTGGGGGATATGTAAACCAAAAAGGAGCATTATTATGGAACAATTACTGGAAATCCTGAGCGAGATCAAGGAGGATGTAGATTTCACGACCTGCACCACGCTGATCGATGACGGCATTCTCGATTCCTTCGACATCCTGCAGATCATCTCCGCACTAAATGAAGCGTATGACATCTCTATCCCCGCCTCTGAGATCATGCCGCAGAACTTCAACAGTGCCGAGTCCCTTTACAAGATGGTGGAGCGCCTGCAGGAAGATTGACGGAAAACGCTTGCATTTATCCGGGACTTATTGTATAATACTAAAAGCGGACAGGGCTGAATTGCGCTGTTTCGCGTACAGATGCAGGTCCCGCGCGTGGGCAGCCTGTGAACCATGTCAGGCGGGGAACCGAGCAGCATTAAGCGGTGCTTGCACAGTGCCGCGGTCAAGCCTGCATCTGTACGCAAAGCAGCGCAGCCGCGTGCTCTGCCCGCTTTATTTGTATCTTAACGGGAGGTGGGCAGATGTACCGCGCTTTATACCGCAAATGGCGCCCCCAGCGCTTTGCAGATGTTGTCGGCCAGACAGCCATCGTCACAGCCCTGCAAAACCAGATCGCAGCGGGCCGCATCGGCCATGCGTATCTGTTCACCGGCACCCGCGGCACCGGCAAAACGACCTGCGCCAAGATCTTCGCCAAGGCGGTCAACTGTCTGGATACCTCCAGCCCTGACCCCTGCGGCGAATGTGAGATCTGCAAGGGTATCGACTCCGGCGCTGTCATGGACATCATTGAGATGGACGCTGCCTCCAACAACGGCGTTGACGATATCCGCGACCTGC
>OGIV01002164.1_pt1 | contig 10277 bp, 8 predicted proteins | sample 1571861 | NCBI WGS metagenome assembly OGIV01 (sample SAMEA2582099, study PRJEB24529) | metagenome | biome: Human gut stool | place: China | collected 2011 | reverse complement strand
AGATGGGGAACTTGAAGAACTTCGTCAAAAATTTGGTCGTGGAGCTATTCTCCAACGTTACAAGGGGCTTGGTGAGATGAATGCTGACCAGCTTTGGGAAACAACCATGGATCCAGAGACCAGAACTCTTATCCGAGTGACTATTGACGACCTAGCGCGTGCCGAACGTCGTGTCTCAGTCCTTATGGGAGATAAGGCAGCACCACGCCGTCAATGGATTGAAGATAACGTTAAATTTACCTTGGAAGAAAGCGGCGCATTTTAGGTATGGAAGATAAAGTGTACTCAATTTCTGAATTGAAAGAAATTGCAATAAAGTTTAGGTGTGCTATTGAAAAAGCTATTCAGGCTGGAGAATTTAGGGATAGTGACTTAGAGAATTTTCCAAACGGATGTTGTAATTATATAAGTGACTGTCTACAAAGGTATTTATATGAGCATGGAATCGAAACATTGTGTGTGTTTGTAAAATATGGTTACGGGTGGGATTCAGAATCGCATGTTTGGTTAGTTACAAATAATAATATCATTATTGATATTACTGGAGATCAATACAAGGATAATAGAGCGATGCTTAATTATGATATTCCAGTGTTTGTTGGTGAGGCGGATGAATTTCATAAATTATTTGAATATAATGAGCGTCCGATAAAATATACTCCCGGTGAAGCACCAAATGATTCTTATCGAAAAAGTCGTGAACGAATCAGGGAATTTTATAATAAAATTTTGAAATTTATTTAGCTAGATTTCCACTAAATATATGGGAGTTTGAATTTACATGCCACTCAAACAAGGAGTTTGTAGAATTTAGGAAGTATAAAATGGGATATCAAAAAATTACTATAAAAAAAGATTCATTGCCTAGTAAAGTCGTAGATTTAGAATTTAAAAGTTTTAACAAAAAAGAGAAAAAATATTACAAACCAATCTTAATTTTTGCTAGAAATGGGATGGGAAAGACGACTATAGCAACTGAACTTGCTGAATATGCTATTGATTTAGAAGACGATGATTTAAATGAAATAGAGCGAGAGAACAGCATTTCAGTTTATGGTTCAGACGATTTAGAATATGAAGTGACTAATAGTGACGTTATTTATGTTATAAAGGAAAATTCAAGTAATCGTTTTACAAATATTGGTGACCAATCAATATTTGTTTTAAACTCAGATAGTGCTAGAATTATCAATCAAATTGATGGTGAAATAAATAAACGATGTGAGGAATTGAAAGATAAAGTGGAGAGACTATTAAAGCATGGTGGGAATCGTAATGATCCTGATAAAATGCTTGTTAGACTACTTTATAATAATAAAATTCTGACTGATATAGGTACATTTAATAAGAGAGAGGCAAAACTTACGTATTACAAATATAGCCTTTCTCCGATTGAGGTACTTGAAAAGATAAATAATATTAATTGGTCATCTAAAACAGAAGAAATAAAAGATATTCAAGAAAAATTATATAATGCAGCGGAAATAGCTGAATTTCATACTGCATTGAAACTTTCTTCGGGTTTTATTGAGGATATGGAAGGTGAAAAAGAGACTAATGTTAAATACAAAACTATATTGAATGAACTAGAAAGTATTCAAAAATCTTCAATAGAAGGTTTGAGTGATTTTATAGAAAAATATAGAAAATTATTGTCATTCTTAGAAGAATTAAAAGAAAAGAGTCTTAATAATATCTCAGAGGAATTTTCTAAAGAAATAAATCCTCAGTTGTCCCAAATATTTTTTGATTCAAATCGTTTACAGATTGATAAAAGTGGGAAACTTTTATCAAGAGGAGAATCTGTTAAATTTAGTCGATTGTCTGCAGCTGAGAAGAATATCATTACCTTGATTTATTCTTTTTATGAGTTAAAGAATAAGATTGATAGTACAGAAGATAAAAAGTCGGTATTACTGGTTCTTGATGATCCTATTTCCAGTACGGATTATTCAAATAAAGTTGGTTTGTACGGTTTCTTTAGGAAACAGATAAGGAAATTAACGGAACTTTTTAGTGAAATTAGGTTTGTAATTTTCACTCATGATGAAGAAGTATATTATCATTTTAGTAAGGTATTTGATGATATAGTATGTTACTATAGATCAAAACATCGAGTACATCATGCAGAATTAACTTCCTATGGTATACAGGAACGATCTTGTGAATATAATTATTATGAAGAACAAGTTAATTGGATATTTAAGTATGCTCTTAATTTAGCTCCAGAACTTGATTCATACATTGGTAATACTATGAGGAGGGTTCTAGAGGCATACGCAACTTTTAATTATAGATTGGGTCCTAGTGAGATTTCGACCAATGAGAGCGTACTCTTAGAAAAGATAAAAAACCAAACTGAAAGAGAATTCTTTGAAGCATATATGTACCGATTGATATTGAATTCAGATAGTCATGCGAGTGATAGAGTCAAGCGGTCTTCATCTAATTTCACTGATATGTTTGATGAAGAAGAGAAGAGGAAGACAGCTCAGTTGTTATTGGGATTTTTATACAGAATTGATTCTTTCCATATAGAGAGGATGTTGGAATCAAGTGTCACTTCCTTCGAAAGCTATGTTAATGGTTATAATGAGAAAGTCGAAAAATATAGAGAGTGTGAGAATGAAATAAATAAGCTTGAGGAAATAATTAAGAGAAAAAAGGAGAGAAACAAAATCTTCGAGAAGACGAAGAAAGAAATCGAGAAGAAAGAACTCGAATTAAAAAATAAATTTGATGAGAGAAAAGAATTAAAAGCTTATATTGAAAAAAATGAGAAAGAAAAATCAATCAAACAAAAAGCAATAGAATTTAAAGATATGATTGAATATTGGTTGGATTTGATAAAATGATATAGAAAGAATGCTTTAATTATATTTTATGAAAAAGAGAGGTTATGTTATTACGAAAGAAATGGTTTCAAAGGGAAAAAATAAAGAAAAAACGTCTCGATGGTCTAAGATAAAGTCTAATGCAACAATTCTTATATCTCTAGGTGCTCTTGTGATATCTGGTTGGGTTGGATACTCAAATAATAAAAGAGCTCAGTATTTAGAAAGTACAAATTTTAATATTATTCAAAATTTTTGGCAAGACTCTCCTAGCTTTATGTTATATAATGAATCTCAAAAACCACTTACTTCCCCACCTAAGCCATCATATTTTATGTATATTCCTGCAAAACTGTACTATATTTTAAAGGATGGACATAGGCTCTCAGTATTGATAATGCTACCGGTTTCATACGATAATATTATTTCTCAATCTGGTTCAGGAAAAACTATTGATACAATACAGACTTCAGTTTTACCAAATAATTTTTATGGTAAATTAGGTGGTAGAGATATGAAGTCAATGCTTATCGGTGAGCCAAAGAAGGATGAAATAGCATATGAAATTCGAGTATATCCATATCTTGCGATAGCTACAAATTTCGATTATTCATATAAAGATAATCCCTCTAAAAAATACACAGAAAGTTTTATCTCTACCCCGTGGAATAAAACAAAGTTAAGTGATAAAAGATATCGAGATTTAATTGATTATTCTAAAAATATTGCGCATTTTCAAGAAAATGAGATAAAAGTGAATGGTAATGAGAGTATTTATGATACAGCATTTAAATATTTAAGCAGTGAGTTTAAGCATCTTCTAAATAATAAAGACTTATCGCAGACAGATAAGGAGAAGTTGTACTCTCTACAAGGAATAAGGTGGGATATTGATCAATCATCACGAGATTATTATGGGAATTTTGAAAATGATATGAAAAATTCTAGTAGTTTTGAAGAGTTTCAAAGTAAATTACAAAATGATTCAAATTTTAATGGATTAGGTAAATTTTTGTCAGAAAAAGTTGTACCTGTAAAGGATCCCTTGTACCCAGATTATTAGTAATTTATTTTCGCTTTATGTTTATACGGAAATTTTTGAAAAGCCGAAATATCATTATTCGTCTATAACTAACGAGATATTAACAATTTTCACAAACTAATTTTTATTAGCAATTCGAAAAATTTTTTAAGGAATATAACAGATCCTAGATGATTTGTACCTACTTGCATTCTATTGCAGCCTAGAGAAGAATATGTTTAGTTAGATTAGATAACTAAATAAGCATATTTTTGATTTGGGTCTCTGAGGACCATTATTAATGTTTTCCACTCGTATAGCGATAGGTACTAGAGTTTGTAATACAGTGAAGGGTTCAATGGATTGAAGATAACGTTAAATTTACCTTGGAAGAAAGTGGCGCATTTTAGGTTGCAGACCAGAAGGGAAAGTAATAAGATAGAGTCAGGGAGAGCGCTTACTATCAATAGCTACTAGGGTTTATAAAAATTAAGTTAATTATTTTTTACATAGTTTATTAACTATTTGCAGAGTCATTGACTAGAAATCAATGGAGGTAGATAAATGGATTTTAATGTTATCGATTACCTAGCTTACCATGCAGATGTAGCTGTTCCGGCTATTATTCTTATGGTTATTGTTTCTGCTATATACTTAATTTTTTATGGTATACGTCCTATAAAAACACGCTTTTTGATCCTTTTTCTCTTATCTATAGTCTCCCTCATAATCTTCGTGCTGGATAACCCCCTCTATTATTATTTGGGTAGTCCATACTCAGGCTTATTATTTGTTTTTTACTACCTGATGGTCTTTTCAGTGTTTTATGTACCATTCTCACTAATAGCTTTTATAAAGAGTCTTCTACATTTAACACGCTTTCAAACCAATTATTCAATCTTATTAGCGATTAATAGTTTTTTCGCCACATTACTGGCTTTCCTCAACCTACTTTTCTTACAAGGGGCTTTGGAATTTCTCCCAAATTCATCCATGTACCTTATTTTTATCCTCCTAGCGGCAAGTGGTATTGCTCAAACTATAATAGGGAGAAAGGAAAACGAAAAAAATAAAGATTATATGGTTGAGTCAGGAAAAGACAATGTGAGGTAGACCTATGTTATCTAAGGTATTAAGTTTTTTACTTTACTATCCTCAAGTGGTGTTTCCTGTATGTGGAGGGGCAATAGCTTATTTAAGCGTTTATAAAAAGAGACCACTGAAAACACGCTTTTTGATCTTGCCTATACTAGTAGTGATAACCTTCCTTCTATCTTTGATAGATAATCCCTTCTCACAGAGGACCTACACGGGGTTGTTATTGGCTTTCTACTATGTCTATGTTTTTTCTCCCCTAAGTGTTGTTTGTAGTATCACATCTCTTTTAAAAAGTATCTATCATTATAAGCTATTCCGTATGCCATTAGGTCTAGTTCTCGTGATCAATGGCTCCATAATGACCGGTCTAACAATTTTAAACCTTATTTTATTCTTTGGGGAACTTTCTACTTCATTGACACTATCTTGTGTATCTTTCATTTTAATTGCGATAAGCACAGTGGTTCAATTTGTGATTGGTGAAATAGAAACTAGGAAGGTGAAAACCATTCTTCTACAGTTACAAAGTCAAGGAACAACATTGTAATTAGAGGTGTTGCAGTGAAGTAGGGGATCTACTATTTGTCTTTTATATTATTTCAAATCATTACTTAAACTAAAAAAATAAAGAGAAATCTTATGTCTAATATTCAAAACATGTCCCTTGAGGACATCATGGGGGAGCGTTTTGGACGCTACTCCAAATACATTATTCAGGAGCGTGCGCTTCCTGACATTCGTGACGGTTTGAAACCCGTTCAACGTCGTATTCTTTATTCCATGAATAAGGATGGCAATACCCATGACAAGGGCTATCGTAAATCTGCCAAGTCGGTGGGTAACATTATGGGTAATTTTCACCCACATGGAGATAGTTCCATTTATGACGCCATGGTCCGTATGTCCCAGGACTGGAAGAATCGTGAAATCTTAGTTGAGATGCACGGTAACAACGGTTCTATGGATGGTGATCCACCAGCGGCCATGCGTTATACAGAGGCACGCTTGTCAGAGATTGCGGGCTACCTTCTTCAAGATATCGATAAAAACACCGTTCCTTGGGCTTGGAACTTTGATGATACAGAGAAGGAACCGACCGTTTTACCCGCCGCCTTTCCAAATCTCTTGGTTAATGGGGCTACAGGGATTTCTGCTGGTTATGCCACAGACATTCCACCACATAATCTGGCAGAGGTCATTGATGCTGTTGTCTACATGATTGATCACCCATCTGCTAAACTGGATAAATTGATGGAATTCTTGCCTGGCCCTGATTTCCCAACAGGGGCTATCATTCAGGGCAAAGATGAGATTCGTAAGGCTTACGAAACTGGTAAGGGCCGCGTCGTTGTGCGCTCACGTACTGAAATTGAACAACTCAAAGGTGGTAAGGAGCAAATCATTGTTACTGAAATTCCTTACGATGTTAATAAGGCAGTTCTTGTTAAAAAAATCGATGATGTTCGTGTCAATAACAAGGTTCCTGGCATTGCAGAAGTTCGTGACGAGTCTGACCGTACAGGGTTGCGTATTGCTATCGAACTTAAGAAGGATGCTGACAGCCAAACCATTCTTAACTATCTTTTGAAATATACGGATCTTCAAGTCAACTACAATTTCAACATGGTAGCTATCGACAATTTCACCCCACGTCAAGTGGGCTTGCAAAAGATTTTGTCTAGCTACATTGCCCACCGTCGCGATATTATCGTTGCCCGTTCAAAATTTGATAAGGAAAAAGCTGAAAAACGTCTTCATATTGTTGAAGGGTTGATCCGTGTCATCTCTATTTTGGATGAGGTTATTGCCCTTATCCGAGCTTCTGAAAATAAGGCTGATGCTAAGGAAAATCTTAAGGTCAGCTATGATTTTTCAGAAGAACAAGCCGAAGCTATCGTGACCTTGCAACTTTATCGTTTGACCAATACGGATATCGTTACTCTCCAAAATGAGGAAGCCGATTTACGTGAGCAGATTGCGACCTTGGCTGCCATCATTGGAGACGAGCGTACCATGTTTAATGTCATGAAACGTGAACTCCGTGACATTAAGAAGAAATTTGGTAATGACCGTCGTTCAGAGTTGCAAGCAGAAACCAAGACCATTGAAATTGATACTGCAAGTTTGATTGTTGAGGAAGAAACCTATGTCAGCATCACTCGTGGTGGCTATGTCAAACGTACTAGCCCACGTTCTTTCAATGCTTCAACGATTGATGAAGTCGGAAAACGTGATGATGATGATTTGATTCTGGTTCAGCAGGCTAAGACGACACAGCATCTCTTGATGTTCACTAACCAGGCCAATGTGATTTATCGTCCAATCCATGAGTTGCCAGATATTCGTTGGAAGGATTTGGGAGAGCATTTATCACAAACCATCACTAATTTATCTAAGGATGAAGAAGTGCTTTACGCCGAAATCCTGGATGATTTTGAAGCTGGTACTTACCTAGCAGCTACCAAGCTGGGTCAGATTAAACGTTTCGAACGCAAGGAATTTACGCCATGGCGTACCTACAAGTCTAAGTCGGTTAAATACGCTAAACTCAAGGATGATAGTGATTTTATTGTCACAGTCACTCCAATTCAATTGGATGATATCATGATTATCACTCAAAAGGGTTATGCCCTTCGCTTTAATGCGGACGAAGTGCCAGTAGTTGGGGCCAAGGCAGCAGGTGTTAAGGCAATCAATCTTAAGGATGATGATATCGTTCAGGCTGTTTTTGTGGCAAATACTCAAAGTTTCTACCTTCTAACACAAAGAGCCAGTCTCAAACGTGTGGCTACAGCTGATATTCCACAGGCTAAGCGAGCTGGTCGAGGTCTCCAAGTTCTTCGTGAGCTTAAGACGAAACCACACCGTGTCTTCACTGCGGGTCCAGTCTTTACGGAAAATGCTGGTGGCGAGATAGATCTTCTAGCAACACCAGTAGAGGAGACTCCTCAGACCTTGCTTGTGACAGCCACGACAGGTGAAACTGCAGAGGTTGATTTGTCCCTTCTAAATCTTTCAGATCGTACTAGCAATGGAAGTTTTATTGAAGGGTTAGCAGACAAAGAAGTCTTTTCTGCTAAGATTACTGAAAAATAATGATAAGAAAGCTTTGTTCTCTTACTAGAGAGCAGAGTTTTTTTCTTTAAGAGACTAAAGAACTATTTTAAAAAGAATTGTCAGAATTTTGCAACATAACCTTGAAATTTTCAATGAAAAGGACTATACTAGAAAGCACATAGTAACAGAAAAGAGGACATACACATGACAGTTGATTTAGACTGGGAAAATCTAGGATTTAATTACCGTAAACTTCCATTCCGTTATATCTCATATTTCAAAGACGGCAAATGGGACGAGGGGCAATTGACTGAGGATGCAACTTTGCATATTTCAGAAGCATCTCCAGCCCTTCACTATGGTCAAGAAGCTTTTGAAGGACTCAAGGCTTACCGTACTAAAGATGGCTCTATTCAATTGTTCCGTCCAGATGAAAATGCTAAACGTTTGCAACGTACTGCGGATCGTCTTTTGATGCCACAAGTTCCCGTTGACAAATTTGTAGATGCATGTAAACAAGTTGTACGTGCAAATGAAGAATATGTTCCACCATATGGTACAGGTGCAACACTTTATCTCCGTCCATTGTTGATTGGGGTTGGTGATATCATTGGTGTGCATCCAGCAGATGAGTATATCTTTACCATTTTTGCTATGCCAGTAGGTAACTACTTCAAAGGTGGTTTGGCTCCAACAAACTTCCTTATCCAAGATGATTATGACCGTGCTGCTCCACATGGTACAGGTGCTGCTAAGGTTGGTGGTAACTACGCAGCAAGTATGTTGCCAGGTAAGATTGCACATGACCGTAACTTCTCTGATGTTATCTACCTTGATCCAGCAACTCACACTAAGATTGAAGAAGTGGGTTCTGCAAACTTCTTTGGTATCACAGCTGATAACGAATTCATTACACCACTCAGCCCATCTATCTTGCCATCTATCACCAAGTTCTCATTGCTTTACTTGGCTGAAAATCGCTTCGGTATGAAAGCTATCCAAGGTGATGTTAAGATTTCTGAATTGGATAAATTTGTTGAAGCAGGTGCCTGCGGTACAGCTGCCGTTATCTCACCAATTGGTGGGGTACAACATGGTGATGACTTCCATGTCTTCTACTCAGAAACAGAAGTAGGTCCTGTAACACGTAAACTTTATGATGAGTTGACAGGTATCCAATTTGGTGATGTTGAAGCACCAGAAGGATGGATTGTCAAAGTTGACTAATTCTTAATAGATAAATGATTATTTTAAGGCTTGCTCTTGCAAGCTTTTTTCTTTTTCGGTAGAATTAAGGAGATACATTAAGAAAGGATGGCTCGAGCCAAGTATCGGGTATAAATCTATGAGTAAAAAAGATAAAAAAATTGAAATCCAAATTAATGATGCTAAAGTAGTCGTCAACAAAGCAACCATTGAAGGTTTTGAACTTCTTGTTGGCAAGAAAATGATTGGACAAATTGTAGAAATTGATGGTAAGTTTGCCGTTGTTGACAAGGAAAATGTTGCAGGTTTCCACAAAAAAATGGATGATGCAGTAGCTGCCATTATTGAATCATACAATCTTAATCATTAAAATCCAAAGTAAAGGCTTGCTTTGGTCAAGAAACTGTGATATACTATTTCTTGTTCTTAAGGAGAGATAGCGAAGAGGCTAAACGCGGCGGACTGTAAATCCGCTCCTTCGGGTTCGGGGGTTCGAATCCCTCCCCTTCCGCCAAGATTCTAATCCCAGACAGTCTGAAGATGTCTGGGATTTCTTTATTTTCAAGGCATTTGATCGAAGATTCTAGTCCAAAGAATTCTTAACTTGTCTTATAAAATCCAGTATCCTATGATAGACATAATGATGGACAAAATATTTTTCGTTCATCTCTGTTGATTTTATGATGGACAGTTGACATGCCTGTTATCGCAAAAACTCTAACAGATCGAGAAGTTAGAAACCTAAAAAAAGACGGTTTTTACAATGTTGGCGGTGTAGTGGGGTTGTATCTTCGTATCGTTCAACCCAATAAATATTGGGTTTTGCGGTATAAGTTACCTGAAAGTAAACGCCGGGATTTTCAATTCGCTAAATATTCAGATCTGTCCTTAAAAGACGCTCGAAGCAAAGCTCAATCGTACAGGGATTTAGTTAATCAAAACATTGATCCTCTTGACTGGCAGCACAACAAAGTTCAAGAAATTTGCTTGGAAGAAAGAACTGCGAAAATTGGAAGAAGCCGGAAAGAACCCCGGTTTTACGATTGTCCCTGTCCGTCTGT
>OGIV01002155.1_pt1 | contig 10298 bp, 10 predicted proteins | sample 1571861 | NCBI WGS metagenome assembly OGIV01 (sample SAMEA2582099, study PRJEB24529) | metagenome | biome: Human gut stool | place: China | collected 2011 | reverse complement strand
TTATTCCCCAGCCAGCCGATGTAATCTTCCAGTCCGGTCGGTTTGCCGAGATAAGCTGAGATATTACCTAAATCATGTGGACGACCGTTCAGGCCCACATCCCACGCCCATTGCGGATGTGTCACCGCTTGCAAGTAGCGGCGCATTGCCGCGTTCGGGCCGCTCATACCTGAATGCGCATCACGGTAGCGTGCGCCCGGTGTCGGCATATCCACGGTGAAAACCAGCGTCGAACAACCCGCTGCTTTTGCTCGCTCCAGCGCGTTACGCATATAGCCGCGATCTTTCAGTACGTACAGCTGGGACCAGAGCGCGCCGCTGGCGTGGCTCGCCACCTCTTCAATCGAGCAGACCGACACGGTGGATAAGGTGTACGGGATCCCGGCGCGGGAGGCGGCGCGGGCCGCCTGGACTTCGCCGCGGCGGGCGTACATCCCGGTGGCGCCGACGGGCCCCAGCGCCACGGGCATCGCCCATGGGGCATCAAGGATCGTGGTCGCCAGCGTCGGTTCGCCGGCCCCGCACAGTACGCGCTGGCGAAGAGCTACCGAGGCAAGCTCGGCGGCGTTGGCGTTCATGGTGTTTTCCGCCACCGCGCCACCGTCAATATAATCGAAAAGGAAGCGGGGCAGACGGCGACGAGCGGCTTCGCGATAATCGCTGGGGGCTGAAACAATCATTATTATGTCCTTATGTTTTTTAACCTTAGTGGATGTTCTGCAGGTAAAAAAACTATAGGCCTCTAAAAACCGGCGAGGAAATGAAATATTAGCATTCCCACTATTCCCTCATGGAATAATCTGCGTTGCACTCTGTGGTTGTTATTTTCTTTTAATGCTAACCGGTAAGGACATTATTTTTTGCGCCGGGCGCGGATTGGGCACAATAAATCAGCCTTACGCCAGGCCACAGCACTGAAAAGGGGAAGGAGGGATCAGCCCGGCGCCAGGGAATACGCGCGCAGAAAGACGTCCAGGGCGCGCTCAACCCGCTGTTTGATTTCGTCGTCGGACAGCGGAGGTCTTGCGCCAAGTTTTATCGCCAGGCTGGTCATTCCCAGCCATAAACCGGCCAGTTCGTCGGCAGCCTCCTGCGGATCGCAGGCTCGTAAAGTACCGGCTTCGATCGCCTCGGCGATGATCGCTTCCAGCATCTGCTGCGCGCGCCCCGGCCCGGCGGCGTAAAAGCGGCCGGGGAGATCGGGGTGACGCACGGCAGCCGAGGCGATCAGTCGGTCCCAGCCGGTCAGTTCCCGCTGGTTGATAAAGCGGACAAAGCGATAGCCAAACGCCGTCAGCACCTCGATCAGCGGCAGATGATGGCGCTGGGCGAAATCATGGTCGCTGATGGTGAGATCCGATTCCTGGCGTAAGACCGCCTCTATCAGATGTTCTTTATCGCTGAAATTGGCATACAGGGTGGCTTTCGCCACCCCGGCTACGCGGGCGATTTCGGCCGTTGTCACCTCCAGGCCCTGTTCCAGAAACAGCTTACGGGCGGCCTGAAGTATCGCCTGCGTTTTCAATGGATCTTTTGGCCGACCTTTCTGACGAGGGGTTTCGCTCATCGCCGATAGCCTGCAAACAGCGCGCTCATAATTAATCCTCCGACCACGGTAATGTGTTCAAGCGCAATATGGAATTCCTCAGTGCGCCGGAGTTCACTGAAGGCCCAGAAGGCGTGTCCCAGCGGAATAGTGAGTAATGTAAACACAATCAGCATCACCGATCCAATCCAGCCGTAGCCGGCAGGATTAAAAACGATCAGCGCCGAACCCGCCAGCTGGCAAAAAATCGTGCCCGCCGCGAACAAGACCGGCCACGGCAGGCCGACGGTCACCATCTCCTGAACGATCTCCGCGAAATGAAAGACGCCGTAGATGCCTGCCATCCAGAAGAAGAAGGTCACCGGGACGCGAGAGAGACAAAGGGTGGTGAAAAATAAGGTCGAATTAGGCATAAGATTTTACGCAATTGATAATTAACAGACCAGTGAGTCTAAAAAATAATTTCAAGACTCACAAGTATGTTAATTGTTCATTAGTGTTATGCCATTGCAATCAGCCGCTTAGTTTGTTTTTCTCCTGCCAGGTGCCCTGCCGCAGGCTTTGCGTCAGACGTAAAGAAGGTGAATTTGAAATTGAGCAGATGGTATCTTTTGCTAGCCTTTCTGAGGAGGACAGACGGAGCGACACCATGAAAGATAAAGATGAACAAACGGCATTGATTGGCATGGCCATTGGCGCGGCGGTCATTAGCTTAGTGGCTACACAAAAGCAGATTAATCAGGGGAGTATCGTGGATGAACTGGTGAGGCTGGGCAGACAGAAGGGGGACGGGGTAGAGGATGAGGTCTTTGTCCAGGCCGCCCGGCTGGTGAGTAAAGGCACCTAGCCAGCCGGTATCCCGCCTGGCAGCCCCGTTTGCCCGTTTTATTTTGGTTTTTATTTCCCGAACGCGGCCAGGCGAGCGGCGCTTATTCCTTTCCTGAAGCGTTACCGGCAGGCGCTTTCACTACCCGCTTTTTTCTAGCGTATGGCCGGGGTTGCGCCCCGCGCTGGCATGGTCTTTCTGTTACGTTGTCACTTTATGCTCGCCTGCAACGGATAACCAACAAGGTGGTCTGCCGCTATTGCATAAATCGGTATTTTCGATACATCTTTGCCATTGCGTGCGGAGATAGAATGATTTCAAAATAACATATTATAAATCAATCAATTAAGTTCTCTTTGCACGCCCTGATAATCCCCGGGCGAGGGTCTATGCTTATAAAAAGCGCTAAATGAGGCAATACCCCTGCTGCAGAAGGGTTGAAGTGATAATCATTATCACTAACATGGCGGTATGCCTTGATGGCGCCAACCTGTAGGTCTATCGATGGAAGTACAAGCAGGAACTTTTAATCCCGCCGATTTCAGCTGGCAGGGACTGACCATGACGCCGGCCGCTGCCGCGCATATCCGCGATCTGATGCGCAAGCAGCCGGATAAGAAAGGGCTGCGGCTGGGCATTAAAACCAGCGGCTGCGCCGGTTTTGGCTACGTGCTGGAAATGATTGCCGAGCCGGCGGACGACGATCTGCTGTTTGAACGCGACGGTGCGAAGCTGTTTGCGCCGCTGCAGGCGATGCCGTTCATCGACGGCACCGAGCTGGATTATGTCCGGGAAGGTTTAAATGAAATCTTTAAATTTCATAACCCGAAAGCGCAGCATGAGTGCGGCTGCGGCGAAAGTTTTGGGGTGCAGGCGGAGTAACTATGTCGCGTAATACTGAAGCAACTGACGATGTCAAAACCTGGACCGGCGGCCCGCTCAACTACAAAGAGGGCTTTTTTACTCGCCTGCAAACCGATGAGCTGGCCAAAGGCATTAATGAAGAAGTCGTTCGGGCTATCTCGGCTCGCCGCAATGAGCCGCAGTGGATGTTGGAGTTTCGTCTGAATGCCTACCGGGCGTGGCTGGAAATGGAGGAGCCGCACTGGCTGAAAGCGCATTACGATAAGCTGAATTATCAGGATTACAGCTACTATTCCGCGCCCTCCTGCGGCAACTGCGATGAGACCTGCGCCTCCGAGCCTGGCGCGGTGCAGCAGACCGGGGCCAATACCTTTCTGACCAGCGAGGTGGAAGAAGCCTTTAACCAGCTTGGCGTGCCGGTACACGAAGGGCGCGAGGTGGCGGTGGACGCGATATTTGACTCGGTGTCGGTGGCGACCACCTACCGAGAAAAGCTGGCCGAGCAGGGGATCATCTTCTGTTCTTTCGGCGAGGCGATCCACGACCATCCGGAACTGGTGAAAAAGTATCTGGGCACCGTAGTGCCGGGGAATGACAACTTCTTTGCCGCGCTGAACGCCGCAGTGGCTTCGGACGGCACCTTTATCTATGTGCCGAAGGGCGTCCGCTGCCCGATGGAGCTGTCGACCTATTTCCGCATCAACGCCGAAAAGACTGGGCAGTTTGAACGCACCATTCTGGTGGCCGATGAAGGCAGCTACGTCAGCTATATTGAAGGCTGCTCGGCGCCGGTGCGCGACAGCTATCAGCTGCATGCCGCGGTCGTTGAGGTCATCATCCATAAAGACGCGGAAGTGAAATACTCCACGGTGCAGAACTGGTTCCCCGGCGATAACAACACCGGCGGGATCCTCAACTTCGTCACCAAGCGCGCCCTGTGCGAAGGGGAGAACAGCAAAATGTCATGGACCCAGTCGGAAACCGGCTCGGCCATCACCTGGAAATACCCCAGCTGCATCCTGCGCGGCGATAACTCGATCGGCGAATTCTTCTCGGTGGCGCTGACCAGCGGCCATCAGCAGGCGGATACCGGGACCAAAATGATCCATATCGGCAAGAACACCCGCTCGACCATCATCTCGAAAGGGATCTCCGCCGGACACAGTCAGAACAGCTATCGCGGGCTGGTCAAAATCATGCCGACCGCCACCAACGCCCGCAACTATACCCAGTGCGATTCGATGCTGATCGGCCCGGACTGCGGGGCGCATACCTTCCCGTATGTAGAATGCCGCAACAATAGCGCCCAGCTGGAGCACGAGGCGACCACCTCGCGGATTGGCGAAGATCAATTGTTCTACTGCCTGCAGCGCGGGATCAGCGAAGACGATGCCATCTCGATGATCGTCAACGGTTTCTGTAAAGACGTCTTCTCCGAGCTGCCGCTGGAGTTCGCTGTAGAGGCGCAAAAATTGCTGGCCATTAGCCTTGAACATAGCGTCGGCTGATAATTAAGGAAAAAAGATGTTAAGTATTCAAGATTTACACGTCGCCGTCGAAGATAAAGCGATCCTGCGCGGGCTGAACCTTGAGGTGCGCCCGGGAGAGGTCCACGCCATTATGGGGCCGAACGGCTCAGGCAAAAGTACGCTTTCGGCCACCCTGGCCGGGCGTGAAGATTATGAGGTGACTGGCGGTCGCGTCGAATTTAAGGGCAAAAACCTGCTCGAACTCGCTGCGGAAGATCGCGCCGGGGAAGGTATCTTTATGGCCTTCCAGTATCCGGTAGAGATCCCCGGCGTCAGCAACCAGTTTTTCCTGCAGACTGCGCTGAATGCCGTGCGCAACTATCGTGGCCAGGAGGCGCTGGATCGTTTCGATTTCCAGGACTTAATGGAAGAAAAGATCAAGCTGCTGCAGATGCCGGAAGATCTCCTGACCCGCTCGGTGAACGTTGGCTTCTCCGGCGGTGAGAAAAAGCGCAACGATATTTTGCAAATGGCGGTGCTTGAGCCGGAGCTGTGCATTCTCGATGAATCGGATTCGGGGTTGGATATCGATGCCCTGAAAATCGTCTCCCAGGGAGTGAATGCCCTGCGCGACGGCAAACGCGCCTTTATCATTGTCACCCACTATCAGCGCATCCTTGACTATATCAAGCCGGACTATGTCCATGTGCTCTATCAGGGACGGATTGTGAAGTCGGGCGATTTCTCTCTGGTCAAACAGCTGGAGGAGCAGGGCTATGGCTGGCTTACCGAACAGCAGTAACGCGCTGCAGCAGTGGCACCATCTGTTTGAAGCGCAGGGCGGCCCGCGTACCCCGGAGGCCAGTCAGCATCTGCAGCAGCTGCTGCGCCTTGGGCTGCCGACGCGCAAGCACGAGGACTGGAAATACACTCCGCTGGATGCCCTACTTAACGGTCGCTTTGTCGCCGATGAGGGGGCCTCTCTCAGCGCTGAACAGCGTGATGCGCTGGCGCTGCCGCTGGACGCCTGGCGGCTGGTGTTTATCGATGGCCGCTATCATCCTCAGCTGAGCGACGATCTTGCCGCCAGCGGCGTGGAGGTCAGTGTCGATAATCAGCGCCAGCATCTGCCGGATGCCCTGCAGCCGGAGGTGTTTCTCCATCTGACCGAAAGCCTGGCCCAGACGGTGACCCGCATTCGCGTGCCGCGCAACCGCCGCCTGGATAAACCGCTGCTGCTGATGCATATCACCAGTGGCCTGGCCGGCGATGCGCTGAATACCGCCCACTATCGCCATCACCTGGCGCTGGAGAGCGGGGCGGAGGCGACGATTGTCGAGCATTACCTGAGCCTCAATGAGCAGCCGCATTTCACCGGCGGGCGATTGACCATGACGGTGGCCGATAACGCGCACCTCCAGCATATCAAGCTGGCATTTGAGAATGCCCGCAGCTATCACTTCGCCCATAACGACCTGCTGCTGGGCCGCGACGCCTCGGCCTTCAGCAGCAGTTTCCTGCTTGGCGGCCAGGTGCTGCGTCACCAGACCAGCACCCGCCTGGGCGGCGAAAACAGCAACCTGCGCCTCAATTCGCTGGCGATGCCGGTGAAAAATGAGGTCTGCGATAGCCGCACCTGGCTCGACCATCAGGTCGGCTACTGCACCAGCCGCCAGCTGCACAAAACCATCGTCAGCGATAAGGGGCGGGCGGTGTTTAACGGGCTGATCAACGTCGCGCCGCTCGCGCTGAAAACCGACGGTCAGATGACCAACAATAATCTGCTGCTCGGGCGGCTGGCGGAGGTCGACACCAAACCGCAGCTGGAAATTTACGCCGATGACGTGAAATGCAGCCACGGGGCGACGGTGGGGCGCATTGACGAAGAGCAGCTGTTCTATCTGCGCTCGCGCGGTATCGAACAGCAGGCGGCGCAGCAGATGATCCTCTACGCCTTCGCCGCCGAGCTCACCGAGGCTATCCGCAGCGACGCGCTCAGAGAGCAGGTGCTGGCGCGTATTGGACAGCGTTTGCCGGGAGGCATAGTATGACATTTTCAGTAGAACAGGTTCGCGCCGATTTTCCGGTACTGAACCGGGAGGTCAACGGTCAGCCGCTGGTCTATCTCGACAGCGCCGCCAGCGCCCAGAAGCCGGAGGCAGTGATCGGCGCCGAAGCGGAATTCTATCGCCACGGCTACGCGGCGGTGCACCGCGGCATCCATACCCTCAGCGCGGAAGCCACCGCGCGGATGGAAGCCGTGCGTCAGCAGGCGGCCACCTTCCTTAACGCCGGATCGGCGGAGGAAGTGGTGTTCGTCCGCGGCACCACCGAGGGTATCAACCTGGTGGCCAACAGCTGGGGAAACGCCAACGTCGGCGCCGGGGATAACATCATCATCAGCGAAATGGAGCACCACGCCAATATTGTGCCGTGGCAGATGCTGTGCGCCCGCGTCGGGGCTGAGCTGCGGGTGATCCCCCTGAACCCGGACGGTACGCTGCAACTGGATGTTGTCCCGGGACTGTTTGACCCGCGCACCCGCCTGCTGGCGATAACCGAGGTCTCCAACGTGCTGGGGACGGAAAACCCGCTGGCGGCGCTGATTGCTCTTGCGCATCAGCATGGCGCGAAGGTGCTGGTGGATGGCGCCCAGGCGGTGATGCACCACCCGGTGGACGTCCAGGCGCTGGGCTGCGATTTTTATGTTTTCTCCGCCCACAAGCTGTATGGGCCGACCGGGATCGGCGTGCTCTACGCCCGGTCCGAGCTGCTGCAGACGATGGCGCCTTGGGAAGGAGGCGGGTCGATGATCGCCACCGTCAGCCTGACGGAGGGCACCACCTGGAATCAGGCGCCGTGGCGCTTTGAGGCCGGCACGCCGAATACCGGGGGGATCATCGGCCTCGGCGCGGCGCTGACCTACGTCAGCCAGCTGGGACTGACGCAGATTGCCGAGTATGAGCAGACGCTGATGCGCTACGCGCTCGATGCCCTGCGCGCGGTACCGGATCTGATCCTTTACGGCCCGGCGCAGCGTAAAGGGGTAATTGCTTTCAACCTCGGTCAGCATCACGCCTATGACGTCGGCAGCTTCCTCGATAACTACGGGATCGCCGTGCGCACCGGACACCACTGCGCGATGCCGTTGATGGCCCGGTATCAGGTACCGGCTATGTGTCGGGCATCGCTGGCGATGTACAATACCACGGAAGAGGTGGACCGCCTGGTGGCCGGCCTCCAGCGGATCCGCAAACTGTTAGGGTAAAGGATGGGACAATGGCGGCACTACCGGACAAAGACAAACTGTTGCGTAACTTTAGCCGTTGCGCCAACTGGGAAGAGAAGTATCTCTATATCATCGAGCTTGGCCAGCGTCTGGCGCCGCTAAGCCCGGAAGAACATAGCGTGCAGAACATTATTCAGGGCTGTCAAAGCCAGGTCTGGATCGTGATGGACCAGGATCCCACAGGCGTGATCACCCTGCGCGGCGATAGCGATGCGGCGATCGTCAAGGGTCTGATAGCGGTGGTGTTTATCCTCTATGACCGGATGACCGCTCAGGACATCACCGAGTTCGACGTGCGTCCGTGGTTTGAAAAAATGGCGCTCACCCAGCATCTCACCCCCTCCCGCTCGCAAGGCCTCGAAGCCATGATCCGCGCGATACGCGCGAAAGCGGCAAATATTAGCTAGAATAAACAGGTAGATTTCATTCTGTTACGTCCGGCAGGGCGCTGACCCTGCCGCCGTTCAGTCTCCTGGCGTTTTATCAGCGAAAGAAGGAATCTCAGTATGAAACGCAAAATGATGATCACCTTAGCCCTTCTCAGCGCCCTTGGCGCCTCCTCGGCCGCCTGGGCCGTTGATTATCCGCTTCCTCCCGCCAACAGTCGGCTGATTGGTCAGAATCAGTACTGGACGGTCCAGGAGGGAGATCGCAACCTGCAGGCGATTGCGCGCCATTTCGATACCGCGGCGATGCTGATCCTCGAAGCCAACGATACGATTGCGCCGGTGCAGCCGAAGCCCGGCACTCAGGTCCTTATCCCTTCTCAGATGCTGCTGCCCGACGTGCCGAGGGAGGGCATTGTCGTCAACCTCGCCGAACTGCGGCTGTATTACTTCCCGCCGGGAGAGAATCAGGTGCAGGTCTATCCGCTGGGCATTGGCCAGTTAGGTCTGGAAACGCCGGAGATGACCACCCGCGTGGGGCAGAAGATCCCTAACCCTACCTGGACGCCTACCGCCGGCATCCGCGCGCGCTCGCTGGAGAAAGGGGTGACGCTGCCAGCGGTGGTCCCGGCCGGACCGAACAATCCCCTGGGCCGCTATGCGCTGCGTCTGGCCTACGGTAACGGTGAATATCTCATCCACGGAACTAACGCCCCAGACAGCGTTGGTCTGCGCGTCAGCTCGGGCTGTATGCGGATGAACGCTGATGACATCAAAGCGCTGTTCAGCCAGGTGAAAACCGGGACGCCGGTACGGATTATCAATCAGCCGGTGAAGTTTGCCGTCGAGCCGGATGGTAAACGCTATGTCGAAGTCCACAGGCCGCTTTCGCAGACCGAAGGGGAAAACACCCGGACCATCGCTTACACGCTGCCAGCGGCGTTTCACGCCTTCGCAGAGGATAAAGCAGTGGATGACCTGCAGTTGAAAAAAGCGATGTCGAGAAGGGCGGGGTATCCGGTGGTGGTGTCGGCGGGGGCAGGTAGCGCGGCGACGTCGCTGTCGGCGCAGAATAGTTCGTCTGACAACGGTCTGCTTACCCAATAGCCCTCATGCTGAGGGCAAAAAAAATGGCGCACAGAGTGCGCCATTTTTATTACCAGAACTCTTACTTACGGTAAGAGTGAGCCTGGTTGTCCAGACGCTGGTTAGCGCGAGCTGCGTCGTCTTTAGCAGCCTGAACGTCAGAACGCATTGCGTTCACGTCGTTGCTCAGCTGGTCAACTTTAGCGTTCAGAGTCTGAACGTCAGAAGACAGCTGATCGATTTTAGCATTGCTGGAGCAACCAGCCAGCAGAGTAGAACCCAGGATTACCGCGCCCAGTACCAGTTTAGTACGATTCATTATTAATACCCTCTAGATTGAGTTAATCTCCATGTAGCGTTACAAGTATTACACAAACTTTTTTGGGATGAGAATATTTTTTTTACCCGAATGCACTTATTTTTGATCGTTCGCTCAAAGAAGCATCGAATTCGTAGATCTAGTTTAAAAAGCGCTGTGAAAACAGAAGGCTTCCATCGGATTCATCTTAGATAATCTCTTATTAAATAGTAAAATCCGATTTGCATTTTTATTAAGAACAGCTAGTGAATGAATAAAAAAAAGCGCCCCGACTGGAGCGCTTTAAAAAAAGATAAAATAACCTGTAAATTATTACAGCACGTGCACGGAGGCGGTGTTAGTGGTGCCGCTTGGAACCAGCGCGCCGGAAACCATCACAACCACGTCGCCTTTACGCGCCAGGCCGCTCTGCAGCGCCAGCTCTTTACCCAGGTGGTAGAAATCATCAGTAGAGGCGATCTCTTTCACCAGCTGCGGTACTACGCCTTTGCTCAGGACTAACTGACGGGCGGT
>OGIV01002151.1_pt1 | contig 10300 bp, 4 predicted proteins | sample 1571861 | NCBI WGS metagenome assembly OGIV01 (sample SAMEA2582099, study PRJEB24529) | metagenome | biome: Human gut stool | place: China | collected 2011 | reverse complement strand
AGTTGTTTGCATAAGAAATACAGATTGTTAAAAACACAACAATATTATATGAGCCGGTTGTTCTCGTTGGAGGAGGACTGGTAGTCTTTGCCCAGCCAGCTGCTGTTGTCCTCGCCCTCTGATGTGTAGAAGTGCTCTACGGTATAGGCTGCCGATTTCGTCTCGGTATAGGGAGGATAGACGATATACGGCTCGAAAGCCGTCACCATCACGTCGTCGTCGTTTTTGGGCTCCACGGTCACAAACTGCACGCTATTCTCCGTCAGCGCCGCAAGCTTTGCTACCTTTACGGCGTCTCCGAACGTACGCTTCATCTGTCCCCACGTCAGATCGACGGGCAGAATGAGCGAGTTCCACATGTTGGCGTTCAGTTTTCGGTTCAGGTGCAGCACGCTGTTCGTGTACTCGTCCTTTGCCTCGGTCAGATAGCGCAGGTCGGTCGATTCCTCGTCGAGCACCAGCTCGGGGTTGCGGCGCGGACCGGCATAAAGCAGTCTGAAGTTGTCCACGGCAGTCAGCTCATTGGCGTCAACCGCGGGCTTTCCATCGGGCGTAGCATCCACATAGAAGCCAATGCGGAGGATAGCGGGGTTCTCGTCGGATATTTTCATGTCCTTCGGGTCCTCGATACAAATCTGCACCTGATTCTCATATTTTCCCTCCATAAAGGCGTATCCGATACCAGCTCCAGCTTGTCCCTCGGAGAGGTCATAGGCGTCCTTCTGGCTGATGCCGTTGAGGGTAGTAGTAGAGTACTTTTTCTCGATAGGTTTATTATTAGCGTCAACCTCTGTGATGAATAGGCTTGCCAATGGCTTGCGATTCTGCGTGATGCTCTCTGAGCTGTTCGCCGTGCTAAATCCGTTGCAACGCAGCAAGTACCATCCCGCCTTGTGTACCTTCACGTCCTGATAGAAGGTATAGCCGCGCAAGCCCTTGGTATAGCAGTAGAAATACTGGCCGTAGTCGCGCTGATGGTCTTCATTATATGATACCCAGCTCTGGGAACCAGTACTGCTTAGTTTGTCACGTGTCTTATACATTTTCTCGTCTCCGAAGCGCACACAGCTATTTACGTTCGTTGGCAAGCTTTCGCCTAAAATATTCCATTGTAGAGCGTCCGCATTATTTGCCCTGAAATGAGCGCCTGCGATAAGAAAGGAGGCGTCAATAACCGATTTCATATTGGCAGGAGTAATGTTGAAGAGTTTGTAATACTCATTCTTTGTGATCACCTTCCATTCCTGGTTCTTGTATTCCAGGGTGTCCTCAGCAGCTAAGTTCTTCTCATAATCGCAGAGTTTGCTCATGTTGTTGGGATAAGCCGTGAGATAACCAAGTGTGGTTTTGTTGCCGATCTTGACGAGATATACCTTGTTGTCGTTTGAATAGTCCTTGGCTTGAACAAAGTTAACAATGCATCTTTCATTAGCTTTTTGGTCCATGAATACTTGGTTATGCTTTGTGTCTATTCCCAAGTATGGATGCTCGACAGAACCATGCACCTTGCTCTCCAGACAATACGTTTTAGAATTTACATTCCAAAACATGTAAATGGGATAGGGCGTGACATCCAATGAGGCATGAGTACCCCACATGCCGCCAACGCTCAGAAACTTTTTCGCTCCAACGTTATACAGATAAACAATCTTGTCTCCGTCAGTTTCATTGGTATGATTTGTTGAACAATAGCGTTGCGCTGGATCGATACCGTACAGGTCGTCCACCCCCGTCAAAACAGTTTTTTCGTTTGCTTTTTCTTGAGCCGAAACCTGGCTTATAGGGACGCAGATCCATGCGAGGAGCAGGGCTGCGAAAAACTTCCAGATGCTGACGTGTGCCTTGGAAGCTCGTAATGTTGAAGTTCTCATAAACTGATCCTGTGTATAAATTTGTTTGATATTGTTTCTTTGTCCGAAGTGCACGAAGTTGCAGAGCCCGCTCCTATGGTCGTAGAAGCTACTCTGTTTGCTAAGTCCTTGTCGAATGGTAATAATGGGTGGTTGTGGTCAATCAAGCCGTGGGCATGTCTTGACAATCTCCTACCCTCCTTTGCGTCTCTATGGTGTGTGGGGCGCGAAGATCTGCCTAAAAAACGACCGGTCCGGGCCTTGTCTCCATTTTGACGGCGCAAAATTAGTATAATTTCTCTAAACTGCCAAGTTTCTAATTGATAATTTGTATTATTTCCATTCCGAAAGCCAGTTTTACCCCCCCCCAAAAAAAAAATCTTGATCTGTGTCAACCTTTTAGTCTTGTTTGTCCGCCAGACTTGGAATAGTAATAATGCGATTTTGGTGGGCAAAGCTTCTTTCCTCCTGCCGTCTTCCTGCTGCCGTCTTCCCTTCGTGTCTTCTGCCCTCTTTTGTCCTCTTCTGTCTTATTCCCTTCCTTCGGTAAGCCTTCGGGAATTCTTCGGGGTAGCGCATCTTATTACTATTGCCGGACAGGCTACAAGCTCTTTCAGGAACGTTCTCCTGCCATTCTTTCTCGTCATGGCAAAACTCGAGCGATCTCAGTTTTACGCATGGCTTATCGAAAGCGTTGTTATACGTTGTACTTATTGATCTTGTTGTTTTCCCTACTCAGCAGGCTGCATTGAAACAACGCAAACAACCCTGACACTCTATTTTCGGATGAGCCATTTTTCCCTTTTTCATGCGATCGTTTTTTGATTGTTTGCCCTTGGTTTTTCTTTTCAACATGCGTTTTTGTGAAAAAGATACCCTCAAATCGTGGTGAAGCCTTGTTTTTGATGTACCACTTTCGTAGTCAATTCTGCGGCCTAAAGACAGGAAAGTGAGGCTTGCGAGACCTGTTTTACCCATTTTCTTCGGCTTTTATCGGCTATCGTATCGACTATGTTGTCGAATATAGAGGTGAAAGTAAAGTAGTAGAAAGGGATAATCTATTGGTAATAAGCCTTTTAGAGAGAAATGGGTGTGTGGTTTTTCTTCCAGTTCCAGTTGTTCCAGTTATTTTTTGAGGGTATGCAAAATCCTATTACCCCTATATATACTATATAACTAATTAGTTATTAAGTAGTTATAGGTAATAAGAGAAAAATGGGGGTGTCTCGAAATTAATTGGAATACTGGAACAACTGGAACGCTCTTCTTTCTCCGAGGCTTCTCAAGTGCTGTGATGCCTCTTCTCTCCAAGGCCCTTCCCTTCCAAGGATGTCCTCCTCTCTGAGGCCCTTCCTGTGACGGCCCTTCCCTCGCTGGCCCCAGCCATTTGCTCGAAGCTTCGACAGAAGGGTATTTCCGTCTCCTTGCGTCTCCTTGCATCTCCTTGCGTCTCATTCCACCCTCATCACCTGTTATCTCACGTTATCTCACCCAATCGCATCCAATCGCATCGTATCGCACTATTGGGTTGGCAGAAAGACTTAACTTTGCAGCATGAACACGATTCTTGGGTAGGCCCGCCTCCCGATTGGCCACGGCAGACGCTCGCCTCCCCTGCAGAATCCAAGTCTCCACGGTCTTTGACATACTGACACACAAAGGGCGGGCCCAACCTGTGACAGGCCAGGCGCCCCCTCAGACCCAAAGAGAGAAGAGAAATCCCCTACGTCTCCTCGCGCAGGAAGTCGAGCGCCTGGCGAGCCTTCTCGTCGCCGACGGTCTGTTGCATTTTAGCGTGATAGGACGACGTGAAAACTGCATTTTAGCGTGATAGAAACATCAAAAACCTGCATTTTAGCGTGATAGAACGAGGCAAAATCTGCATTTTAGCGTGATAGAAAGCTGAGAAATCTGCATTTTAGCGAATTTTAAAGTCGCTAAATTGCTCGTTTTCAATATTTTCAGTATTTTTGCACTTGAATAGATCAATAAGCTTACGGTTATGGTGGAAGAAAGAATCATGCTTCAAGTGTTGGCAGAGCAAAAAGAATATGTCGGCAACTATCATCCCGAACAATGGGTAAAGCGGAGCGAGGAGGCGTTGTTCGAGTTTGACAGTCCCCTTGCACAAGTCGTGATAGGAGTGAGGCGAAGTGGTAAATCGACCCTTTGCCATAAGGTGCTTTTGGAGCATCGCGTCAACTATGGCTACGCCAACTTTGATGACGACCGTTTCGCAAAATTGCAAACAGAAGACCTGAATACGTTGCTTTCTTGCATCTATCAGGTATATGGTACTGATATACAGTATATCTTTCTCGATGAGATACAAAATGTTGATGGATGGCATTTGTTTGTCAACCGTCTTCTACGTTCCAACCTACACGTTGTGGTAACGGGAAGTAATGCCAAACTGCTCAGTGGTGAGTTGGCAACACATTTGACGGGCCGTTACAATGAAATCCATTTGTTCCCATTCTCTTTTCGAGAATATTGTTGTTTCCGTCGCATCGACACTCGTGGCATCACAACAAAAGCCGAGGCCGAAAAGAAAGCGGCATTTATTGACTATATCAATGATGGAGGTTTTCCGGAAATGCAGAACTTGCGCAATAAGCGTGGATACGTACAGAGCCTCATGGAGGCTATCATCACAAAAGACATACAGCAACGTTTCAAAATCCGCAACACGGACGCCCTGCGGAAAATAGCCAACCACCTGATCAACAATGTGTGCCAGGAGATCAACTACGATAGTATCTCTCAAGTGTTGAAGATAACGGATCAAACGGCAAAGAAATACGTCGGTTATTTGCGCCAGGCATTTCTCATACAATTGCTTTCCAAGCATTCCTTCAAGAGCAAAGAGCGCATAAGAAATGCAAAGGCGTATATCGTGGATTGTGGGTTGCAGAACAATCGTGAAAATTCTTTTGCGCCCGAAAATATTGGTTGGCGCTTGGAGAATGTTGTCTATATAGAACTGCTGCGCAGGTGTAGCAACGACTTCTTGGACATATACTACTACAAAGAGTCGCCGCGCTCCAAAGAGGTGGATTTTGTGGTGTGCAACCAAGACAAGGCCGTGGAGCTGATACAAGTGGCATACGACATCGACAGCACAAAGACCTTCAACCGCGAGACGAGCTCGCTTGTGAAAGCCTCGACGGCATTGCGTTGTGACACGCTGACGCTCATAGCCATGACCCCGACCCGTGATATAGTGGTAGAAGGCAAAAGCATTCATGTTTGCTCCGCCATCGACTGGCTTCTGAAAATAGAGAGATAGGCAATCATTTCGACAACTTAAACCAGTAAGAAAATCATGGAAGAAAAGAAACTGTGGCATAGAAAAATCCCCCTCAGAGAGACGGGTCTCGGAAGGGGAATCTTGAACCACGTGGGGCGTGGCCCAACCCGAGGCAGGCAGGACCTCAGGTCGAAACAAGAGGGAGGGTGAGCGCTTTAGGCCCCCTCGCGCAGGAAGTCGAGCGCCTGGCGAGCCTCCTCGTCGCCGACAGTCTGGTCGATGATGGGCCGGCCGAAACCGCTCAGGAGCACGGAACGGATCTCGCCGTGGTGCGACTTCTTGTCGTGGTGCATGAGCGTGACGAGCTCGTCGTAGTCCTGGCAACTGATGGCCGGCGTGCCGTAGAACTCGCGTACGAAGCGCACGGTCTGCTGCATCTGCTCCGTGGGGAAGCCCGTGCGGAGCGTAGAGAGGTAGAGTTCGCAGACCAGTCCGAAGGCCACGGCATGGCCATGGGGCAGCGCCTGTCGGCTGAGCGACCACTCCTCGATGGCATGGCCGAAGGTATGGCCGAGGTTGAGCGACTTGCGGATGTCCTTCTCCAGCGGGTCGCGCCTGACGTAGCGGAGCTTGATGTTGATGCTCGCCTCGATCATCTTGGCCAGCTCGTGCCAGTCGGGCTGCGAGAGGTCGAAGCCGACGAGCCGGGCCCATCGCTCCTGGCTGTCGAGGAGACCGTGCTTCAGCATCTCGGCATAGCCGCTGCGAAGGTCGTCCGTGTCGAGCGTCTTCAGCCAGTCGGTATTGATGATGACGCGGGAAGCATCCTGGAAGGTGCCGATCTCGTTCTTCATTCCCCCGAAGTTGATGCCCGTCTTGCCTCCCACGCTCGCATCGACCATGGCCAGCAGCGTGGTGGGGACGTTGATGAAACTGAGGCCCCGCTTGAAGGTCGCTGCCGCGAATCCGCCGAGGTCCGTCACCATGCCGCCACCGAGATTGATGACGAGCGAGTGGCGGTTGGCCCCGCCCTTCTGCAGTCGCTCCCAGACGCGCGTGAGCTGGCGCAGGTTCTTGTTGGCGTCGCCATCGACGATCGTGATCACCTCTGCCTGGCGCAGGGTGGGGAAGTGGGCCATCTCGCTCCAGCAGAAGCGATGAGAACTGGTGTCGCAGATGACGAAGATGCCATCGTGCTCACACTCGGAGATACACAGCGCGAGATCGCTCTCGAAACGATCTGATAGGATGATTCTCTGTTCCATATCTGTTTCCTTTCTTTGTCTGTTCTTATTCTATACAAAATTATCATTTTTCGTCGTAACGACGGTCAAAAGCTGGTTGTTTTAACAATAATACACATTTCGGCTTCCGTTCTTGCGCGTCCACCCGGCGTAGTGTGCAAGATTGTAAGGGCAGACCGAGACGACACGAGCAATGCTTCGCCAGGGCATATAGACAACAACTGATACAATGCTTCGCTAGGACATGATAGAAAAACAACTTGAACAACTTTTACAACTATGAACAACGCTTCGCGGGGACATTGCCTCTTCGAGGTCCATGCTAACCAAGGCTTGCTGCAAGGGAAACAACTATGAACAACGCTTTGCCTTGGACACATTTCCTGCTGATTTCTCCTGGCGTAATGTCCTGGCGAAGCCTTGTATTTTGTTGTTTACCTTGCAGCAGGATTGCAATACGCGCGAAGCGTGTAGGTTCCATTTCATGGTACCCTTTCTCGCCATGGCTAAACTCGAGCGAGCTCGGTTCTGCGCATGGCTTATCGAAAGCGTTGTTACTTGTTGTAAAAGTTGTGTTTGTTGTTTTTCCCCATCAGCAGGTTGCGTTTTCTGCTAGCCCATTTTAAACCATCAGGGCGCTGGCGCGTCCTAAGACAGGACAAAGCGATAGATAGAAAGCAAAAACAAGAGCAAAAGCAAGAACAAGAGCAAAAACAAGAACAAGAGCAAAACAATAGTAACTACACAAGAACAAGATGAATATAAGAAAGAGAATCAGTATAGTCCTGGTGACACTCCTGGCCCTGGTGGGCGTCTCGGCCCAGGCACAGACCGTCTCTGGCACGCTCATCGACGGCCAGCACAAGCAGCCCCTCGGCTACGCCGTCGTCCAGCTGCTGGGATCGGACAGCACCTACGTCTCGGGCACGACGAGCGACGACACAGGCCGCTTTGCCCTTGCCGCCCCGCGCGACGGCCGCTACATCCTCAAGGTCTCCTTCGTCGGTATGCGCACGCTCTGCCACGACATCGTGGTCGCTGGCGGCAAGGACAAGGAGGTCGGCGCCCTCACGCTCCAAGCCGACGAGCACGTGCTGCGCGAGGTGACGATCGCCGCCCAGGCCCCGAAGGTCGTGCTCAAGAACGACACCTTCCAGTATAACGCCTCCGCCTACCGCGTGGCAGAGGGATCGACCGTCGAGGCCCTGGTCAAGGTGCTGCCCGGCGCGGAGATTGGCGACGACGGGTCGATCAAGATCAACGGCAAGGAGGTGAAGAAGATCCTCGTCGATGGCAAGGAGTTTATGACCGGCGACACCAAGACGGCGCTGAAGAACCTCCCCGCCTCCATCATCGACAAGGTGAAGGCCTACGACCAGCAGAGCGATCTGGCCCGTGTCACGGGCATCGACGACGGCGAAGAGCAGACTGTGCTCGACTTCGGCATGAAGAAAGGCATGAATAAAGGATTCTTCTCCAACATCAACCTCTCCATGGGCAACCACGGGCGCTATAGCGAGCGCGGCATGGCGGCCTACTTCAAGGACAACTTCCGCATGATGGGTTTCCTCTCGGCCAACAACGTCGGCGACATGATGTTTGGCGGCGGCCGACGGGGCGGATTCGGACAGACCCGCCAGGGGCTCAACAACACCAAGATGGCGGGCATCAACATGAACTACGACAACGGCAAGACCTGGCAATGGGACGGATCCCTGCGCTGGAACCACAACAACGGCGACCTGCAGGCCAAGGTCTTCTCCGACAACTTCCTGGCCTCGCAGCACGCCTACACGCGCCGCATCAGCCAGCAGTACACGCGGTCCAACAGCTGGGACGGGCGCTTCCGCCTGGAGTGGACCCCCGACTCGATGTGGAACGTGATGTTCCGGCCAAGCCTGCAGCTCAGCAAGAGCGACGGCCTCGACCTGAGCACCTCGGCCACCTTCTCCGAAGATCCCTATGCCCAGGGCGACGACCCGCTCGCCGAAGACCTGCTCGCGACCATGCAGGCCCAGGGCACCCTGGTCAACCGCCAGCGCAACACGACCGTGACCTATGGCGACAACACCTCGGCACAGGCCTCGCTCCAGGTCAACCGCAAGCTCTCGGCCAACGGGCGCAACGTCACGCTCCGCCTCCAGGGCAACTACAACGACGCCGACGCCAAGACCTTCTCCACCCAGGACCTGCAGTACTACCAGCTGCTCGACGCCATGGGCCAGGACTCCATCTATCGCGCCTACCGCTACAACCTCATGCCGACCAAGAGCCACGGCATCGGCGTGGAGGCCACCTATAGCGAGCCCATCGCCCGCCGCACCTACCTGCAGCTGGCCTACCAGTACAACTATGCCCTGAGCAAGAGCGACCGATCCACCTACGACTTCTCCTCGCTTGGCGGCGGCTACTTCGATGGCGTCGAGCCCGCCTACCGCTCCTGGGGCAGCTACCTCGCCCTGCTGCAGCAACCCCTCGGCAACTACTTCGACCAGTCGCTGAGCCGCTACTCGGAGTACAAGACCCATACGCAGAACATCCAGCTCATGATCCGCATGAACCAGGAGAAGTGGCGATTCAACGCCGGCGTGCAGCTCCAGCCGCAGCACAGCATCTACCAGCAGGACTACCTCGGCGTCCACGTCGATACCGTGCGCAACTCCTTCGACTGGAGTCCGACGATCGACTTCCGCTATAAGTTCTCGCCACAGAGCAACCTCCGCCTCTTCTACCGCGGATCGGCCACACAGCCCACGATGACCCAGCTGCTCGACATCACGGACAATACCGACCCGCAGAACGTCAGCGTCGGCAACCCGGGTCTGCGACCCGCCTTCACCCATCGCATCCACGCGTTCTACAATGGCTACCGGCAGAGATATACGCAGTCGTGGATGACTTTCTTCCACTTCGCCTCCGTCCATAACGCCATCGGCAATAGCGTGACCTACGACGCCAGTTCGGGAGCCCGCGTGGTGAGGCCCGTCAACATCAATGGCAACTGGAACCTGAACGCGGGCGTGATGTTCAACACGAGCATCGACACCCTGGGCGTATGGAATGTCAATACCTTCACGACCGTCGATGTCAACCGCTACGCCTCGCTCCTGCAGCAGTCGCGGCAGAGCCTCGTGGAGCGCAACATCACCAATCAGACCAACCTCAGCGAGCGACTGACCTTCAGCTATCGCAACAGTTGGCTGGAGGTGGCCCTCGATGGGTCGGTGGAGTACAACCACACGAAGAACCAGCTACAGTCGGCGCAGAACCTCAACACCTGGCGCTTCGCCTATGGTGGATCCATCAACCTCACGGCGCCCTGGGGCACGAGCCTCTCCACGGACCTCCACATGAACAGTCGCCGAGGCTACAACGACGCCTCGCTCAACAGCAACGAACTGCTTTGGAACGCCCAGGTGGCGCAGAGCTTCCTGCGTGGCAAGCCGCTTACGATCTCGCTCCAGCTCTACGATATCCTCCACCAGCAGAGCAACCTCTCGCGCGTGGTCAACGCCATGGGCCGCACGGATACGGAGTATAACAGCATCAACAGCTACGCGCTCCTGACGATCTCCTATCGCTTCAACCTCTTCGGAGGCAAGCCGCAGCACCCAGCAGGCGTGCGCCGTGGCGACGACGGCCCGATGATGGGACCTCCGGGTGGACGCCCGCCTATGGGTCCTCCCGGAGGACGCCCCTTCTGACGCCCGTTAGCAAAACAGCGTGATGGTTTTCGACCTGTACGGTTGATACGGGCTGAAAGCCCAACAGACCATAGCCCAGGGCATCGCCCTGGGTATAATAGCAATCAACAATACGCCCTGTAAGGGCAAAAGCATTGTTTATGACCTGCTTCTTTAAAGCTTTTGCCCTTACAGGGCGACAGGTTTGCGTCCGTAATAAGAGGGTGTGTCAAAACTCTCTTATTCTTAAAAAATCACAAAGCCCTGACTTTC
>OGIV01002148.1_pt1 | contig 10306 bp, 7 predicted proteins | sample 1571861 | NCBI WGS metagenome assembly OGIV01 (sample SAMEA2582099, study PRJEB24529) | metagenome | biome: Human gut stool | place: China | collected 2011 | reverse complement strand
CGCTTGCGCCCTCGTCGGGGATAAAGTCGCCAAGGTGGCTGTCTTCCTCTTCGCCGATCGGCGTTTCGAGGGAGACGGGCTCCTGCGCGATCTTCAGGATCTCGCGCACCTTGTCGACGGGCATGTCCATCTCGGCGGCGATCTCTTCGGGAGAGGGGTCGTGGCCGAGCTCCTGCAAGAGCTGACGGGACACGCGGATGACCTTGTTGATGGTCTCGACCATATGAACGGATACGGATGGTGCGCGCCTGGTCAGCAATGGCGCGAGTGATGGCCTGACGGATCCACCACGTGGCGTAGGTCGAGAACTTGTAGCCCTTGGTGTAGTCGAACTTTTCGACGGCCTTGATGAGGCCGAGGTTGCCCTCCTGAATGAGGTCGAGGAACAGCATGCCGCGGCCCACGTAGCGCTTAGCGATGGACACGACGAGACGCAGGTTTGCCTCGGCCAGGCGCTGCTTGGAGCGCTCGCCCTTCTTGACGGCAGATTTGAGTGCCTTCATTTCCTCTTCGCTCAGCTCCGTGCCGTTCTTTTCGGCCTCTTCGAGCTTCTGCTTGGCCTCCACGCCCGCGGACATCGCGGTCGCGAGCGAAATTTCCTCGTCCGCCGACAGCAGCGACACCTTACCGATCTCCTTGAGGTACATGCGCACAGGGTCGTCAGTCGAGAAGCTGTCGACCAGCTCGTTCGGGTCGACGAGCTCTTCCTCTTCGATCTCGGCGATCTCCTCCATCGGCGGCTCCACATCGTCGATGCTGCTGTCGATGGCCTCGGCGGTGCCGATGTCGATGCCGAGCGTTTCGAGCGAGTCGTAGATCTGGTCGAGCTGCTCACTCTCAAGGTTCATCTCGTCGATGGTCTCCATCAGGTCGCTGGAGCTGAGCTTGCCCTTGGCCTTGCCCTTGGCAAAGATCTCCATGAGCTTTTCGCTGCCCTGCAGCAGCGCCGCCGCGGGCAGGGAGGCGACCAGCTTTTCATCCAGCGGGGGATACTTCTCCGCGGGCTTTTCCGCCTGCGCGGTATCCTCGTTCGCTTTCTTGGCCGCTGCGGCCTTTTTCGCTTTCTTCGGCAGATTGATCTCCTCAAAATCCGCCTCGGCGAGCAGCGCGTTGGCCTGTTCCTCCAGCTCTCTGCTGGTCAGCTGTTTTTCTTCCATGTTTGCTTTCCTCCGTTACCCTTATATTTATTCTTTTCCATCGCGGCCATCAGGGGATCTTCGTTGACGGCCGCGCGTTTGTGCGCTTCGTCTAAAATGATAGTGCAGTAGTCGCTGAGCGCCTGCGTGCCGTTTTTGAGCGACTCCGGCTTTTGCAGGATACCGATCAAGTGGCTGATCTCCTCCGACGTGAAAAATTCCGCCAGCGCTGGGATGTTCACCTGCCCGCTCTCGCGCAGCTGCGCGCGCAGCGCCGTGAAGAACCGGCCCAGGAGGGGGGAGGAGAAGTCCTCTTCCCGGATCGGCGGATTCTCGCCAAAGAGGGAATCGTCCAGCGTCAAAAGCCGCAGCACGCCTTCTTCGGCGAGCGCCGAGCGAAGGTCTGTATAGCGGATCGACCGCTCGCGCGGCTGGGCGGACGCCGCGGGATTCAGGTCCCGCCGCTCCTGCTCGCGCTTTTCCTTGTAGCGGGCGCGTTTTCGCGCGCGCTCGACCTCGAGCTTCATCGCGTCGGGCGTGATGCCTGCGGCCTCGGACGCGCGCACGGTGTAAATTTCGCGCTCAACCGCGTTCGGCACTGCGGAGAGCAATCCTGCTGCCGCTTCGGCAAAGCCGATACGTCCCTGAAATCGACCGTCTGTGCCTTCTCTGAAGTATTGAACACCAGCGTCAATTGTCCCTCATCACAGGTTTTCCGGATCACGCATACCGTATCATCCGAAATCCCCTCATCAAATGCGACCTTTCCTCTGGCGATCACCGGATACTCATTCCGCAATGCGATCGTCTGTTTCACAAAGTTATAAATGGAATTTCCGTCGTTTTCCTGCTCCTTGAGACTTCCATATTTCATTTTGACCTCGTCCATATCCTTTGGTCCGTCACACATACCCGTGGCATCGGCATCCGTCGACCAGTACATCGGAGCACGCTTATTTTCATCTTTTCCGGAGCCTTTCATTCCAAGCTCCTCCCCATAATACAAAAATGCACTTCCCGACATCAGAAGATTCATTGCATTTCCAAGCTTTGTCTGCGCTTCACTGTGATCGCCGGAATAATAACCTGCGCTCCGCGCCATATCATGATTGGTGTAAAACGGTGCGTCAATGTAAGTATCCCTGTAGCTGCCGTAAAGCTCCTGCGTATTGACAAGACTCTTTCCGTAAGCGGAAGCGCCGTTGATTCCCTTTACTGTGTCTGCAATGATACCGTCCTTATCCGCAAAAGTAAAATCAAAGAAACTGTCCATGCCACTCTGATAATATTTCGCATAGACACTGTAATCATTCCACGCCTCTCCGACCAGATATGCATCCTCTTTTTTGGATTTCACCATGTCATTAAACCAGGTCAGGACTGCAATATTTTTATCATCTGCGCCCGAATAGAATTCCTTTACTGCATCCAGGCGGAAACCGTCCACTCCGAGATCCAGCCAGAATTGCACGATCTGTTCAAACTCTGTCTTTAACATTTCATTATCCCAGTTCAGATCCGGCATCTCGCTCCAGAACTGTCCTTCATAATACCAGTCGGTTCCTTCCACCGGATAATAACCGCCCAGTTTTTCTTTGGAAAAATTATAATAATCTACATAAGGGCACTCTGACGCATCTGGCTCTGCACCCTCCGGAAGGCTCTGGATATACTTGTACGCAGTCTGAAACCACTCATGCTGTGAAGATGTGTGGTTCATGACAAAATCAATGATCACATTGATTCCTCGCTTGTGGCATTCATCTACAAGTGTCGTAAAATCGTCCATCGTCCCGTACTCCGGATCGATTGCTTCATAATCCGTCACATCATACTTGTGATACGTCGTGGACGGCATGATCGGCATCAGCCAGATACCATTGCATCCCAGATCCGTGTCCGTCTCAGGATCACCGTCATTGATATAATCGAGATTTTCCGTCAGTCCTTTCAGATCACCGATTCCATCTCCGTCACTGTCATAAAAACTGTAAACAAACACTTCATAATAAGTTCGGTAATTGTCATCAATCACATTCTCTTCTGCTGTATTGACCTGCTGCATCAGAGATAATGCGGTAACTTCATCCCCTTCTTTTTCTGTATCTGCCTCTGTTCCACTCTCCGACATTGTCTCTGTATTATCCACAGTACCTACGGTTCCACTGGTGCTATTTCCACAAGCGGTTGTCTGTACCAACATCATTCCTGCTAACAGGGCTGCGATCAAACGTTTTTTCATTCCTATAACCATGCCTTTCTCATATCATTTAAAGCTTCTCTTCTTCGTATTATACAACAAAGTGTGCGCTTGCGCACACTTTCGCGCACGAGCGGATAGCGTAGCTATATATTCATCTCCGCGAGTTGTGCATCCTCGCGGAGCGTTTTTATGTTTACATAAAAAGGGACTGCTGTATCAAGATTTTCACTCTCATACAACAGTCCCACACACAGCCAAAACTTATCCGCTGCCCGGGTTAACCCTTTACAGCTCCACTCATTCCATCTACATAGAATTTCTGTGTCAGTAAGAACAGAATTGCAATCGGAATGGATACCACAACTGCGCCTGCGGCAAAACAGGTATACCAGCTGTCAATGTATTCTTTTTCAAGCATCTTCCAAAGACCGATAGATACGGTGTAGTACTGTGCATCAGCACGGCAGATAACCTTTGCAAAAATGAAGTCTACCCACGGTCCCATGAAGGATGTCAAAATGGTATAAACAATAATTGGTTTACTGAGTGGCGCGGTAATTTTGGTAAATACCTGCCATCTTGTTGCCCCATCGATGATCGCAGCCTCGTCCAGCGCTTTTGGGATCGTGTCAAAGAAACCTTTTGCAACATAGAATCCAACACCGGATCCTGCTGAGAATACGACGATCAAAGCGATACGGATCATAGATCCCTCTGCCAGTCCAAGAGCCTTTAAAATATAATAAACAGCGATCATGGACATAAAGGATGGGAACAATCCGAGGATCATTGCGACATTCATAAATGGTTTTCTCATGTTAAAACGCATTCTTGACATTGTATAAGATACTGAAAGTACAAAAATGGTTGAAATGATACATGTAAAAATCGCAATGATAAAAGTATTCACAAACATTTTCGGGAAGTTCAAAATACTTGTATCTGTGAATAATTTCACATAGTTGTTGATCGTATAAGTCTTCGGGAAGAAAGTGGTTACGTAAGAACCTTTCTCACCGCGGAAACTTGTCAGGACTACCCAGAAAATCGGCAGCACCCAGATGAATGACAGGATTGCCAGAAAAATATGGATAATAATATTCACAATTGTTTTCTTTGCTTTTGTGCCAGATGTCACTTGTTTTTTACTCATTACATGAATCCCTCCTCATCTTTGTAGGATGCGGTATTACGATATGTTACCAGCGCAACGATCGCAAGGACAATGAACGTCATAATACCAATTACTGCACCTAAGTTGTAGTAGTTCTTATCAACGGTCAGTTTGTACAGCCATGTAACAAGCAGATCTGTCTTACCGGCTGTTGCATCCACCGGTGTCGGATTACCGCCGGACAGCAGGTAGATAACGTTGAAGTTATTGATATTTCCGGTAAACTGTGTAATGAGGTATGGTGTCATGACAAATAACATATATGGCAATGTGATCTTGAAGAATATCTGGATTGCATTAGCTCCATCAATCTTCGCTGCCTCATATAATTCACCCGGAATGTTCTGTAAAATACCTGTTACCTGAAGTAACGTATATGGGATACCTACCCACAGGTTGATAACGATAACTGTCACTCTGGCCCATGTCGCACTTGAGAAAAATGGAAGTGCCGTATCGATCAGACCATATTTTAATAATAAAGTGTTCACGATACCGGTTGGCTGTAACATACTTCTCATGATCAGCAGGGAAACAAACTGAGGTACTGCGATGGATAATACAAAGCAGAATCTCCAGAAGCCCTTAAAATGTGTCTCTTTACGGTTGATCACGATTGCAAGGATCATACCGAAAATATAGTTTAATGCTGTTGCAAAAATCGCCCAGGTGATCGTCCATGTCAGTACGGAATAGAACTGCTTACCGACACTGTCGTTCAAATTTAAGATTTTTGCAAAGTTTGCAAGCCCAACCCAGTCAAATAATACCAGATGATCATTTACCTTGCTGTAATTGGTAAATGCCATGGAAATATTATAGATCAGTGGAAGGATCGTAAAGATCAATACTCCCATGATCGGCGCTGCAAGTAATAATTTATGTAAATTTTGATCAAACAAACTCTTGAAGTCTTCTTTAAAGGTGTTCAGGTGCTTTCCTGATTTTGCAAGCACTTCTGATTTATAAGAGCTTTTTACTGCCTCTCTCCACACAACGATAAACATCAATGTAATATAAATCGTTGCAACTCCATACAACAGGATCAGGGATGACTGATCACCGGCAGTGTACTCATAGATACTTTTCTTTTCATTCCAGACTTTTTCCTGCTCTCTCCATCCCAATGATGGAAACATGGATAAATTATAAATTCCGGATTGGATCATAAACCATATATATCCAATCTCAACAACCAGGAACATCAGTCCCTTTGCGATCTGTCTGTGTGCGATATTACCCAAGCCCATAATAAGCAGGGAAAGCTTTGTAATGATGTTTCCTTTTGTAACCGCACCGGTCACGGTATATGGATCCGCAAACTCTTTTTTTCTTTTTCCAGCCTGTATCACGTTATGGGCCTCCTTAAAATAAAAATAGATTCCTTAGTATCAAACAATCCTCAGAGCGCTCATGCGCCCCGAGGTTTGTATTTTGCATGTAAGAATCTTCTGTATTCTTTTTACTGTGCTGCGTCTGTGTTCATTGCTGTATTCATATCTGCTGTCTTTTCTGCAGCGTTATCATGTGTGACCTCGCCAGCTACAAGTGCTTTACCCATGTTCTCAGCTGGTGACCAGTAGTTACTCATCTCAGGTACTAATGGCTGCATGATAGATGTGTTGATCATTGCGTCTGCAACTGCTGTTGCGATCTCATCATCAACTGCAATGTTTGTGTTTGTAGGAAGGATGTTTCTCATATCGTAGTGATCTTTCTGAGCGTCCTCACCTGCAAGGTAAGCTGCCAATGCCATAGCAACCTGCATGTTCTCAGCATTTGGGTTTACACCGATTGCTTTAGATCCGATGAAGGATTTCATCTGGCAGTCTGTTCCGTTTAAGTTAAATGATGGAAGTGCTGCAACACCCATGTTGTCACCAAGTGCTTCTTTTACAGCTTCTGCATTCCATGTACCGGAGAATACAGCGTTTACGCTTCCGTTACGTAAACCTGCAAGACCAGCTCCGTCTGCATCATTGATAAAGTTAGGATTTGCAACTACATCAACTAAGTAATCTGTAACAGCTGCTGCCTTTTCTCCATCGAAGTCGATACCTGCTGCTGCGTCTGTACCATCTCCGAATAATGAACAGCCATTTCCAACATAGAATGCCTGAATGTACCAGGAATCAGATAATGGGAAGGCAACTTTTCCTTTCTCCAACATTGTGTCAAAGCTCTTGATATCCTCATCAGAGAATACACTCTTATCATAGTACATGAACCATGTATTAGATGTAAATGGGAATGCTACTACTGCATCATTGTATGTAACAGATGCTGTAATGGAATCGGAGTTTGTGCTTGTTACATAATCAAGATAAGATCCGCCGAGCTCAGCAAGTGCGTTTGCTGCTACTAAATCAGGGATGTTATCGTTTGCCAGCATATAGACATCTGCAGATCCCTCAACGTCTGTTGTGACAGTAGCTTTTGCATCACCCTCTGCACATACACCATACTCAAATGTGACATCCCAGTTTGGATGAGCCGCATTGAATGCGTCACATTCTTTCTGTAACCAGCCTGTATCCTGATCTTCCTGTGGGCTCCATACAGTCAATGTACCGCTCCATGCTTCCTCTTCTTCTGCTGCATCATCAGATGCTACTTCTGTAGAAGGTGATGCATCATTTCCTGCAGTTGTGTTGTCTGCTGCTTCCTGTTTGCCGCCGCAGCCTGCTGTCATTGTAGCTGTCATAGCTGCAACAAGTAATAATGAGATTGCTTTCTTTTTCATTTGATTCCTCTCCTTTTTTAGAATAAGACTTCTATATAAAATGCTTATGCATCTTATAGCGTATTTGTTATCTGCGATATATGGCTGCCAGAGTCCGTATCCATGCTCTCCGCTCTTCGCTCAAAGTATCTTTTCCGATACGCCAGCGCCAGTTGCGTCCCACCGTGGAAGGTGCGTTCATTCTGGCTTCATTTCCAAGCTTCATCAGATCCTGCATCTGGATAATGGCCACATCTGCGATACTTGCGTAGGCTGCCCGGATCAGTGCATCCGGTATTTCTTCTTTATAATGAATGTTCAGATACTCATACAGATATGCCAGCTCGTAATCTGACTTATCCCGGAAATAACCAACGATCGTTTCGTTGTCGTGAGTTCCTGCATATACGACCATGTTCGTGTCCTGATAGTTATGTGGAAGATGCTCATTCGCGGTGTCATCATCAAAGGCAAACATTAAAATCTTAATGCCCGGCCATCCGGTTTTTGTCTTTAACTTTTTCACTCCCGGAAGCCCGCCCTTTGGTCCGATGTCTTCCACGATCACCCGCATATCACCCAGAACCTCTGTCATGGCATCTGTCAGTTTCCTGCCCGGTCCTTTGCTCCACTTGCCATTTCTTCCGTCTTCTGCATCTGCAGAAACGGTGTAATAACGCACCAGACCGGAAAAATGGTCTAACCGGATCACATCAAATAATTCCATGTTCTCAAGCATTCTTGCCTTCCACCATGCAAAGCCATCCTCTTCCATGACGTTCCAGTCATATACCGGACTGCCCCATACCTGACCGCTCTCGGAAAATGCATCGGGTGCTGCCCCTGCGACCACATTCGGTCTTCCATCCGGTCCCAGTAAAAACATCTCACGGTGCGCCCATACATCCACGCTGTCTGACGCCACATACAATGGCATATCACCGATGATCTGGACTCCACGGCTATTTGCGTACTGCTTCAGCTGCATCCACTGCTTAAAAAACTCGTACTGGCAAAATTTGCAAAACAAGACGTCATTATGTAATATTTCCTGATACTCTTTCACTGCCTCCTGATCTCTGTCCCTGAGCGGCACGTCCCAGCTCTGCCATTCTATATCTCCAAAATGCCGTTTCAATGCGGTATAAAGAGAATAATCAGACAGCCATCTGTCGCTTTTTTCTGTAAAAACAAGGAAGTCTTCACTCTTCGCAGAAAATCTCGAAAAAGCCATTCGCAAAATCTTGTAACGGTTCTCATAGATGGTTGCATAATCAATATCTGCATCATCCGTTCCCCAGTTAAAACTGCGGATCTCCGTCTCCTGTAACAATCCATCCTTCACCAGATCATCCAGATCAATGAGATATGGGTTTCCGGCAAATGCGGAGTAGGACTGATACGGACTGTTTCCAAAACTGGTAGGACCGATTGGAAGCACCTGCCAGTACCTCTGCTTGAGATCGACAAGTAAATCAACAAATTGGAATGCAGCTTCCCCTAATGTTCCTATTCCATATGAAGATGGTAAGCTTGTGATTGCCAGCAGGACTCCTGCTCCCCTGGTCAATTCTTTTGATCCCAATTCATTTCCTCCCGTTCTGTTGGAATGATCCCGCATTCAAAACCTATACGAATTGTTTCGTGAATTTTCGTATCTGAGATAATTTTAGTTTATTGGAACGTTTTTGTCAACGAATTTGCAAATATTAATATCGATTTTGCTATTTTTCACGTTTTTATATTTGTTTTTTTGTGTAAAATGACAAGTTTTTCTCGTTTTGTTTCGAAACTTTTTTGAAATCTCTGAGCAGACTGCTTGAAAACGGAAATTCGATTTTATATAATAAGAGAGAACATCGAATAATTATAACAAAGAGGATAAAGACTTGGCTACGATCAAAGATATAGCAAATCGTCTGGGTGTATCCGTCAGCACTGTCTCCAAAGGTTTGAACGGAGCAAGCGATATCAGTGATGAATTAAGACAGATGGTCTTAGATACCGCAGTGGAAATGGGATATGCGACCAAACGATCAAAAAAAGTAGAAAACCGCAAGCTTGCGATTTTCATTGAAAATATGGACTATGAAGCTGCCACACAGTTTGGTTATGAAATTGTCCTGGGATTCAAGCAGAATGCGTTCCGCCACAACTGGGATGTGACAGTCATTCCGGTCACACCGGCATTCCAGCTTGCTGAAAAATATGACACCTATATGTTAAAGAATGGTTTCTGCGGAGCCTTTCTCGTCGGCTTCGCCCTTCACGATGAATGGATGAAACAGTTAGATCACACCACCATGCCGACCGTTCTCTTCGACAATTATATTAAGAAGAATCCGAATGTTGCTTACATTGGAACGGACAACTATGAGGGAATCGATGCGGCAGTTGACCATCTCTACACACTCGGTCACAAAAAAATTGCCTTTTTAAATGGTTCCCTGCACTCCATGGTATCCGAGCAGCGTCAGGAAGCCTACTATAACAGCATGAAAGCACATGGTCTTGAGATCAATGAAGACCTGACCGTTTACGGCTATTATGTGGCAGACAGTGCAAAGTATCACGTTCCTACTTTTTTGGGTGCGGGTGCTACTGCGATCATCTGCGGCAATGACCTGATCGCATCCGGTGTTATCACGGAATGCAAGCTCCGCGGTTTCCGCGTGCCGGAAGATATCAGCGTGGTCGGATTCGATGACATTCCGATCTCCTCCATGCTAGAGCCACCGCTTACCACTATCCGGCAGGAACGCAGTGAACTCGGAAAATGTGCTTATGTCATTTTAAACTCCCTGGTACATCACATTCCAATCTGCCGCACACAGCTCCGTGCGACACTGATCGAACGTGAATCAACCGCAAGATATCAGGCTCCGGTCAAAAAACAATAAGATCACAGAAAAAAATCCGCCGTCCACAGGATCTGTGGGCTGGCGGATTTTTCTTATCTCAACACAAAAATAAAAAGCCCCAGATGCTGAACGAACTTCAACACTTGAGACCTCTTAATGCCGGCGACCGGAATCGAACCGGTACTGTATCGCTACAACAGGATTTTAAGT
>OGIV01002140.1_pt1 | contig 10325 bp, 8 predicted proteins | sample 1571861 | NCBI WGS metagenome assembly OGIV01 (sample SAMEA2582099, study PRJEB24529) | metagenome | biome: Human gut stool | place: China | collected 2011 | reverse complement strand
GCACCAGGCAGCATTAAGTCAAGCAGTACAAGCGTATAAGCCTTTTCTTTTATATTAAGAAGCAGCTTTGCCTCTGTTCCTGAAAATGCCTGTTCACACGTATAACCTGCCTTCATAAGCACCTCACAAAGAAGGTTATTAATATTTATATCATCTTCTACAATTAATATATTAGGCATAATTTTTACTCCTGTATTTTATAATGTAAAATAGTCATCTACTTTATGAGAAATGGCATTAAATAAAATGGTTTCAGCATTAAATTTTCTTCTTTTCCAACATCTTTTTGTGATATTAAATATATCTTACTTACATTCTTTGAAAATTTTTTATAAAACTGTTTTATAGATTCGTGCTTTCCTGCCCCTGATGACTTAATTTCAAAGGCATTTACTTTACTTCCCTCAGAAATCAGAAAGTCAACCTCATAATAATGTGTGCTTTTGTCTTTTTCCCAAGTGTGATAATAAAGTTCCCTTCCCGCTGCTGTAATCATCTGTGCAATAAGATTCTCATATAAATAGCCAAGATTAGCTGGCAGCTTATCAGAAAGCAGCTTCGCATATACATTATTTTCTGTGACTGGACGGTCTATAAACATTAATGTAATAAATAATCCAGTATCCGACAGATACAATTTATAACTGTCAAAGTCCTTTGTATCTGTCAGGCTTACCCTTGGATTGGTTGAATTATAACAAGGTAAAACCGTCTTTGAATCAATCAGCTCGTATAATAATTCCTCTGACTTTGAATTATTCTTTCGTCCTATTGCAGTAGTAATCCTATATTTTTTGGAATCTTTTGCAAGCTGTGCGGGAATTGAATGATATAATGCAGATATCCTTCCAGACCCGTCAATCTTTTTAAAATCTTCTTCATACAATGATATAATCTGTCTTTTGACCATATCAATTTCCGAGAAATTCTTACCCTCTATATAAGCTTCAACTGCCTGAGGCATACCACCTACTGCCATATATATTCTTAAATCTCTCATCAGTTTACGATTAGTTGGCTGTCCAATAGCCTTACCTGTATTGTATATCTGACAAAGAAGTTCATAGTTTCCCCCCGTTGCATCACAGAACTCCTGATAATCCATTGGATACACCTGTATTTTCATTTCCTCCGATGGAATTAAAATATCCTTTACATTTTTCTTTATGGATATTAGTGAACCAGTTTCCAGATAACTGTATCTTCCATCTGCAACAAGATGTTTTATTGCCTGTCTTGCTTTCGGGAATAGCTGGACTTCATCAAATATAATCAGCGATTTATGCTCATATAATGTTATACCTGTTTCCGCCTGCAATCTTAAAAAAAATATATTTAGATTTGCTATATCATCAAAACACTCCAATATATTAGCTGTTGCTTTTGAAAAATCAATAAGAATACACGAGTCATATTCATTTTCTCCAAAGCTTTGGGCGATTGTAGACTTACCAACTCGTCTCGCCCCCTCTAACAACACCGCATATTTATCCGAATACTTTTCCTTCCATTCTAACAATCTACTATATACTTTTCTTTTAAAATTCATAGTCTTCCCCTTTCAGAACTATACTATATCATTGTCATTATTCTTTACCGTGCTAAAAGCACCCCTGATTTCTTTATATAATACATATTATAATATAACTTTCTTCAATATTATTATCTCTTATTTTGACCGTTTCTTCAAGATTATTTTTGCTTAATTTGACCGTTTCTTCAAAACTATTTTCGCCCAATTTATCCGTTTCTTCAAGATTTTACTTTATTTATAAACAAAAAAACAGCACGACTATTCCCCTTATCCAGAAATAAATCGTGCCATCTTATCTTTTATCTTATCTGTGTTATAATCCTAATTATTCTCTGCTCTCGCCATAGCAATCTGCTCCGGTGTTATAGGCAGCTCATAGAACCTCTTTCCTGCTGCGTGGCTTAGCGCATCTGTCACAGCCGGAAGTGGAGTGTTAATTACAACCTCTCCTATTGACTTAGCACCAAATGGTCCAGCATCCTCAAAGCTGCTTTCAAACTCAACATTAATATGTCCAATATCCATTCTTGATGGTATCTTATATTGCAGGAATGAGTTCTCATAAAGCTTTCCCTTATCAGAATATGTGATATTTTCAGACATTGCCATACCAATTCCCTGAAGGATTCCGCCTTCTGCCTGAACCCTTGCAAGATTAGGATTAACTGGTGTTCCACAGTCAACACATGCATCATATTCCACAACCCTGCTCTCACCTGTGACAAGGTCAACCTCAACCTCAGCTGCACCTACCATATATGGTGGTGGAGAAATAGGTGATGTATGTGTATTAGTAACTGTAAGTGCTATATCATTGCCACACATTGAAGCTGTTGCGATATCGCAAAGACTTACTGATGCACCATTGTGCTCTCCAGCCTCGCATCTTACACAGCTTCCGTCAAATGTAACCTCACTCTTATCACAGCCTATAAGCTTAGCCCCAAGCTTTTCGATTCTGCTTCTTAGCTCTAAGGCACAGTTCTCAACTGCCTTTCCAGTAACGTATGTTGTACTTGACGCATATGAGCCTGAATCATAAGGTGATATATCAGTATCAGCACCAAATACACTTATGTTATCAGTACTGCACTCAAGCACCTCCGCAGCAATCTGTGCAAGTATTGTATCACAGCCTGTTCCCATATCAGCAGCACCGATATTCATTGTATACACACCCTCATCATTAAGCTTAAGTGTGGCACTTCCCACATCCACACCAGATATACCAGAGCCCTGCATAGCCATGCCCATTCCGACAAAACGTGCCTTCGTATCAGATATCTTTCTCATAGGATACTTCTCATCCCATTTAATCATCTCTTTAACCTTTGCTAAGCATCTATCAAGTGCACAGCTTGTATTGACCTGACCATAGTAAGCAGGCATTACATCGCCCTCCTTAACTATGTTTTTAAATCTTATTTCAAAAGGATCCATATGCAGCTTATCAGCAAGCTCATTTACAGCAGATTCAACCGCAAAAAGTCCCTGTGTGGCACCATAGCCTCTGTATGCCCCTGCTGACATAACATTCGTGTATACAACATCACTTACAAATCGGAATGCCTCCGCCTTTCCGTATAACGGTATTGACTTGTGTCCTGAAAGACCTACTGTCGTTGGTCCATGCTCCCCATAAGCTCCTGTGTTAGACAGGGTATATAAATCTATTCCTTTTACGATACCATCCTTAGTTGCACCGAGCCTTACATGCATCTGCATCTCATGTCTTGGAGATGAAGCTGATAATGACTCTTCCCTTGAGAATATAATCATAGCTGGCTTCTTAGTCTTCCATGTGACAAATGCCGGATATATTTCTGAAACTGAGGTCTGCTTTGCACCAAAACCACCACCTATTCTAGGCTTTGTAACACGTATCTTTGATGGAGATATTCCAAGTGCGTGTGATATGATTCTTCTGCAATGAAATACTATCTGTGTAGAACTTACAACATGAAGTCTTCCATAAGTATCGATTGTACAGAATGTCCTGAAGGTCTCCATCATGCTCTGCTGGCATGCCTTTGTATGATATGTCCTGTCAATTACAACATCACAACTCTCAAGCACCTTATCTATATCACCATTACTGCACTCATCATGTGCACATAGATTTCTTTTATTATCAGCTCCGACAGGACACATTGCTTCCCAGTTATCCTCTGGATGAACAAGTATCTCATTATCCTTTGCCTTAGTAAAGTCAAGCACTGGTTCAAGCACCTCATACTCTGCCTTAATAAGCTTCATCGCCTTATCAACACAGCGTTCATCCACTCCAGCAACAATAGCAACCGGATCACCTATGAATCTTACGTGTTTATCAAGAATAAGTCTGTCATAAGGACTTGGCTCAGGATAAGTCTGACCGGCGCAGGTGAAACGCTTCATATTCTGGTCAACATCCTTATATGTATATATCGCCTCTATTCCAGGTACCTTCATTGCAATATCTGTATTAATGCTCTTAACATATGCGTTGGCATATGGTGAACGCAGAAGCTTTACAACAAGACAATCCTTTGGTGCAATATCATCTGTATATACCGGCTTTCCAAGAAGCAGCTCCATTGCATCCTTTTTTCTTACCGCTTTATTAACTGACTTCATTACTTCACCTCCTCTGCTATGTTTTCTTTATTTTCTACATTTACTTCCTTCGCCTTTTTTGCCTTGAGGTAATCCAGAATTCCTCTTAACTGGCCTTCATACCCGGAACATCTGCACAGATTTCCTGAAAGGAACTCCTTTATCTCATCTTCATCAGGATAAGGATTCTCCCTAAAGAGTGCAATAGCATTCATAACAAAGCCCGGATTACAGAAGCCACACTGCTCTGCTCCCTGGTCAGCTATAAATGTAACGAATTCTGCGGCCTCTTCCTGTAAACCTTCAAGTGTTGTAACGCTGCATTTATCTGCTCTTACAGCAAGAACCGAACATGAAAGCACTGGTTTATCGTTAAGAAATACCGTACACAGTCCGCAGTTAGAAGTCTCACAGCCACATTTTACACTATAACAGCCATGCTCTCTCACGAAATCATAAAGAGTCATATCGCAGGCCACATCTGCCTTGACTGACTTTCCATTTAACTTAATATCTACTAACATATATTCTCCAATCCATACACTAATAAATCGATATATAAACAAATCTATATAAATAATACCTCAGCTATTAATAATCAATAACTAATTATTAATTATTTACAACCCTTAATGCTCTCTTGGTAAGCTCTTCTGCCAGATGACTTCTGTATTCAGCACTTCCACGCATATTACTCTCTGTAGAAACATTTTCCCTTACATATCTGGCGAAGCTCTCTATAGTCTCATCATTTACTCCGCCCTTAAGAATACCTTCCTTATCTTCAACAATAACAGCTCTTCCCGGTCTTGCACCTATGCATATATTATATTCACCCGAACCGCTAAAGCCCACGCCAGCACAGGTAAGAACCGGAAGGTCTGTTTCTGTTATTCTTACTGCCTCATAAAACATCTTGACTGGCTTTTTCTTAACTATAATGCTTACAATAATATCCCTGTCATAGCTCTGGGCCGCATACTCCTTTAGGGAAACTATTCCACCCTTATATAACTCCACATATGAGTCAAGTCCTATTAATAATGTAAGAACATCAGAAAATCCATATCTTCCATATATGCTTCCGCCAACTGTCGCAAGATTTCTAAACTGCACCCCAACAATATGCCTTAGTGCTTCCTTAGCGCAGCCATTGGTATACTCATTAAAGCCCTTATGGTTTTCTAACTGTCTTAGAGATGTCATGCATCCAATCTTAAATTCTTCATCTGTCTCTTCAATCTTATCAAGTCCCAGTCCTGACATGTCAATCGCGGTATTGATTCTGTTATCACCCATACGCATCCACATCATGCCACCGACAATTCTGTTAGCCTTCTTCTGGTTAAGCTCGTAGGCCTCTTCAATACTTTCTACTCTCTTATAATTCTGTATATTAAGCATAAAAACTCCTCATTTTGATCATACTTATGCCAGAAATAAAAGTCCCGCTGTACAGCTTAAACAACCTTTAAACTTTTTCCTGACCATTTCTTAATTACATTATAATATAACTATACTGACTTGTAAAAGCCTTGTCAATCTGATAAAATTCATTCGCACACTTCTTTTAACTGTTGCTATAAGATATATTCTGTTCAACATAAATGAGTGTGTTAAAACAAAGTAGAAATGAGGATAATTATGAAGAATTTTAAAAGATTAACCGCTTTAGTTCTTGCAGTGCTCATGCTTATATCAACTGTAGCATGTGGCAGTTCTGCTGCAAACGACAGTACTACACAGGCTGCTTCAACATCAGCCTTTGATGTTATGTCCCAGTTTAGCGAGGTAAGCACAAGCTACCCTCTTACTGTTACCGACCAGGCTGGACGAACAGTAACTTTTGAAAAAGCACCTGAAAAGATTGCTTCATCTTACTATATCTCTACAAGTCTTCTCCTTGCACTTGGATTAAAGGATAAGCTTGTAGGCATCGAAGCTAAGGCTAATACAAGAAACATCTATAAGCTTGCAGCTCCATCCATCGTAAGTCTTCCTAATATGGGAACAGCCAAAGAATTCAACACAGAAGCCTGTGTTGCAGCCGCACCTGATGTTGTATTCCTTCCTATGAAGTTAAAAAAAGCTGCAGATACACTTGAAAGTCTTGGTATCAAGGCTGTTGTTGTCAATCCTGAGGATGCAACGCTCCTTAAGGAATGTATAACACTTGTTGGTAAAATAACTAACACAATTGGACGCTCTGATGCACTTAACAATTCCATTGATACATTTTTAGCTGATAATAAAGCCAAGCTTGCGGGTGAGAGCACTCCTTTAGTATATCTTGCAGGCAACAGCTCTGTTCTTTCAACAGCCGGAAGCAAGATGTATCAGAACACATTACTTACCAATGCAGGCGGAAAGAATGCAGCCTCTGAGCTCACAGATACTTACTGGGCAAATGTTTCATATGAACAGCTTCTTGCCTGGAACCCTGATTACATTATAATAGCTGCCGATGCAACTTACTCAGTAGATGATGTTCTAAATGATGCTAATCTTGCAGACTGCAATGCTGTTAAGAATAAAAAGGTTGTAAAGCTCCCTGGTGATATAGAAGCCTGGGATTCACCTGTACCAGCAAGCTTCTTAGGAAGCATATATATTGCCTCTGTTCTTCATCCAGAAAAGGTTACTAAGGATTTCTATGAAGAATGTGTAACTAAATTCTATGAAAGCTTTTATGGATTCACACCTGCTAAATAAGGATGATTTATGTTCAAAAACACTTATAATTACCGGAACAAAATTATACTTTTATCAGCCATACAGGTACTGCTTCTTCTGGCAGTACTTGTATGGTCTGTCATTACCGGACAGTACCCACTCACATTAAAGGGCTTACTGTCTGGTGATACTATGTCAATTATGGTCTTTAAAAGGCTCAGGCTTCCCCGCGCCCTTATGGGTGTTATAGGCGGTTTTGGTCTTTCAATATCAGGTTTTATATATCAGCTTATATTTAAAAACCCTCTGGCTTCTCCCGATATCGTTGGCGTTTCCTCCGGTGCAAGTGCTGGTGCAGCTCTTGCAATAGTTGCAGCTTCAGCTTCTGTTCCAGTCATCTCCATATCTGCATTTATCGGAGCTGTAACAGCCCTCATAATAACTCTGCTCACAGCCTATCTTGTCCCTCGCAGAAACAGTTATACTATCGTGCTTGCTGGTATAGCTATTCATTCTGTGGCACAGACTATACTTATGTTTCTAAAACTTGTCGCAGATCCTGAAAAACAACTTGCTTCAATCGAATACTGGATTATGGGAAGCCTTAATGGTATTTCAAGGGACAGCCTTGCTATTCCGTTCCTCACAACACTTGCCGGCTTTATTATAATGGCTATGTTATACAGACAGGTTCTCATTCTCTCTACAAGCGAAGAGGAAGCTGTATCACTAGGTGTAAATGTAGCAATTCTGCGTTTTATTATATTAATGCTTGCTACTCTTATCGTATCATCAATAATATGTGTTACAGGGCTTATAAGCTTTATCGGACTTATCGCACCTCATATTGCCAGACTGCTTACAAAGCGTAATGACATATTTACATATATAACAAGTGGCTTCACAGGAGCTATTTTACTGACACTTGCTGATATACTGGCAAGAAGTGTATCCTCATCAGAGCTGCCAGTCAGTATATTTACCTCACTTCTTGGAGCTCCACTGCTTATCATTCTGCTTATCAGAGCTAATAAAAAGGAGGCGTTATGATGTCCGATTTATTCAATACTACATTTTCCGCTGCCGGAATATCTGTATATTATGGCAGCACCTGTGCGGTTGATAACGTAAGCTTTGACCTTATGCCAGGACAGCTTAATGCTGTTATTGGCAATAACGGCTGTGGTAAAACCTCCCTTATTAAAGCTATTATTGGACTTATAAAGCACAACGGAAAATGTCAGCTTAATGAACACTTACTTGAAAACCTCTCTGTTAAAAAAAAGGCCCAGCTGATAAGCTACATTCCCCAAAGAAACAATCTTACCATAAGCATGACCGTCAGGGAGGTATGTCTGCTTGGCTTCAATCCTCATATGCACATACTTGGAGGCTACACCACAGATATGATAAAACGTGCCGATAAAGCTATTGATATGGTTGGACTTAATGGTTTATACGAATCAGACTTCTTAGCTTTAAGCGAAGGGCAGAAGCAGTTATGTATTCTGGCACGCACCATAATAGAGGCTTCACCTCTGCTTCTCCTTGATGAACCAGATAGTGCACTTGATTTTTCTAACCGTCATCTGCTTATGCAGCACATAAGAAGCATTGTATCTGATGGAAGATGCGCACTTATGTGTATTCATAGTCCTGAGCTTGCTTTGGAATACTGCGATAATATATTTCTTATGAAAGCCGGAACAATACTTACCAGCATTAACACTCATACAGACTCCATTGATATTATTAACGAAAAGCTGTCTCTTATATATGATAATATTAATGTTATTGAATGTACCGATATCCACCATAAAACACACCGCGTAGTTGTGGCATTATAGGCCTTTACTGCAGATAATATGTCTATTTATACCAGACACGCCTACGTTATAAAAGCATTTACTGAAATGAGGTGACTTAATCTATGGATAATTGTTATTTAGACGCTCTGGCTGTCATTACATTTTTTAAGATGTCAGATAAAAAACATCTTTTTATTACCGGAGAACGGGGAAGTGGCAAATCATATCTGTTAAACAGCATTTTAAACCAGATGAAAGAAACTACGGATATGTCTGATTTTTTCAATTTCAATTATCTGCTAAGCCGCAGAACGGACACCCCAGAAGTTGTTATTAAATCCAATCTTATAGATGATGGAAAAGAATATGTGATTGGCAGACCGCGTACACTCACTCCTGTTTCCCCTAAAAAAGGCAACAATATGACCATTGTAGAGGATGGTTTTATTAACTGCGCCTGTCCTGCCATTAAGAAGCATCTTATGACATCTGCTGATAGTGTATTTGTTATTGACGAGCTTGGTTATCTGGAAAGCTCCTGTATCCCTTTTCAGGAGAACATTAAAAGTCTTCTTGATAACTCACGCGTATTAGCTGTCATCAGAAAACAATCCACAGAATTTCTTGACAGTATTAAAAGCAGAGCTGATGTACTTTTAATCGATATTGATAATATATTCAGCTCTATTTCGTGCATCATTATGGCATCCGGTATGTCAAAAAGATTCGGTACCAACAAGCTTTTAGCCTCCTTCAACAACAACACTCTATTTGAAAATGCGATAAATATAAGCCACTTTGTAAGCTTTGGTAAAACTCTTGCCGTAACCCGTCATGATGAGCTTGTACAGATATGTGAACGGGAACATATACATTGCATTAAACACAATATGCCTTACAGAAATGATATGGTACGTCTTGGTGTTTCACATATTCTAAAGGAAACCCACAGACACAAAAGCTGCTGCACCCAAGGGATATTATTTCTTCCATCAGACCAGCCGCTTATCACTAAGACAAGCCTTCAGCTGCTGTGCCTTTTATTTATTTACTACAACAACAGTTATTTTGCTTGTAACAGCACAGATAAATCCAGCAATGCCAATAATGATTATTCTAATAATAATTATTCTAATAATGATTATTCCAATAATAATAACAATAATAATAAGATATGCCGGCTTGCTTTCAACGAAAACGCAGGTGCACCAGTAATATTTCCTGCGTGCTATTATAATGAGCTTCTTACACTTCCACAGGGCAAGGGTGGCGGTTTTATTGCAAAAAAATATCCTGCACAGGTTGTTTTAGTTCCTGCACAGGATGAATATGAATTATTTGATATTGATACTCCTGATGACCTTATTCGTCTTTCCCGGTATCTTCGCTAATTGCTGTACCTTATTTAGTTACAGCCTTTTCCTTTATTGTTGCTGCTTCTTCTGAAACAACTTCTTTAACTGTTTCCTCAGCTTTATTCTTAGGAAGAATTACGTTAAGTAAGATTGCTACAAATGCTGCTGGAACAATACCTGACTCACCAAACATAAGCTGTACTGCCTGTGGTGTATGTGCAAGGATTGCAGGGCTTACACCCATACCATAGCCTACACCCAGTGCAACAGATACAATAGAAAGTCTTCTCGCATCAAGCGGTTCCTTAGTAATAAGCTGGATACCACTAACAATAATTGATGAGAACATCATAACTGCAG
>OGIV01002139.1_pt1 | contig 10328 bp, 8 predicted proteins | sample 1571861 | NCBI WGS metagenome assembly OGIV01 (sample SAMEA2582099, study PRJEB24529) | metagenome | biome: Human gut stool | place: China | collected 2011 | reverse complement strand
TTTGCCCACACCCACGACCTTTGAAAAGGTCGACCAAACTTTTATAATTGCCTTGTGAAGTATTCCGCTAAACCATAATTTATCCCAACTTTTGATAAAGAATTTACTTCCAAACTTCTTCTGCAATTTCCTTTACAAGTGCGAGTTTAGCCCACTGCTGTTCTTCGGTGAGTTTGTTGCCGATTTCGCATGACGCAAAGCCACACTGCGGACTTAGGTAAAGTCTGTCAAGCGGAATGTATTTGCTTGCTTCTTTAATTCTTTCGATTACTGTATGCTTGTCCTCAAGTTTCGGTGATTTTGTAGTGATAAGACCGAGAACAACTTTTTTGTTGCCGCTTACATATTTTAAAGGCTCAAAGCCGCCTGAACGCTCATCGTCAAATTCAAGGTAATAAGCGTCAACATTTTCTCTGCCGAACAGTGGCTCTGCAACTGAGTCATATGCACCGCTTGAGAAATATGCGGAATGATAGTTACCTCTGCAAATGTGTGTTGTAATAACCAAATCTTCAGGCTTGCCCTCAATTGCAAGATTATTTACTTTTAAGAGCTTTTCTTTAATATCTTCAAGGTTGTTTTCTTTGCCGTAACGAATTACACTGCCCTCGGCAACGAGTACACCCCAGGTGCAATCGTCAAACTGAATGTTTCTGCAACCTGCGTTATATAAATCGTTAATAACCTTTTTATAACCGTTTGCAATGTCAGTAATAAGCTCGTCATCGGTTGCATAGAATTTTCTTGTTGTTTCAATATTTGCAGGAATAATCATCTGCTGGAAAAACTGAGCAGGTGCAGGAATTGTCTGCTTGGCAACAGTGTTTTCGTCTTCAAAAGTTTTTATAAATTTGTAGTGCTCAACAAACGGGTGGTTGCCAACCGAGATTTTACCTGTAAGCCATGTATCGTCAATCAACGCAGGTTCGCCGTGGAATGCTACGCCCTTTTCTGTCTTTTTGTGTGCAACACCGTTAAATCCCCACATAAAGTCGAGATGCCATGTTGCTCTGCGAAATTCACCGTCTGTTATAACCTTGTATCCTAATTCTTTCTGCTTTTTTACAAGGTCTGTAATGGCTTTGTTTTCAATTTCTGTAAGTTCTTCTTTTGTTATATTTCTTTTTTCAAAATCTGCTCTGGCTTTTTTTAGATAATCCGGTCTTAAAAAACTTCCTACATAGTCAAATCTGAATGGTACATTATTTTTACTCATAAATATTACCTCCTTGTTCATTTGGTAAAAGTATAAGGCAAAAATCAATATTTGTAAAATACATAAAAAGTGCAGTTGGCTATAGCTTTTAACTATAACCAACTGCACCTGTCGTTAATAAAAATATTAGTTTTTATCGTCGGAATTTGCCGAATAAACATCGGCTATTTCATTTATGGAGATATAGGCTTTCGGGTCAATATCGTGTACAAGTCTTTTCATTTTATCAACTTGAAAACGGTTTATTACAAAGTAAATCATTGTCTTTTTTGAACCTGAATAGTAACCCTTGGCGTCTATCATAGTAATACCGTTTTCAAATGTTTGCGAAAGTTTCTCACAAACAGCATCTGACTTGGTTGTAATAATAAAAGCGCCTTTTGCACGGTCAAAACCCTCTACAAAGAAATCTATCATTTTAACAGCCACGGCATAAGTTACTATGGAATAGAGCGGCAATATCCAACTGCCTATTACTATGCCGCAAATGATATAGAGAATTACATTGTAAATCATAATGAATGTGCCTATGCTTAAGTGAAGTCTTTTTGCAAACATTACGGCGAGAATATCTATTCCGTCCATAGCGCCGCCAAAGCGCATTGCAAGACCGCTGCCGCAGCCTGAAATTACACCGCCGAATATTGCGCATAAGAACAGGTCATTGCCCGCAAGGGGAGATATAAAGCTGACATCTATCGGTAAAATATCAGTTATTATCCATGCAACCAAAGAGTAAATGAATACCGTGTAAATTGCATATACGGTAAACTTTAGTCCCTCCCGTTTAAGACCGAGCAGAAACAGAGGAATGTTAAGTAAAATAAGTATAAGTGATAAACTGCACCATTCAGGAGTTTCTTGCGAAATAAGCATTGATGTACCTGAAATTCCGCTGTCATAAAGTTTTACCGGAGCAAGAAACACGACTACGCCAAAAGCATTTATAATGCCTGCAAGCGTTAAGAACAGGAAATTTACTATTTTTAATTCTTTAAATGTACTGATAAAATTTTTCATTTATGCCTCCTTGTATTAAATATCACTTAATGTATTTGTTCAAGTGATTTAAGAATTTTTTGCAAAGCGGGCTTAAAACTAATTTTTTATGACTGATATATCCTATACGCATATCTCCTTCCTTGATTAATGGGATTGAAATAATATTCGAACCGTTAAGACCGCTGTCAATTACTCCGCTGCAAACCGTATAACCGTTAAGACCTATCAATAAATTGAAAAGTGTGGCTCGGTCTGTTACACGAATATTTTTTTTGCGTTCTACAGTGCTGAAAATTTCTTCCGAATAATAAAAAGAGTTATGATTGCCCTGTTCAAAAGAAAGATAAGGGTAGTCTGCAAGCTCTTCCATAGTAACGGATTCTTTATTTGCAAGCGGATGTTCCGCCGTTACAAAAATATGAGGCTTTGCTATAAAAAGCTCATTAAAGCACAAACCTTTTGATTTAATGATTTTCGTAAGAGCCGCTTCGTTAAAAGCGTTTAAATAAATAATTCCGATTTCGCTTTTCATTGTAGCTACATCGTCAATTATCTCGTAAGTTTGAGTTTCTCTGATTGAAAAGTCATACTCGTTTTGAGGCAACTCTTTAATTAAATCTACAAACGCATTTACAACGAATGCATAATGTTGAGTGGAAACAGAAAAGCGCTGCTTATCCCTTACCGAGGTTTTATATGCACTTTCAAGCAGGTTAGCCTGTTCAAGCACCTGTCTTGCATAGCCTAAAAATTGTTCACCCTCGGTAGAAACAGCAACGCCTTTGTTGGTTCTGTTAAATATTGTAATGTTCATTTCTTTTTCAAGTTCACGGATTGCATTGGTGAGGCTCGGCTGTGAAATAAAAAGTTCCTTTGCCGCCTCGCTTATTGTACCTTTTTGAGCAACCGTGATAACATATCTCAGTTGTTGCAGAGTCATATTAATATTCCTTTATTTAAAATTAATGTTTACTGTTTTGATAAGAATTTACTATATTATAACATAAAATATAAATCGTGTAAATCTCTTATTTAAAAATAATTGTGATTTTTTGCGTGAAATATTATATATAATAAACAAATAAGCAAAAAAGTATATATGTTAAAAATCAGTTATGATAATATTACCTTAATTATGACATTTTATTTTATTTTTGTATAGACAACAGCAAGAAATAATAATATAATTAATATTACTGTTATATTAGTTTGCATATGGCAGACAGAATTAAAAAGGAGAAAAGATATGGGCGGATATATGGGAGTAGCAGCCAAAGAGGACTGCGTTTTTGATTTGTATTTTGGTATTGACTATCACTCACACCTCGGCACAAGAAGAGGCGGTATGGTAGTTTACGATGACGAAAAGGGTTTTGACAGGTCTATTCATAATATTGAAAATGCACCTTTCAGAACTAAGTTTGATAAAGATATGCAGAGTATGAAGGGCAGACTTGGCATCGGTTGTATTTCCGATTATGAGCCGCAGCCGCTTATGGTGCGTTCACATCACGGTACATACGCTATCACAACCGTAAGTAAAATTAACAATACAGACGAGCTCGTTCAGGAGATTTTCTCAAACGGAAATTCTCACTTTCTTGAGATGAGCGGCGGCGAAATCAATCCGACCGAGCTTGTTGCCACACTCATAAATCAGAAAGAAAACCTTATTGACGGCATTAATTATGCGCTCGAAAAGGTAGACGGCTCACTTTCACTTTTGCTTATGAATCCAAACGGCATTTACTGCGCAAGAGATAAGTACGGCAGAACTCCTATTGCTATCGGCAAGAAAGAGGACGCTTTCTGTGCCGCTTTTGAGAGCTTTTCATATAAAAACCTCGGTTACAGCAATTACAAAGAGCTTGGCCCTGGTGAGATTGTTGTTATTACAGATAAAAACTGCGTTACCTTAAAACAGCCCGGAAATGATATGAAAATATGCACATTCCTTTGGGTTTACTACGGCTACCCTGCAAGCTCATACGAGGGAATGAGCGTTGAGCAGATGCGTTACCTCTGCGGTGCAAAAATGGCAAAGAGAGATAATGTAAAGCCTGATGTTGTTGCAGGTGTTCCTGATTCGGGTATTGCACACGCAGTCGGATATGCTAATGAGTCGGGTATTCCCTTCTCAAGACCGTTTATTAAATACACACCAACATGGCCACGATCATTTATGCCGACAATTCAGAGCCAGCGTAATCTTATTGCCAAGATGAAATTGCTTGCTGTTGAGGATTTAATCAGAGGAAAAAGCCTGCTTTTGATTGACGATTCAATCGTGCGTGGTACTCAGCTTAGAGAAACCACAGAGTATCTCTTTGAAAGCGGTGCAAAGGAAGTTCATATCAGACCTGCTTGTCCTCCTCTTGTTTACGGATGTAAGTATCTCAATTTCTCACGCTCATCTTCTGAGATGGATCTTATTACAAGACGAGTTATCGAAAGACTTGAAAACGGCAATGTTACCGATGAAGTTTTAAAGGAATACACAAATCCGGATTCCGAAAAATATGAAAAGATGGTTGACGAGATTTGTAAGGAACTCAAGTTTACTTCACTTCGCTTTAACCGCCTTGACGATATGCTTGATTCCTGCGGTATAGATAAATGTAAACTCTGTACTTATTGCTGGAACGGTGAAGAATAAAAATAATCAAAAGTGAGCTGTAAAAAAACAGCTCAAATAAAAAACGACTGCATTCTAACCTAAAGGTAGGAATGCAGTTCAGCCTGTAGAAAAACTCGAAATTCAGATTGACCGGATTTCGAGTTTTTGAAATTTTAGAATTAATTTTAAATAATTCCCTCATCACGGAAAAATTTTAAGAGAGGAAGGCTACAAGCCGAGGATACTTGCTGTTGATGAATTTGCAATCCATAAAGGACATAGTTACGCAACCTGCGTGATGGATCTGGAGCAAGGAGAGCTTGTAAAATAAAGTGTGTAAGTTAGAAAAATAACTTGCACACTTTTTGCATTTTGAAAAAGTGTGCTACAATGAAAGAAAGGAAAAAGGAATGAACGAAATGGCAAAGAAAAAGGAAATCACACCGGGCGAGAACCTCGCAAAGCAGATCATCGAACAGTATCATCCGAAAAGCGTTGTAAATATGCAGGACGCATTGAAAGACATTTCGGACCGATGTTTGAGGCGATGTTGCAGGGTGAAATGAATAGCCACCTCGGATATGAAAGTAACGATCACGGTGCAAAGTCTACCGATAACCGTCGTAACGGCTACACCAACAAGAAAGTCAGAACAAGTGCAGGAGAGGTTGAAATTAAAGTGCCTCGTGACAGAGCTTCAAGCTTTGAACCGAAGCTTGTACAAAAGCGGCAAAAGGATGTATCTGAGATTGAAGAAAAGGTATTAGCTATGTATGCAAGAGGAATGAGCCAGCGTGATATTGCCGAAACGATTGAGGATATATACGGCTTTGAAATTTCGCACGAAATGGTATCTCAAATTACCGATTGCGTTTTAGATAAACTTGACGATTGGCAAAACAGACCTTTGAAAAGGATGTACACATTTCTGTTTGAGGATTGTATGTATGTTACAATCAGAAAAGAGCATGAAAGCAAAAAATTATGCAGTATATACAAATTTAGGCTATGATATTGACGGACAAAAGGACATTTTAGGCTTGTGGCTTAATGAAAGCGAAAGCAAACACACATGGATGCAAATATTTGATGAATTAAAAGGACGAGGTGTGGAGGAGGTATTGTTTATCTGTATGGACGGTATTTCCGGTCTTGAAGACGGTGCAAAAGCGATATTTAAAGATGTTGTTGTGCAGCGTTGTATCGTACATTTAATTCGAAATTCAATTAAATATGTGCCAAGCAATGACTACAAAAAATTCACACAAAGCATAAAGAAAGTGTACGGAGCACCAAGTCTTAATGGATGAGAAAAGCCTTTGAGCAGTTTTGTCAGGAGTGGTCGCAATACCCGGGAGCAGTTGATGTGTGGAAACGAAATTTCAACCATGTTGAGCAGCTTTTCGATTATGGCAGCGCGTTCGTAAGGTTATGTATACAACCAATGCGGTTGAAAGCATAAATTCAAGTTTCAGAAAAGTTACAAAAAAGGGTGCTTTTCCAAATGAAAACGCACTACTCAAATTGCTCTATTTACGCACAACCGAGCTTTACAAAAAGTGGAATGGCAGTAAGGTTCAAAATTGGGCAATGGTCAGAAATCAACTGTCTACAAATGAAAAAATTAGTGCCCGTATCGAAAAATACGAGCACATGATTTGAAGCATTAACATAATTTTTATGATTTTTAAAAAACTTACACACTTTTCTTGACAAAGCCATTAATTGGAAGATTTGTTTTATTTGGTGATGTATATGACAGCAAAAACAATCCTGTACTTGTTGCACTTGAGTTAAATCCAACCGATAGAGGCGGAAAAAATTTAAATGTTATCAAGGTAGCAAGTGCTTATGGTAAAGAAAAAAATCTGCAAAACTTTATTAACAAAAGTAAAATTTTGTATGTTGAACCAAATAAAAAAAGAACCCATATGTGGCTGAAAGTTAATAGGCTCAAATTGCCGTTACTCAGTAGTTCCACATATGGATTCTTTAATAACAGTATATCTCAAAATTCTAAAAATGTCAATACGAAAAATGACGAAAGTAGCAATGATATCAAATATTCTATTGGATATACCACAGATAATAATCCGGTTGTAGTAATTAATGATGACATTCTCAAAGGTGTAAAAAAATCAGACTGGGTAAAAACAGTTAAGAAAACGATATCAGATAAATTTTCAAACGGCATTCCTATTAAAGGCAGGTTTATTAAGGTTAACCGAATAACCAGAAATGAATATACAAATTCTAAATATTCTAAAAACAAGAAAAACTATGATACTGTGATTTATAAAGATAAATTTAAAACGGCAAATAATCTTGATGAAATAATTATCGCTTCAACAAATTATGTAAATGAGGATTTAAAGCATGAAAGGAAAGATAGTTTTAAGGAATTTGCAAGAGGTGATGTTTTAATAAGGGTTGGAAGTAATGATTATTCTGCAAAGGTAATTGTCGGATTTACCAAGGGCAACGAAATGGTACTGTATGATATTATTAATTTCGTACCTGAAAAATTAGATATAAAAAAGATAGATACGCAATACCGCCCAACAACAGAAAATGTTGAGAGCGATAGAACAAGCGCATCTATCACTAACAGTATATCCGAAAACAGAAATAATGTCAATACGAAAAATAACGAAAGTAGCAATGATATCAAATACAGCATGGGAGGATTGAAAGCAGAAACTGCGGACAAGAGTGCACTTGAGAAAGCTATGGAGCTTGAAAAGGACGGTACAGATTCCGAGAAAATCCGTAAGGAAACGGGTTGGTTTAAGGGATATGACGGCAAGTGGCGATTTGAGATAGATAACAGCGAATTAGAGTTTAAAACAGATATCGAAAAGAACAGAGCTGCCGCAATTGAACTTGCGAAAATGAAAGTTAAAAGTGCAGAGCTTGAAGAAAAGATTGTAAATAATACAGCAACAAAAGCAGAGGAAAATGAATACTACAATCTTGACGAAAAAATGATTGAGTACAGAAAAGGAGTGAAATTGAGTGATGTAATAAATCATCCAAAACTTTTTGAAGCGTATCCGCAACTAAAGAATGTAGATGTTTATTACGAGATTTCTTCGGTTAATCGAGGTGTATACAGTTCAAACGGTAATGTGATAATGTTAAATCCGATGCATACGATTGATGAGCAGAAAGAAGCGATTATTCACGAAATTCAGCACGCAATACAGGGAATAGAAAATTTTGCGAACGGAAGTAATTTGGAATACTGGAAAAATCTCGGATACAGCGATGAAGAAGCAATGGCAATGTATTATAACACTGCCGGAGAAAGAGAAGCAAGAGATGTTTCTGCCAGAAGAGATTACAATGCAGAGCAAAGAAAAAACATCCGTCCGGACATTGACAGGAAAGATGTTGTATTTGCTAATAGCGGTGATGCAGTGTATTCGGCGGATAAAGATTTTACTAAATATGATAACCTTGAAACTCTTGATGATAAAGAAATCAAGGTGTATAATAAGCGTGGATGGGCATATGGATTGTTTAACAGGGAAGACATGAAGTTGCTTAATGAAAAATTCAGTGAATTAGACAGACGATTAAACAGTAGGACAGATAATATGCTTGCTGACGGTACAAGAATTGTTGAGGTAAACAACAAAATTGTGTCGATTGGCGGAACATATAATGATCCTGAAATTTACAGTGTGCTTCTTATTAATGCTGAAAATGAAACATATGCAGAATATGTTAAGGAGGAAATTCTTGGTTATGTCAATGAACAAAGAAATTACAGTAGAAGAAAGTATGAAGAAATCTGGGAAACTACTCCATTTGTGTATGGAGAAGAAAATATCAGACACTATAATGCGTATGATTATATCTATAAAAAAGGGGGAGATGACACAGGGCTTAGAGCAACATTACCAGGCGATTTTAGCCGTTACGGATATAATAAAGAAAGCAACCTCAGAGGAACAAGTGATGCAAATGCTAAAGGAGAAGTATCCGCAGTACAGTTAGATGAAGATACCTCCGACATAAAGTACGCAACAGATGATACCATTAATGATTGGCTTGATGATGAAAGCACACCGCAGGGAATTGACTACGAAAAAGCAGTTGAAAAAAATCCTGTAATAGCAGTAGCGAAAATATATAAAAGTGCGGCACAAACTGCTAAGAGCGGACTTGCACAGGGAAAGAATGTAAAACTTGATGAGAAAGAATACCTAAGAATTGCCGGAAGTATAATGCAGACATACGGTATAAAAGGCAAGTATAACCCTAATTACAAGAAAGAGCTTGCAAGTCAACTTAAGAATTTTGTTGACAGCATAGGAAAGAAAGATGCGAATTTTACAGATTTATTTGAAGAACTTGTAAATGACTGCAAGGGAGGTATTCTGCTTAGCGGTGAGTATGACACAACTCTTATGCGTGAAGAACGAGAGTTTGTACTTGATATGCTCCAAGGCAAAGTACTGCTTATAAAACCGAGAGATGTACAGCAAATTGAGGAAGACTACGGTTCGGTAGCAAACTACCGCGTTGCACTTGAATTAAATCCAACTGATAGAGGCGGAAAAATTTAAATGTTATCAAGGTAGCAAGTGCTTACGGCAAAGATGTTGATTTACAAGGTTTTATAAATAAAAGTAAAATTTTGTATGTTGAACCAAATAAAGAAAGAACCCATAATTGGCTGACGGTTAATAGGCTCAAATTGCCGTTACCCAGTACCAGATATGGATTCTTTAATAACAGTATATCTCAAAGTGAAAATAATGTCAATACGAAAAATAACACCGGTAAGGGTGTTGAGAGTGGAGATGTTAAGTATTCAATTAAAGAAAATGTAAAAAATAAGGTTTCAGGTGAAATATATGATAAGGTGGTTGTTCTTGATACAAACATATTTAAAGGGATTCCACCACGCAATTGGGGTAAAACTTTTAGAAATTTTATTTCAAAACATCTTATAGGAAAAAAGTTTTTAACATTTGACGAGAACGGTAAAGAAGAAATTATAGAATTTGCAAAGCCAAATGAACGAGTAACCAAAAATGGTGCTAACAACAGTCATAAAGTTATTGATAAATTATCAAGAAAGTCAGACAGAAACAGTAAGTTAGTAATCGTTCATTCTGATGAAGTAATAAATATTTCAGAAAAGGAAAATGAAAATGCAGAACATTCACATCAATGGTTAGATGAAAACGGATGGGAATTTAGAAATGCTTTTGTAATGGATAAGTATGGTAAAATATACTCGGTAACATTAAATATTGCAAAGTCTAAAGATGGGCGAAATATACTTTACGATATAAATAAAATAAACGAAGTTGGGTACGGCGACGTGCTCTCAAATGCCAAAGGCAAGAGGAGCTCGCACATAAACCCCAACTTCGTCAATAACAGTATATCTCAAAGTAAAAATAATGTCAATACGAAAAATGACGAAAGTAGCAATGATATCAAATACAGCATGGGAGGATTGAAAGCAGAAACTGC
>OGIV01002133.1_pt1 | contig 10346 bp, 7 predicted proteins | sample 1571861 | NCBI WGS metagenome assembly OGIV01 (sample SAMEA2582099, study PRJEB24529) | metagenome | biome: Human gut stool | place: China | collected 2011 | reverse complement strand
CGGCCTTATATGTTTCTTATGTAGCTTATGTTCTTATGTTCCCGCGGTAAGCGGCCAACACGAATGTTATATCTTATGTTCTTTTGTTCTTATGTTCTTATGTCTCCCGCGTTAGCGGCTGCCCAGCCACGCCACGGCGTCTGCACATTCACACAGCAGCCACAGCGAGCCGAGCGAGCGATTTTTCACACGGAGCAACAAAAAATCCGTACTCCCGCAACTGAAAATCCGCCCGCGCACAACATACTTCGGCATTTAATATTAACTTTGCAGCGCACATGGTACGGCCTTGACAAAGCACTGTGCCAAATGTGACAATAAAAGTTATAAAACAATAGAGCTGACACCCGCAACTAAACTGAGATGCACCAACGCCTCACACGCACATATATATATATTATAGGTGTGCTCGTAGCCCTTGCGGCCACGGGCAATGTGGCATGGGCGCAGCAGGACCCCGCACTGTCGCACTACTGGCTGATAGAACCGCAGTTTAACCCCGCTGCCGTGGGACGCACTCCGCAACTCAACATCAACGCGGCCTTGCAGACTCATGCCGCTGGCTACGAGGACGGCGGCTCTACCATGTATGCCGGGGCCGACATGGCCTTTCAGTTGGGCAAGACACGGCACGGCGTGGGGGTGTACTTTATGAACGATGCTTTCGGCTTGTTCAGCCACAAGCGGTTCAGCGTGCAGTATGCTTACCACTTCAAGCTGTGGGGCGGCACACTGAGCATCGGTGCTGAGGCGGACATGCTGAACGAGAGTCTTAAAGGTTCCAAGGCTGACCTGGGCGACGCCAACGACCCGGCTTTTCCTACCACCGACCTCGACGGGTCGAAATTTGATGCCTCGGTGGGCCTTTACTACGCACACCGGCGCTGGCAGGTGGGACTGGCCATGCAGCACGTGACTTCGCCCACGGTGACGATGGGCGAAACGAACGAGCTGAAGGTAAAAGCTTTATATAATTTGACGGCGGCATACAATATTCGGCTGCGAAGTCCGTTATTTACTATAACACCCTCTACCATGTTGCGCTACGATGGCACGGCTTTCAGGGCGGACATTACGGCGCGGCTGCAATATGCGCATCAAAAGAAACGGCTGTACTGCGGTCTTGGCTACAGTCCGCAACACTCGGTGACGGGCTTTGTGGGTGGCATGTTTCATGGTGTGGACCTTGGCTACTCGTACGAGGCTAACACTTCGGGCATGGGGCTGGGCGCCGGACAGCACGAAATTACACTGGGCTACCGCCTGGACCTTAACCTTGGCAAGAAGGGACGGAACTTGCACCGTTCGGTGAGGTGGCTGTAGCAGAACCTTGCAGCCGCTAACGCGGAAAACATAAGAACATAAGAGCATAAGGACATAAGGTCGCTGCGCGGTTGTTGAAGCGCTTACCGCGGGAACATAAGAACATAAGTTTACATAAGATACACACAAGGCCGCTGCGCGGCTGACGGCCACGGACTAACGTCCGGGTGGCCTCAAGAAACATAAGGGCTGACGCCGTAGCGTGGCCTGGCAACCGCTGACGCGGGAGACATAAGGACATAAGGGCATCAGAAAGCAAGCACAAATGGGGGCGAGGCGTCCCGCCTCGGTGAATCCGCTTGTGCAACAGTTTTATTTCCCGACGCGGGACGCGTCGCCCCCATTTATGCTTGCGTTTCTTGCAGCGCATTTCAGCAACAGCTTTGTTTCCCGACGCGGGACGCGTCGCCCCCATTTGTGCTTGCGCTTCTTGCAGCGCGTTTCACAAAATGGTCTCGCAAAAAAATCTCATGCACACAATATCTATATAATACACATAAACACCATTAGTACTTACAACTACTGTATGTTACACAAAATAGCAAATATACTCGCGGCTCTTGCCCTGTGCGGCCTGATGGCATCGTGCATGGGCAGCGGCAGAGCCATGATGAGCGGCGGCGAGGTGACCGGCGCACGCGGTGCCTCGTTTAACGAACCGACACCCTACGGCATGGTGGAGGTGAAACGCGGCTACCTGAAGGTGGGTCTCGAAAAGAATGACTCGCTGTGGGGCACGGTGACACCACAAAAGGACATCTCGGTGGACGGGTTCTGGATGGACCAAACCGAGGTGACTAACGGCATGTACCGACAGTTTGTGGAGTGGGTGCGCGACTCTATCATTCGCGAAAGACTGGCCGACCCGCAATATGGCGGCGATGAAACGTACAAAATTGAGGTGGACAGAAACGGCGACCCCGTGAAACCGCACCTTAACTGGGCTAAACCGCTGCCGCGCAAACCTAACGAGGACCAGGAACGCGCCATTAACAGTGTGTACTACACGCACCCCATTGACGGCACGCGAATGATTGACACCAAACAGCTTAACTACCGCTACGAGGTGTTTGACTACGAAAAGGCCGCGCTGCGCAAATACCGGCTCGACCCTAAGGAGCGCTCGCTCAACACTGACCACCCTACCGACCCCGACGAGGTGGTGATGATATCGAAGGATACGGCTTATGTGGACGATAACGGACAGATTGTGCGACAGACTATCGAACGGCCGCTCTCGAGCCTTTACGACTTTCTGAACACTTACATCGTGCCCGTGTACCCCGACACGACGGTGTGGGTGAACGACTTTTCAAATGCCAACAACGAGCAGTACATGAAGCTCTACTTTTCGTCGGCCAACTACAACGACTACCCCGTGGTGGGTGTGTCGTGGGAGCAGGCCGAGGCTTTCTGCGCCTGGCGCACCAACTATCTGCTCAAGGGCATGGGGCCACAGGCCAAATTTATTCAGCGCTACCGCCTGCCTACTGAGGTGGAGTGGGAATATGCCGCACGCGGCAAGGAGGGTAACCCTTATCCGTGGCAGGGCATGGAGTCGAAGAGCCAAGACGGCTGCTACTATGCCAACTTTAAGCCCGACCGCGGCAATTATACCGACGACGGCAACCTTATTACCTCGCGCGTGGGCATCTATGGTGCCAACTCTAACGGCTTGTTCGACATGGCGGGCAACGTGGCTGAATGGACCAGCACGGTGTACACCGAGGCGGGTGTGGACGCCATGGCCGACCTCAATCCGCAACTGACCTACAACGCTGCCAAGGAGGACCCCTATGTGCTGAAGCGCAAGAGTGTGCGCGGCGGTTCGTGGAAGGACCCCATGTCGTACATTCGCTCGGCATGGCGCACGTGGGAGTATCAAAACCAGCCGCGCTCGTACATCGGTTTCCGCTGCGTGAGGTCGAAGGCTAACACGACAAGTGCAACTAACAATGGCAAGAAGAAGAAATAATGAGCAAGATTAACATAGTAGTCCGCTTGCAACACTGGATGGATAGTGTGCCCGGACAGACGTTCCTTAATTATGCCTACTCGTGGGGTGCATCAATCGTAATTCTTGGTGCACTGTTCAAACTGACCCACCTGCCGGGCGGCAACTTTATGCTTTTTATGGGTATGGGTACCGAGGTGGTGGTGTTCTTCCTCTCGGCCTTTGACCGCCCATTCGACAAGGATGAGATTGGCAAGGAACTGCCGCACGACTATGAGACTGACGAGGAGATAGCCGCACGACTCGGCCTGACCGATGACGACGAGGAGGCTGACGACACTGACGAAGATACCATTGAGGATACAACAGCTGATGAGGCGGTTTCTCAGCCTGCGGCTCAACCTGCGGCTGCTGCTCAGCCTAATGCTCAACCGGCTGCGACTGCGGCTCAACCTGCGGTTCAGGGCGTGAGTGGTGTGGTGTTTGTGGGTGGTGGCGCTGCTGCTGCACCTGCTGCCGCTGCAACGGCAACCGTTGGCGGGGGTGGCACTGCTGCTGCGCCCGAAACGGCGGGTGCTACGGCTGCTGCGGCACCGAATGCGGCCGAAGCGGCACAGGCTGCCATTGCGGCTGCCACACCGGCTGGTGCCCAGCCCTTTGACGCCGAGGCCAAACGGTTGGCCGAAATCATACGGCTGGCAAACGATGAGCTGCTGCGTCGCGCACAGGCGGTGCTCTCGCCGGAAATGGAGGAGGCTACGCAGGCATACATTGCCAAGTTGCGCACACTGGCCGACACCTTTACCAAAGTGGACGAGCAGAGCGCACGTCTGGCTCACGACAGCGAGGAGATGGCGCAGCTCAACCGCACGCTTACGGCTATCAACAAGACTTATGACTTGCACTTTCAGAGTATCAGCAAGCAGGTGGGCACTATCGAACAAATCAATGAGGAGACGCGCCAGCTGGCGAAACGCATTGAGGAACTTAATGGTGTGTACCGCCGCATGATTGACGCCATGGCGGTGAATATGCCGAAGCAGGCGGAGTAAGTCGGGTTTGTGTGGCTTGTTGATGTGACGTTGTTCTTTTCTTTGCGCTTAGCGCGAGGATAGATTGCTTTGCGCTTACCGCGGAGACATAAGAACATAAGCTACATAAGAAACATAACTTTGGTATGGGGGCTGCGCCCCATACTATAAGAAACATAACTTTGGTATGGGGGCTGCGCCCCATACTATAAGAAACATAAGGGCTGACGCCGTAGCGTGGCATGGCAGCCGCTAACGCGGGAAACATAAGGACATAAGAGCATAAGGACATAAGGCCGCTGCGCGGCGGACGGCCACGGACTGACGTCCGCGTGGCCGCAAGAACATAAGGGCTGACGCCGAGGGTTATGGGTTGATATGCTGAAAATATCCCGACGCGAGACGCGTCGCCCCCATTAGAGCGCAAATCCCTGGCATAACAGTGCTTTCCCTGGTTTCAAATATGCTTTTGAACCTGTCAATATGATAGGAAACGCAAGCACTAATGGGGGCGACGCGTCTCGCGTCGGGCATTTTTCAGCTGCCTCGTCCCGCCTCGGTGAATCCGCTTGTACAACAACTTTATTTTCCGACGCGGGACGCGTCGCCCCCATTAGTGCTTGCGTTTCTTGCAGCACGTTATTGCGGGCTGCCCACGCCAAGCGAAGAATTTGAATATATAATAACATTACTACAGATGTCTGTAAAGAAAAGACCGGTATCTCCACGCCAAAAGATGATTAACCTGATGTATATCGTGTTAATGGCTATGTTGGCGCTCAATGTGTCGAGTGACGTGCTGAAGGGCTTCACCATGATTGGCGAGAGCCTGAAGCGCACCACTGGCAATGCCATGAAGGAGAACCAAGCGCTCTACGCTGACTTTGCCGAGGCCATGAAGGGTAATCCGGCAAAGGTGAAGCCATGGTACGACAAGGCCATGGAGGTGAAACGTATGAGCGACTCGCTATACAACTTTGCCGGCGAACTGCGTATGGCCATTGCCCGTGAGGCTGACGGCAAGGACGCTGACCCCGACAACTTGCAGAATAAGGAGGACCTTGAGGGCTCTAACCGCGTGATGCTGGCTCCGGCACGGGGCAAGGGCAAACAGCTGTTCGATGCCATCAACTCGTTCCGCAACCGCATTCTGGCTCTCGTGACCGACCCGCGGCAAAAGGCTATCATTGCCTCGAACCTGTCGACTGATGTGCCCCGCAACGAGAACACGGTGGGCAAGAACTGGCAGCAATATATGTTTGAGGAGATGCCCTCGGTGGCTGCGGTGACGATGCTGGCCAAGTTGCAGAGTGATGTGCGCAAGGCTGAGAACGAGGTGGTGCACACGCTGCTGGCTAACATCGACTTGAAGGATATCCGCGTGAACCAGCTTAACGCCTATGTGTCGGCCGAGGCTACCACGCTGTACCCCGGCGAGCAGTTCCGCTCTAAGATATTTATGGCGGCTGTCGACACCACGCAGCGCCCCGAGATATATGTGAACGGCCGGCGCATTGCGGCCGACGGCTCTTACAACTTTACGGTGGGTGGCCCGGGCCAGTACAGTTTTTCGGGCTACATACTGATGCCTAATGCTGCGGGCGATGTGATACGCCGCAACTTTACGCAGAAGTATAATGTGATAGCACCGCCTACGGGTGCCACTGTGGCGGCCGACTTAATGAATGTGCTCTATGCGGGCTTTGACAACCCCATCAGTGTGACGGCTGCGGGCGGCAATGCTGGTGTGCACTTGACCATGACGGGCGGCTCGCTTGTGCAGCGCGGCCCTGGCAAGTATACGGCACGTCCGGCCAGAGTGGGCGAACACGTGACCTTTACGGTGAGCGGCACGGTGAACGGCAAGGCGCAGAATATGGGCCAGTTTACCTTCCAGGTGCGCAAGCTGCCCGACCCGACGGCCTTTATACAGGTGGGAGCCGACCGCTTTAGGGGTGGCCGCATAGCCAAGGGGAGCATTATTGGTGCTCATGGCCTGGGGGCTGCCATTGACGACGGGTTGCTCAATATCCCGTTCAGGGTGCTGAGTTTTGAAACGGTGTTTGCCGACCGCATGGGCAACTTCCGCCCCGAGCCCTCGGCGGGTGCCAACTTTACCGAGAACCAACGTAACTTGATGCGCGAGCTGCGCCGCGGCCAGCGTTTCTACATATCGAAGGTGCGTGCCATCGGCCCCGACGGCATTGCGCGCAACCTTAACGGTAGTCTCGAAGTGATAGTAAATTAACACAACCTCATGAAAAAGATATTTGCCCTTGTACTGCTGCTCTGTGCCACGGCTTATGCTGATGTGGCCCAGGCTCAGCCGCCACGCCGGCGCGCTGAACAGCAGGCTCGACAGGAACAACAACTCAACGCGCCGCAAGGCAGCGCATACCGCGAGTTTCCGACCGCACAGACCATGCCGGCTGATGCGACTTGGCGACGCGACTTGTACCGCACCATCGACTTGAGCAAGGAACAGAATGCGGTGCTCTACTACCCTACCACGCCGCAGGACGGACGCGAGAATTTGTTTACGTACTTGTTTAAGTTGCTGCTGCGCAAGCAAATCAAGGCTTACGACTATAAGCTTGACGGCAACGAGGACTTTTCGGCCAAGAACGAGGTGACGGCCAAACAGTTGATGGACCGCTACCACATCTTTTACGAGTCGAAGGGTGACAAGGTGCGTGTGAACGATGCAGACATTCCGTCGGACGAGGTGAAGGCTTACTTTGTAAAGGAGAGTACTTACTACGACCAGCATACGGCTACTTTCCGCAGTCAGGTGACGGCGCTCTGCCCTGTGCTGAAACGCGGCGATGCTGACTTTGGCGGCGAACTGGCGCAGTACCCCATGTTTTGGGTGAAGATGAGTGACATTGCGCCTTATCTGGGCAAGCTGATGCTGATGGGCTCGTCGCTGAATAATGCGGCTATGATGTCGGCCGACGACTTTTTTACAATGAAGTGTTACAAGGGCGACATTTACAAGGCTGTGAATTTGCAGGACCGCTTGCTGTCGAACTATTGCACGGACGACTCTGCGGTAATTCGCGAACAGAAGCGCATTGAGAAGCAGCTGGTTGATGTGCAGGAGCACGTTTACGGACGCGACAGTGCTTATTATGCCAAGTTGCGTGCCGACTCGCTGGCGCAGGCGGCGGCTGACTCGTTAGCTGCGGCTGGCAAGACTCCGCGCACAAGCCGGCGCACGTCTACTTCGCGTCGCACGTCGAGCACGCGCCGCACAAGCACAACGAAGGTGTCGACTGGTAGCTCGACGAAGCAGAGCAAACCGGCCAAGACGAGTTCACGCCAACCTAAGGCTTCAACCGGCAAATCGTCGGGCGGTGGCTACTCTGTACGCCGCCAGAGGCATTGAGCTTGAGGGTACAGTCTGAAAGGCCAAAAGCCCCAAACGCTATCGGCAAACGCTAGCACAAAACGCTATCGGCAAACGCTAGCACAAAACGCTAGCACTAATGGGGGCGACGCGTCTCGCGTCGGGAAAAGATGCAGCTGTTATTTGGTGGAGCTTGTATTCTTTTCTTTCATTATCCCGACGCGGGACGCGTCGCCCCCACTAGAGGTAGCGTTTTGTGCAGCGCGTTTCAGGCAACTTATTAACCTCTTAACCCAGTAATTCACTATTATTATGAGATATACTGAGGAACGTTATATAAGTCTTCTTACAGACTTTGGATTTAAGCGCATTTTCGGCACGCTGCCTAACAAGGACTTGCTGATAAGTTTCCTTAACTCGCTTTTTAATGGTGAGGAGGTGGTGAAAGATGTGCACTTTCTGAACAGCGAACATGTGGGCGACGTGTATGCCGAACGCAAGGCTATTTTTGACGTGTATTGCGAGAATGAGCGAGGCGAGAAGTTTATTGTGGAGATGCAGAATGCAAAGCAGCACTACTTTAAGGACCGCTCATTGTATTATGCAACCTTTCCCATACGCGAACAAGCTCCAAAGGGACAGGACTGGAACTTTAAGCTGGCACACGTCTACGTGGTGGCCCTGCTCAACTTTGACATGCACGAAGAGGCTTTTGCAAGAGACTCCATCATCCATGATGTGGCGCTGATTGACAAGGAAACCAACAAGGTGTTCAACGAGAAGCTGAGGTTTAAGTATGTGGAAGTAGCTAAATTCAACAAGAACCTGGACGAGCTTGACACGTTGTATGACAAATGGATATATGTGCTGAAGAACCTTGCCCGACTCAACAAGCAACCTGCACACCTGCGCAACGCGGTGTTTGACCACTTGTTTTCGGAAGCCGAAATTGCAAGTTTTACCCACACGGAATTGAAGGAATATGAGGATAGCTTGAAGGCTTACCGCGACATAAAGAACTCGCTTGATACTGCCAAGGACGAGGGACGCGCCGAGGGCATGGCTAAAGGTATGGCTGAAGGCATGGCTAAAGGTTTGGCTAAAGGCATGGCTGAGGGCATGGCTAAAGGACGGGGTGAGACTCTCAACAAAATGGTTAGCGAAATGAAGAGAGAGGGCCTGGGCTATGACTTGATAGAAAAGCTGACAGGACTGGATCAAAAGGATATTGATGCCATACCATAATGTGGCATTGAATAATGATTTGAACAAGGCCATTGCTGCGCGAATGCTGGCAGCAATGGCCTTTACTACAACAGACGTAAGGACATGAAACTGGTCATTGACTCTAAAATACCCTTTATGCACGGCTATGCCGAACTGCTGGGTGATGTGACGTATAAGGCGGGGGCTGAAATTGGTCCCGATGATGTGCGTGACGCTGATGCGCTGATTGTGCGCACTCGCACGCACTGTGACAGGATGCTGCTTGAAGGCTCGAAGGTTCAGTTTATTGCAACGGCTACTATTGGCTATGACCACCTGGACACGGCGTGGCTGAAGGAGGCTGGCATAGCATGGACTAACTGCCCGGGCTGTAATGCTCGCAGTGTGGCACAGTATATTGAGGCTGTGCTGCTGCAACTGGCTGCACACGGGTGCTGGCGCGCGGGGGGTGAACTGCTGCCTGCTACGGCACGGGTGACGCGCGGTGAACTTGACCGCACGGTGTTTGGCGGTTTGACGCTGGGCATTGTGGGTGTGGGCCATGTGGGCACGCAGGTGCTGCTGATGGCTGAAAGGCTGGGATTTAAGGAGGTGCTGCTTTGCGACCCGCTACGTGCCGCGCACGAGGGGGCGTCGGGACCTGACTTTGTGGGGCTTGACGAGGTGGCTGAAAGGGCTGACGTGGTGACGTTTCATACGCCGCTGACGCGTGAGCCTCAGCCTTATCCTACGTTCCACTTGGCAGGACGGGAGTTCTTTGGCAAGTTGCGCAAGGGGGCTGTGGTGATTAACAGTAGTCGCGGCGAGGTGGTGGACACTGCTGCGCTGAAGGCTGCCATGAAGGCCGGACGTTTGCGCACGGCAGTGATTGACACTTGGGAGCATGAGCCTGGCATTGACCGTGAATTGCTTGACATGGTGTTTGTGGGTACACCGCACATTGCGGGGTACAGCGCTGACGGCAAGGCTAACGGTACGCGAATGAGTTTGGAGGCTGTGGCGGGGCATTTTGGATTGGACGCGTCTGCTTTCGAGGCAGTGTCGGCGCCTGAGTTGCCTGAGGGGTTTGCTTATTACCCTGAGGGGGTGGGGCATTTGCTTGCGCCCGAACTGCGGCTTTATGACCCTGTGCGCGACAGTGTGGCGCTGAAACAATGCCCTGATGACTTTGAACGGCTGCGCGGTAATTACCCGCTGAGGAGGGAGGGAACTCTCTGATGGGCTGATGGGCTGCTAATGTGTTAATATGCTAATGGGCTGACGCCGTAGCGTGGCCTGGCAGCCGCTAACGCGGGAAACAAAAGGACATAAGAACATAAGGACATAAGGCGTAGCGTGTTTGGCCGCTTACCGCGGGAACATAAGAACATAAGCTACATAAGATACATATAAGGCCGCTGCGCGGCAGACGGCCACGGACTAACGTCCGGGTGGCCTCAAGAAACATAAGGGCTGACGCCGT
>OGIV01002127.1_pt1 | contig 10366 bp, 7 predicted proteins | sample 1571861 | NCBI WGS metagenome assembly OGIV01 (sample SAMEA2582099, study PRJEB24529) | metagenome | biome: Human gut stool | place: China | collected 2011 | reverse complement strand
TACCTGACTCCCGGCATGGTTCCGGCTTTGGTATTCCTGTTTGGCGCACTCATTTCGTTTTCGACCGGTTCCTCTTGGGGCGTGTGGTCTATTATGATGCCCATTGCTTTCCCAATGGCCATCGCCTTTGATATTTCCATTCCGTTTGTTGTTGGCGCCGTGATTGGCGGTGGCCTGTTCGGCGACCAGTGCTCCCCTATCTCCGATACGACTGTGCTCTCTTCTACCGGTGCTTCCTGCAACCATATCGTCCATGTTATGACGCAGCTGCCCTACGGAATTACGGTTGGTATTTCGGCTTTCGTGGGATTCCTTTTTGGCGGACTGACCGGACAGTATGTCTTGAGTATTGCGGTTACTGCTGCTATTCTGACAGTGAGCCTGATTACTCTGACTCAGCTTACCAAACGGCGTTACCCTGAGAAGGTACACTAACTGCTTTGCCGTTGGAATAGGAGACATTTATGAAAAAGATTGATACCATTGTGGTGGCCCCGCATTTCTATACGATGGAGGGAGCCGGCGTGGGCTATCATAGTGATGCCGCTATGGCTGTAGACGGAGGCAAAATCTTGAAGGTGGGCAACCGGGCTGAGATTTTAGCGGAGTATACAGCTGAGGAAATGATCACCTTGGATCATCATATGGTGCTGCCTGGTTTTATCGACGGCCATATGCATACTGCATGCAATATTATGCGCGGATTGGCCCAAGACACCAACAGTTGGATGATGTTCGGCCTCCAGCCCTTTGACAACGCGGTCAATGACGAGGAACGGGATGCGGGCAGCCGAGTGGCCATTCTGGAGGCCGTCCGGGCAGGCACTACCACACTGGGCGACTATGATTCCAAAATGGAAAATGTGTGTGCTTTCATCGATAAGGTGGGCGCCCGAGGGAATATTGCACAGACGATTCGAGCGGCTAAACGACGGGTTTATCAACCGGGCGAACTCTATGAGTTTGATGATGCCATGGGAGAGGAGAGCCTGAATCGAAACATTGATCTGTATAATAAATGGAACAACAAGGCAGGGGGACGGATTAAGATCCTGTTCGGCCCGCAGGGCGCTGACTTTGTCAGCCCGGAGATGCTGTTGCGTATCCAAAAGGCGGTCAAGGAGCGGGGTACCAAAATCCATATGCATGTGCAGCAAGGAGATCGAGAGACCTATCAGATCGTCCAGCGCTATGGCAAGCGTCCTACAGCTTTTCTGGATGAGTTGGGCTATCTGGATGAATCTCTTATTGCAGTCCATCTTACTGACTGTACAGATGAGGAAGCTGCCCTTATTGCCAAACGAGGTGCCTCAATGATCGTTAATCCGGGTTCGATTGGCATCATTGATGGCATTGTCTGCCCAAGTGTGGTTTTCCAGCAGGCGGGCGGTGTGGTGGCCTTGGGTTCCGATCAGGCTCCGGGCAACAACTGCCATAACATCATCAATGAGATGAAAAATGTTTGCCTCTTCAACAAGATCAAGTATCAGAATCCGGAAGTTATGCCCGCCTGGAAAGCCCTGCGTATGGCCACCATTGAGGGTGCCCAAGCGATTGGCTTGGGCGATACCGTAGGCTCTCTTGAGCCTGGAAAATGCGCGGACTATATTGCTATAGATCTCAGTTGTCCCTCCATGTTGCCGGTGTACACCTACCCAATGCGCAACATGGTACCTAATCTGGTTTACAGTGCCAGGGGATCCGAGGTTTCGCTGGTTGCAGTGGACGGCAAGGTCATAATGCGAGACGGCGCGTTTACCAATGTAGATGAAAAAGAGTACTTGAATGAGATATCTAAGTACCCAGATGACATCGGTCGGCGTGCAGCAGATGAGTTCTTCTCCATTGATGGGACCAATGCTCATTTTATGCGTGAGGATAAGCTGTAAGCGCCTGTTTTGGGGCCTGGGGAAGATCTCCTCAGGCCCCCTTTTTATCAAGGTGGAAAGCTGTATGGCGGTCGGATATTGCGCGGTTGAATGGTTCGTCTCCAGCCATACAATTACGAGCGCTTTGTTCAGGCGGACCACTTGGAGTTTTCTTTCGGTGGCGGGGAAGCTAACGTAGCTGTTTCGCTGGCTAACTACGGCCTTGACGCCGTCTACGTCACCAAACTGCCCGCGCATGCCATCGGACAGGCTGCGGTCAACTCTCTGCGCCGCTACGGCGTGGATACCTCTATGATCGTGCGTGGAGGCGACCGTATCGGTATCTACTATAATGAGAAAGGCGCGTCTCAGCGCGGTTCCGTTTGCATTTATGACCGGGCGCATTCTGCCATTCAGGAGTCCACTCCCTCCGACTTCGACTGGGATGTGATTTTTAAAGGCGCGGACTGGTTCCACTTTACCGGCATCACGCCTGCGCTCGGCCCCAACATGGTGAATGCCTGCCGTGACGCCTGCAAGGCAGCGAAGGCACACGGGGTCAGGATTAGCTGCGATCTCAACTACCGTGGCAAGCTGTGGAGCCGTCAGCAGGCACGGGAGGCCATGACTGATCTGTGTCAGTACGTGGACGTATGCATTTCCAACAAGGAGGATGCCAAGGATGTGTTCGGCATTGAGGCGGAGGCGACCGATATCTATGCCGGCGAGATCAACCGCGAGGGCTACAAGTCCGTTGCAAGACAGCTTGCTGATCGGTTTGGCTTTGAAAAGGTCGCTATCACGCTGCGCGAGTCCCGCTCGGCGTCTGACAACGGTTGGAGCGCCATGCTGTTTGACGCTGTCGGCGATGAATACCATTTCTCCAAAAAATATGACTTGCATATCGTTGACCGCGTGGGTGGCGGCGACAGCTTCGGCGGCGGTCTGATTTACGCACTGCCCGCCGGTAAGGGCAATCAGCGGGCTGTGGAATTTGCCGTGGCGGCCTCCGCGCTCAAGCATACCGTCGAGGGCGATTATAACATGGTTACAGCGGCCGAGGTGGAAAAGTTGGCCGACGGCGATGGTTCCGGCCGCATCCAGCGCTGAATTGATTTTTAAAATATTCCCTGAATTTATAAAGTGTCATTGTAAACTGCTGATCACTTCAAGATAGGGACTCTTGCGATTCTTCACCTTTCTTTCCTGAATACGGCATTGTTCGTTGGTGAAAGGGACTGATACCCTGCCAAAGCGACGAACAATGCCAAGGGAGCGCAATATTGGCAGACGAATAATAAGACCACGCAGCCCAGCGGGGCCGCGGTGCCAGAGAAAGCGGACGCACGCCAGAGGCGTGCATTCGCTTCCTCTGGCTTTTCTTTGCCCAACTGTGAGAGAGAAGTGAGATGCGCCAGGTAGCAGCAAGAGTGAAGCACCCATGCTTCGGCGTTCGAGTCGCATCAGTTCATAAAATCAACCGGCTGCATCTCGAAAATGTCGCCTGTCGCGGGGAAAAACTGCTTTTTGAAAAAACTGTTTTTAAAACTTTTTGCGGCGAAAAAGATGATAAATATGTGAAAACACCGCGCAAAAGCGCGGTGTTTTCTGTGCTGCATCTTTCATCAACACATTTTGTCAGGTGGCTTCATTCCGGATATTTTTCTTTTGGTATTTTGGGGACTATTCTTCCACGATTGGTGAAATGTAGAAGGTCTCTTTTTCGACTCGACATTTGATTGCAAGCCATTGCTTCATCATTTGTACACTTTGATAAAGGTTGCATTTCATTTCCAAAGGTACCTTTATAATAAGCGTGTTCCCACAAAATCTTAGATCCACTCTATCAAATATCTCCCATACTTCCGCTTGATTATACTCATGAGAGTCAATTCCATTTTTGCAGAATAATTTGAACGGTTCGAGCGAGTCAGCAAAAGCAAGGATAAAGAGCAGCGGGTTTTTCAAAAGACGAATTTTCTCATAATTCGTTCCTATCACATAATATAATCCCATCGATTGGCAAATCTCTCCGTCCTCTGAATCTACACTCTGCCGCCATATATTGTGATTCATAATACAATCTGCAATATAAGCAAACAGTGATATCTGTTCCGCACAAAATTTCTTTTCATTATAGCAGAAGCATTCAAGCTTCGTTCGCGGGCACATTTCTCTTTGACGTTCATATGCATCAACATAGTTTTTGATCATACTGTCAAAAAAGCGGTACCCGCCAAATATCCCATGGTCCACACGAGCCTGTCGCCCGCTAGATGAAGTCAGCCGGAAGGCAGCATAACGGATAATTTCTTCCTCTTCTCTATAAGGAAATGCGATTGGTTGGTTGCTGTTTCCAGCATAAACACACTTGGGGCACCTACTGTATTCCATAAATAATTTATGTTGTAATTCACTTGTTTCGGTTCGTGTAACACGCTCCATTCTATTTGTCCAACTACGGTCTCTTTCCTGCCAGGGTGTCTTATCAATTGAGAGGCTGCTGAGCAGATATCCGACCTTATTCTTCTGATTTCGTTTTTGCGTATCGCAAGAATAGACTCCTCCATTTCGTTTTACCCAAGTATAACGAAATTCGTTGCCCAACTTCTCGTTCTTCTCTAAACTATATCCACAGTCGTGGTACAGAGAAATCAATGTCCATATGTAAGAAAATGAATAAGCATCTTCATCGTTTTGATATAGATCTGTCTTGAAATTTAGAAATCGTCCACCGCAGAAGTGTCTTGCCAACATAGCGCCTAGAAATAATGCCGAGACAGAATGTGCCGCTCTTGCCTGTGAAATGCCAATTCTATCAAATCCATCTCTTATTGGGACGAGTCTGTATTTCTGCGCATACATAAATGTATTTTGAAGAAACGAGCATGGATCTCGAAAATAATCTTCGACTTGATTATCTCTGTGTACCCCATAATAATCCCAAGTGTTTGGATGCTCTCGACGCATGATTTCAATCTCTTCATAGTATGTCATATACAGCACCTCCACTTGAAATCCGAGCAGTCTTTGAGTTTGTGTAAATTATATCATTTTCCACAGGTAGGCACAATATTATTCGAAACGTAGAACATGAACTGGAGGGCATCCGCTTATCAGGTTAGTTCGATGATTCTTTCGAATCTCGTTCCGCAAGAGCTTTCAAAATAGGACGCGTATTTATACTATACATAGACAGCAGTTTGATTAAAAGGCACAAGAAGCATAAGGCTACTTCGCTATTACCTTTTTGTGGTTCAAGCACTCCGTGCGCATTTAGATTTCTCAGATTTTCTCCTATAGGCTCATCCATAATACTCTGAAAAGTAAAAATGATGTCTTCACTATAGCATTCACACAGTTGCTCGGATTTAAATAGCTGAGAAAGTGGCTTGTATTCTTCAGTTCCATCTTCCTTCAAAAATGTAACCGTGTCTCCGCACATTTTTACCAAGTTTCTAAAAATGTTCTCTGTTTGGGGAAGCAATATATGCATTGCAGCATATAGTTTTCCAGATAAGCCCAAATATAAACCTTCTTTAATAATTTCTGCTCTACCATCTGGGATAATCACATTATCATAAACGAGAAAACCAAGATCATCTTCTGAAAATGCTCCTATACTTTGGAAAAAGCCAAACGCAAACCTAAGTATTATCGAGCCGATAAATCCTCTCTGCTCTGCCACATGGTGTACCATATGTTTATGGAGTAAATCAGGATTTGTGTTGTCCGTAATTTCGTCAAGAGGAGGAAGTTCTTGTACCGTTTGGCCTCTTTCATTTAACTTACTGCTACTAAACATGGAGGAAAAAACGAACTTCTTTTGCTTATCAAAAATTTGCTGTTTCACTTCCTCTACTTTATAGATTGGAGTAACCCGGCCCATTTGCACAATCATTTCTTGCAGTGACAATCCTTCGAACAATCGCGCAACAGTGTTATAAGTTGATTTTACATCAAACTCGAGTGGAATTGCCTGCATGTTTTTTAAAGACTTTTCCTGCAATTCTTCAAGCCGCAAACGCAGTTCAAGGACCTTTTCTCGGCTGGATTTTCCATACAAAGCGCATGACTTCTTGAGCATTATAACTGCTCTAAAATAGTCTCCCTTTTTTAAATATATCTCTGCTTGGGTCTCATAGTAATGTGCATATCTATTTCTTGATTTGGTGCTCTCATCCTCTTTGTTCAAGCGCCTTAATATCAAGTTTTGAACAGAATAAGTTTCGTCAGCGAGATGAGTATTAGGATTGGTTGTGCTAATATTTTTATCAGCAAGTTTCGTCACAATTTGAAGATATTTTTTTAATTCGTCGTTCGTTGCATCTTTAATTACGAGTTGTAAAAGGCACAGTGACAAAAACAAGGGATCCGTTCCATCCATTAAACAGAGTTTCTGGTTAATAGCCGCACGAGTTTGTTTATAGACTTCAGAGGCTTTCCCAAATCTAATCGCTATATGACAAGCACATTGGATTGCATTATGGCATTCACCCCAGTGCAAAGGGTCAAACACTTCGTCAAATATCTTTAAATAACAATCTACTGCTTTTTGTCCATACTGATGGTTATTTGATAAATGCCATACGATGTGAGATAGCTGTGCACGTATCCAAGGAACTTTGGTAATTTCTGCTCCGCTTTCAAGAATTTCTACATCACTTTGGTCTATATCTTCCAGAGCAAAAGATCTACTTCCATCATTCCATACAACAAATGGAGAAAATTTCTGCTCGGCAATAGTATAAGACATCGACAATGCTCCCCCTAAAATTTCAAGAGCATGCGTATCCTGTTTGTCTTTGGCATTTGACGCAGCATCCTTCAACTCCGCAGCTGCTTGGTAATGGTGATGTTGATCGAAATGGTTCACAGAAGAAACTGCATCAATAACATACTGAGAAAATTCCATATTAATCCCCCTCTATGTAAAGTGCTCTATCTTAGGCTAGCCTGTCTGCTCTCAATTTTCTTTTCTATATGATATATAAATCATTTTCATATGAATTCATATAAAAAACAGGTCTTCCGCAGAAACCTGTTTAGGGTTGGAAAGCGCGAACACTTTCGAGGTGCCGGGATTCAGTTCTACACCTAAAACCGCATCGAACCCCAGTCTTGCAAAAGTGAAAAACCCTCGATGAATAATTGAGCAATCTTTTTTTAAGTAGCCTCTTCCTTTTTGCTGTCTGAAATTTCAGATAGTTGTTGCTTTTTCACTACCTGAGATGTTATCACTCAATTTTCTTTGCTGCTAGAGTTCCTTTCCATTTGCTTTTTCAAAAAGGTCTCTACTCACAATCGCCGGATGATGCCCCTGAATGAGATACTTGTCCAGCTCGCCGGTATTCCTAACCTGCTTCCCTGAAAACAAATCTTTGACGAAAGTCTTTTGTAGCATCACATCGCCTACATATTTCTCATTTTTCAGTAGCTTGCTGATTGTCTCTCTACTCCATCGCTCTTTCCCTGTGGGCGAAGGGATTCTGCTCTCATGTAACCAATCAGATATTGTCCCAAGGCTTTTGCCATCTGCCCGCATTTCAAATATTGTCTGAACAAATTTGGCGTCTGGTTCATCAATAGCTAACTTTCCATCATCGCCTCGTTTGTATCCGAAACATACAAAGTCGGCATAACCAGATGTGCCGCTTTGGAAACTCCGCTTGATGCCCCATTTGATATTGCGGCTCATGTCCTCACTTTCTGCTTGAGCAAACGCACAGTACGCGGTCAAAACTATTTGCAGATCCCTCTCATGGAGCCATAGATCTTCTTTTTCAAAAAAGACATCCACATTGAGTTCCCGCAACTCTTGTAACACCCGGAGTATATCCAGCGTGTTGCGGCCAAAGCGGCTGATAGATTTTGTAAGGATCAGGTTTATTTTTTCTTCCCTACATTGACGTATCATCGCTTGGAAAGCGGAACGCTCTTGTAGGTTCAGTCCGGTGGCTCTTTCGGAGAAAACACCCGCATTTTCCCAATTTGGGTTTTCTTCGATCATCTGTCTGTAACGCAATTCCTGCAACTCTATGCTGCTGTCCTGCTCCTCCTGGTCTGTGCTGACACGGCAGTAAGCGGCAACGCGAAGGTATTTCTCTTCCATGGGAACATCTTCCTGTGTGGAAGGTATTTCTATAACATTTCCCAAGTGCTCACCTTCTGTACAGGTTTTGTTATCTTTATTTTATCAAAAATACTGTTTCATAGAAAGCGTATTTTCAGAGGATTTTGAACGGTAAAGTTTTTCCTGCTGTACCGTATCAAATATTTCATCGGAAATAATAGCCTCATGGGTTTCGGTATGAAGATACCGATCCATGAGGCCATCGTTTTTGATCTGGGCAGCACCGGTGCTAATGGTTTTCTGGAGAAGCACACGACCTGTATATTTTTCGTTGGAGAGCAATTTATCGATTGTTTCGCGATTCCATTTGGGCTTGCCTGTCGGGGAGAGAATGCCTTGCTGCTCCAAACCAGCAGCGATTTTGCCAAGACTCTTTCCGACTTTGTACTGCTCAAAAATCCATACGACCACTTTGGCTTCTTCGGGGTTGATAACCAGCGTGCCGTCTGAGGCCACATCATATCCATAGCATCTGCGCTTTGCCATTTTGGAACTGCCGTCTTGAAAGCCTTTCCGGAGACTGGCTTTAATTGCTTCACTTTTTTCAAATGCGTTCATTGGTATCTCCTTTCAAAGAAAAACAGCCGCAGTGAAAATCACTGCGGCTCAAGGGATTGCCCAATTTTATATAAAAGAAAGTTGACAAATTTCTTGTCGAAATTTGTCAACTTATCTTGGTACGCCCGACTGGATTCGAACCAGCGGCCTTTAGAGTCGGAGTCTAACGCTCTATCCAACTGAGCTACGGGCGCATATTTGGTTGTGGGTTTCTGCGATAGTCGTCAAATAGTAGTCAACGACCACGCATTTTTTCTCTGCCGTTCCCGCAAACGCAGGTGCGGCAAGGCTTTGCGCCATATCTCAACTGGAGACGCCTGAAACGTCGGAGTCTAACGCTCTATCCAACTGAGCTACGGGCGCATATTGAATTGGGACGCAGGGGTTAACAAAGTAAGTATAGCAACTTTTTCCACTTCTGTAAAGCTAAAAATTTCGTCAAAGATCGTTAAAAAAATTGACAACTTCTTCTCTCGCTCGTATAATTGCAGTATCCTAAAACAAAGGATTGTTCCTTATGAAAAAACGCAAAATTTCCGACGCTGTCGTCCGGCGTCTTCCCCGTTACTACCGCTATCTCGACGATCTGCACTCCAAGGGCATCGTGCGCATCTCGTCGAGCTCGCTCGGCGAGCGCATGGGCATCACCGCCTCGCAGATCCGCCAGGACCTGAGCTGCTTTGGCGAATTCGGCCAGCAGGGCTACGGCTACAACATTTTGGAGCTGCGCACCGAGATCGGTCACATTCTCGGCGTGGACGAGCAGCACCGCCTCGTCGTCGTCGGCGCCGGCCACCTGGGCCACGCGCTGCTGCGCAACTTTGACTTCATGCAGACCGGTTTTCTGCTTGACACCGCGTTCGACGTCTCCCCCACGCTCATCGGCACGCGCGTCAACAACGTGCTTATCCGCTCGTTCGACGAGATCGGCGACTATTTCGCCGTGTGCCATCCCGACGTCGCGGTGCTGACCGTGCCCAAGCACATCGCCCAGGAGGTCGCCGAGCAGCTCGTTGCGCTCGGCGTGCGCGGGATCTGGAATTTCACCAACACAGAGCTGCACGTCGGCAGCGAGGTCTTCACCGAGGATGTCCACTTTGCCGACAGTCTGCTCACGCTGAGCTACCGCATCTCCAAGACCTCCGCCGAGGCGGAGGAGGAAGGAGCCAAACCGTGAAAAGGCCCATTGCCCTGCTCGCATCGCTCCTCGCAGTGACGGTGCTCGCCACCGCGGCCACGGCCGCAGGGGGAGACAGCAGCGACCCGCTGATCTCGCTCAACTATCTGCAAACAACGTTTACCACCAAGGCGACTTCGTCCATCGACGCCGCCCTCGACAAGTCCGATCAGGCGGCGTATGCAAAGGCTGAGGCCGCGCTCCGCTCGACCATTGCCGCGGCAGAGGCCAACGTGGGCGCGCAGCGCGCCGACGTCTTCACCGAGTCGCGCCTCAAGCAGGGTGACATTCTCTCCGGCACGACCGGTCTTCAGGTCATCGTGCTGGCGGGCAGCGTCAATGTGCAGTTTTCCTCCGGCGTGGTCGTCGACGTGACGACCGGCAGCGAGGTCAAAAGCGGCGCGGCACTCGCGGAAAATCACCGCTATCTCGTCGCCGAGGACACGACGGCGCTTTTCACCGCCACCGGCAAGACCGCGGTCGTGAATTACTGCGGCTTCTATTCCATCGCAAGCTCTTCCTCGGTCGACTATCCGGCCATGGCCGCCTCGCTCAAAACGCTCACGCTCTTCCGCGGGTCGGACACGGGCTACGGTGAGGGCTTTGACCTCGAAAAGGCCCCCACGCGCA
>OGIV01002125.1_pt1 | contig 10374 bp, 9 predicted proteins | sample 1571861 | NCBI WGS metagenome assembly OGIV01 (sample SAMEA2582099, study PRJEB24529) | metagenome | biome: Human gut stool | place: China | collected 2011 | reverse complement strand
GTCTTACCACTGCCCGATGGGCCAAGGATAACCGTTACAGACCCTGTTGGCACATGTAGGTCGATGCCCTTTAAAATTTCACGGTTCCCGAAGGATTTGTGAACTTGTTTAATATCTATCATAATGCATTACCTCGTTTATACTTGCTTGCATAGATTTCTAAACGATGGAAGATAAATTCAAAGACAATCCCCATCACCCAGAATAGACCGGCCACTACGATGTAGGCCTCAAAATACTGCGAATTTTCCTCTGTATATAACTTTGCGGCGCCGAACAATTCAATAACAGTAATAACGAATACGATGCTGGTACTCTTCATGGTGTTAAGGAATTGGTTCGTAAATAGGGGCAACGCAAAGACTGTCGCTTGTGGCAATACGATACGACGGAACGCTTGGAACCACGTCATACCAATAGCTTGAGCCGCTTCCATTTGACCTTTCGGTACGGATTGCAATGCAGCACGGAAGATTTCACTCAAATAGGCCCCTGTGTGTAATGTTAAGCCTACAACGGCTACGAAGGTAGCTGGCACCTTTTCAAAAGGCACATGCACCCCCGTTTGATCCTCTAAGGCGAGGAATAAAATTGGCAAGCCATAGTACACGAGGTATAAGAGAACCATGTTCGGAATACTACGGCACAATAATACGTACAAGTAGCTGAGCTGACTGAGCACAGGTACTTTATTTTGTTGTAGCACGCAACTTAATAGTCCTAGGATTGTACCCAAACCAACGCTGAGGAAGGTAATCATAAGGGTTACTTTCACATAAGGAATGACAGCAAAGAAGGTGCCATAAATATAGGTTGAATCAATAATATGTCCCATAAGCCCCTACTCCTCACTGATCAAAATGCGTTGCATTTCCTTGCCCGCAACAGTAAAACGTTTTTCAAGCAATCGGCCCAAGAGGGACACGATGATAATTAAAATGCCATAAATAATGGCTGCGTCTACGAATAACTCAAGATAGCGCTGGCTATTGCCGCCCATGAGGTCCGCCTTACGCATCATATCTACAACGCCGACGTTAAAGATGAGGGCCGTTCCTTTCAACATGCCGATAACGAGGTTAGTCAACGGTGGAATGCTCATGGTGAAAGCCTGCGGCAAGATGATGCGCACATAGCTTTGGAACTCGGTCATACCGAGACTTTTAGCGGCTTCCTTCTCACCAGGCGCAACCGCATCAATACTGGAGCGCATGATTTCAGCACTATAAGCCGCGATATGCAAGGTAAACACAGCATATACGAATACGAGGCCTGGCACATTTCTCATGTTAAGCCCCATATGGGACATGATTTCTGGCACCCCAAAGTAAATGAGGAAGAGTTGTACCAAGAACGGTGTACCGCGCATAAAGGAGATAAATACAATAAATAATTGGTTTAATACTGGTACCTTCTTGAGGCGAATGATGGCTATGATAGAGCCCAAAATAACACCTAAGATGGCAGAAATAACGGTGATGAGCACCGTTACGTGAACATAATTCAAGAGCTGTGGAAACGCTTGAATCATGTAGGACACATCAAAATACTTGCCCACAGTAGTACCTCGTTTCTATACATAATAGAATAAGGCCGCCAAGGCGGCCTATTCGTTATTTTTGTGTTGGATCGAATGTGTAATCCCCACCAAGATATTGTTCAGAAAGTTTTTTCAACGTACCGTCAGCACGCATTTCTTTCATGGTTTTATCGATTTTTTCGTTTACTTGTTTCATATCATCTGTCCGTTTAGACAAGAAGTATGTAGGTACTACTGCCAATACATCGCCTACGGCTTTGAGTGGCAAGCCACGGTCCTTAATAGCGGAGTTAATTACGTATTCATACTCACCTGCTGCATCGGCACGGCCTGTAGCAACGAGGTTCAATGTTTCGGCACCTGCTTTATCTGTGTAGATAATGTCGATTGGTGGATTAGCTGTTTCATTGAATTGTTTTACTAATTCATTGAATTCAGAAGATGTAGTAACGGCGATTTTTTTGCCTTTCAAATCATCTAATTTAGAAATGTCATTGCGGTCGTTTTTCACTACTAATTTACGTGTGGAATAGTTATTAACCTCGTTTGTGTAGTAGTATTTTGCTTCACGAGTTGGATTGCGGCGCATTTGGTTTGCGATCATGTCCACTTGGCCTGCATCCATCGCTACGAAGGCAGCATCAACGGCCATCGGTTTGAAGTTGAAGTGAAGGTCTGGATTACGACGTTCAATTTCTTTCAACAACTCTACGTCAAAACCTGTAAGGTTGCCGTTATCATCTGTATAGGAGTACGGGCGAACTGTACCACGTGTGGCTACATTAACAACCTTCGCATCTGGATTCACTTTTTGTTCTTTAGATGTATCGTCACCGCAACCAGCTACAACGAGCACGCCTAGTGCCAATGCGCCGATAGCGAACAATTTCGTTAATTTCTTAGTATTAAACATGTAAAACTCCTTCTCCTCGCAAGATGCGTAGGAACGGCTCTACCTCATCTGTATTGGTAAAAGCCTCAATAACTCTATCTATTTGTTTTGTCTCTAAGGTGAGACCTAGTTTTATGCGTATATCCTCCATAGTAAGAGGATTCTTCGGCGATCCGTTCGGATTATTCACCGTTTCTGTGAAAGTATCTCCATTTTTTAAGGTAACGGTTACCTTTGTAATCCGTTCACTTTGAGATACCTTCGGCAAGTCATAGACCCGTTCTATCCGTGACATATAGTCTCGAACTGATTGGTCTATAGTATCTATCTTAAATAACTCATCCTGTACCGCCCCATAGGCTAGGACTTGGTACACGATGTACTCTATGGAAAACTGCCCTTCTCGACCTGTAGTTGGCGTTGTATAGCGCAATGCCGCATCAGCACCTGGCGGGAAATGAATAGTAACGCGCTCTATATCAGCCCACAGGGAAGAAATGAGGGTGGCACATAGTCTACGTTTACCTTGTTCCTCTGCATCTGGTGAAACGTTGTAGTGCTTAGACACATACGAAGAAGATGTATATATTCTATGTGCTACGACCTCTGCTGCTTCAGCGCCACAAATGGCTGCCGAGCAATACGGGTGGACTTTCATCCATAAACCAGGGTCAATGAGTTGCCCTGGCGCTAACCAACGGCTAGCGATGTCATTTGATGTAACAGTAATATTACCGATAGTGTTAAACCAACCCCGTTCAGGGTCAAATGGTTTTGTACTTGTTGTTAGTGATGTATGTTTCAACAGTTCGTAAGCCCATACACCATTGCGTGCTGCAAGTCCCGCATGGAGAGGCTTACCATCTGTACCACTTTGAAAGAACATGCCCGCCGACTGAGTAGCAGCCAGGGACAGGAGCTGAGCCAAGCTTTCACCATGAAGGCCTCGCAAAGCGCCTATAGCGGCCGCCGCCCCAATGACACCAACGGTCCCCGTAGAATGCCATCCTTGGGTCCGATGGGCAGGATTGATGAGGGAACCAATAATCCCCTCTAGCTCGGCACCGATGATATAGGCACGAAGGAAGTCGTACCACCTATCGGTGGACTCGAGCACTGCCAATAAAGCAGAGTATAAAACAGTACTGAAGTGACCCGCTAGATTCGCCTGCGCATCATCAAAATCTAGATAATGCGAAGCAAAGCCATAATACAAAGCCTTATCGGCTCGTTTAACGGTTGCATTGCGCTCATAGCCATCTACATTAGCAAGTTTACCCTGTTTGACAAGTTCACCCTGTCTAGTGATTTCATTTTGATCAGCCCCTATAAACTGAACTAAGTCTTGAACGGCCTGTTCCGTCTCAGCCGGAGCTAAGGACGCCAGATAATCTAGAAAGGCAATGCGAGCCACTGACAGGAGGTCCTCACGGTTCGTCACATCCGTTTGTTCTATGTAGTTCACAATCGTCTGTGTTACAGAATCCATGGGCCCTCCTATAAGCTATTTATAATTTAATAGGTAATCTATCAAGTATTTAACAAAATAGATGTACTCAACTAATTATCTATCTAATTATCTATCTAATTATCTATCTAATTATTTATCTAATTATTTACCAAATTTTTCAGCACGGTCATTTGGTTCTAACCAAATGGAGTCATCTGGGCCTTTTGGAATGAGGCGTGGTAAATCTTCAAATGGCGTATGGTCTACGTAGTAGAAACGTTTACGCATAGAGTCGAAGTCTGTTGTGCCCCCAAATGCTGGATTGGAGTACAAGTCCTTCGCGTAGTTCCAAAGATTTGGATAGTCTACGAGACGTTTTTTATTAACCAAGTATTTTTGGTAGAATACGAGGTCAAAGCGAGCCAATGTAGGGAATATACGGATATCTGGATCTGTAATCGTATCACCCATCAAGTAACGCTGCTTGCTAAGACGTTCTTCAAGCCAATCTAAGCGAGCAAAGATACGATCGTAGTAGTACTCATAATCTTTTTGGTTTGTTACGAGAGCCGCTAAGTTTACCGCTAAGTTAAAATCAGCGTAGATGATAACGTTCAACGCATCGATATCGGCACGTAATTCCTCTGGATAAATATCTGGTGCATTAGGAGAGATGAAATCTTTAAATCCCAATGCTAATTCAGTGGTTAACGCATGGTAGTCGTTGTTTACGACTGCTCCAGTTGTAACATCTACAATGGCTGGTACTGTGGAACGTGCGTCGTAGTTAGGATCACCTTTGCGATACGCTTCACCTAAGGAGTGAATGCCTAGTACCGGATCTTTTTCATCTTTATCAAGGGTGAAGAACCAGTCTGCAATAACCCCTGCTGGACGCAATGGATCAACAGTGCCTTTAGAGATTACCTTATCTAGGCCAAGCAAGTCGATGGCAATAGCAATGCGATGAGCCCAAGGGCAATGTTTAGACCACACTAGACGATAACGGTCTTTTTCTACAGGTAAAAACCCTGGTTCACTCCCAAAAGGTGTTGTGAATTGAGGCTCTTCACTATCAGAATATTTTTGACGACGGTTAAAATTCGACGCATCTTTACCTTCATACTCCTTTTGCTCCCCTTGAGAACGAGGGTTACTAGATTGAAACTCAGAAAAATCGATAGGACAAGGATTCATAGCACGTTGGAACTCAACCTCTTTTCGAGCTGCCGCGATACTAGGATCCTTGATGTTGCTTACATCTATGTGTTCACTCATTCTATTCTCCTTACGGAGGTCATCGCCATTAGCGTTGCCATACGTCTTATGGTAAAAGCTTTTGTGATATCCCTCACTTATTCCTACTAATTTAATATGATTATGTGACCATATTACATTATTTAAATACCCATGTCAATAGTAGGTATTTAAAATGTATAATGATTATTAAAAATAAAAAGCTCGAGCCACATCTTGTTAGATATAACTCGAGCTTTATATAGATTATATGTTACGTAAATATTATATACTATGTAAACTATATAGATATTACGCATTATATAACTACTATGTAGTATATAACGATTATGTATTATGCAAACACCATATATTAGAACATGAAGTTTACATCTGTACGCCAGTAATCACCTAATTTGTTGCCGTCCATATCTTTATTGCCAAAGCCATAGTAAGCACCGATGGATACATTTTGGAATGGTACGTAGTTTACATTAGCTACGAAGCCTTTAAAGCCATTACGTACATGACCGACGCCTTTATTATCTACATAGTGTTGATTGTAGAAGCTATAGGCAGGAGCAAAGGCACTACTGAAGATTGGAGAATTTGCTTCTTCATAATAGTATTGACCGCGAACGCTATAAGTATGAGCTTTCTTAATGTCATAGTTACCATAACCAAGGCTAGCCATCCACGCATGAGAATCAGATACGCCTGGTGCTGTAAGCCATTCGCCGAAGACGTTCCAACGTTTAAAGTTCATGTTTGCGTTGAGGCCCCAAATGTTTTTGTATGGAGAATCAATAAAGGATTTAACTTGTTTACCAGTAAGTGCATCCACATCTTGGCCTTGGTACAATTTACCATTATGGAAGCGACCATACATACCACCAAGGGTAACATGTTTATTGAGTTTACCCTTAACTTCAACCATAGCGGCAGTAATAGTATTGTCTTTAGTTTGGTATGTAGGAGCGCCGCCCAACCAGTAACCATAACTAGCGGACACATCAAGCTTGCCATGTTTATACATGAGACGAGCACCGTCAACGAGATCATCATACATAAGACCTAGAGCCGGTGTATAGAGTTGACGCCCTACGCGCAATGTTGTGTCTTTACCAAAATGATGATCTACATAGGCAAGATTAATTTTGCCTTGTGTTGCGTTGCTATTACCGAGTTCACTAGAGCCTTGAATACGTACGACTGCATCAGTTTTATCATTAACCTTAGCATTAAAGATAACGCGAGCACGATAATCAAAGGAGGAATGTTTACCATACGCATAGTTATCATCTTTCAACTCGCTGCCACGGTAACGCAAACGATAGTTACCAGTTACCTTTACATTACCGACTTGGTTTTCTAATTTTGCTACCCGTACGCCCAAATTGTTAAGCTCAGAACCGAATTCATCGGCCAAGCGATTAATCATCGCTTGTTGCTCAGCATTGGCTTTATCTTGGTTAGCCATCGCTTTAGCCACCATTTGAGCCATTTCGTATCGCGTAATAGGATTATTTCCTTTGAAAGTTCCATCTGGGTATCCATTGATAATACCTGCGCTTGCTAATTGTTCAACAGATTGATAAGCCCAACTAGAAGCATCTACATCGGAAAACGGATTAGCTGCATACACACTTACAGAACCCAATACCATACAGGAAACTAAACTTGCTACCAACTTTTTATTCATTAAAAGACCTTCTCTCATATAGATATCACACAATATCTTATATATTAATGTTACTTTAATTACATCTGAGTTTTTTATTCGTGAGGTGTTGTATAGTTAATATCTTGTGCCTTGTAGCTTTCACCATGAGCTAATACGTGAACAATAGTTTCCAATGTGGCACGTACAGTTTCGCCAGCCATACTTGGTTGGTTTGGTTTATCCACTACTTGGGATGGCAAGTACGGAATGTGCATGAAGCCTGCCTTGATATTGCCTTTTTGTGCTGCATAATGACACACTCCATACATCAAGTGATTGCATACAAAGGTACCAGCTGTATTAGAAACCTTTGCAGGAATGCCATTTTGATGCAATGCGTTAACAATGTTTTTTATGGGCAACGTTGCAAAATAGGCACTAGGACCATCTGATACAACAGGTTCATCTTCAGGTTGGTTGCCTCCATTATCTGGAATGCGGAAGTCATCGCAGTTAATAGCAACACGTTCCACTGTAATATCTGGGCGCCCCCCTGCTTGACCTACACATAGAATAAAGTCTGGTTGGCATTGTTCAGCCGCTGCTTTCACAGTATCAACAGATTTGTAACGTATAGTAGGAACCATTTGAGTCACTACCTTATAATCACCATCGGTATAGCCATCCATTGTTTTTACCGCTTCCCAAGCTGGGTTAATAGGTTCACCGCCAAATGGATCAAAACCGGTAATCAAAATTGTTTTCATCACACTACCTCATAACGATATCTTATGGTGCATTAGAATAATCAAACATGACACGTAATCTTAAAAGGATTTATCATATAGTTTCATAAGAATATCGTACTTTCACAAAATGAGTTAAATAAAGTAATACATCAATAAGATGTTTAATACGAGCATAATCAATGCAATTGGAAGTTGAGCTTTAATAACGCCGTATTGGTCGCGCATTTCAAGGAGCGCTACCGGTACGATATTAAAGTTTGCCGCCATAGGGGTCATCAAAGTACCGCAATAGCCAGCAAGCATTGCGATAGCACCAACAGCAGCTGGGTTTGCACCATGAGCTACAACGAGCATTGGAACACCGATGGCACTTGTAATCATTGCAAAGGCTGCAAAGGCATTACCCATGATCATTGTGAAGATAACCATACCGATGCAGTATGCAACAACTACGAGGAATACATTATCTGCTGGCACTATACTTGCTACGGCACTGGAGATAATTTTACCAACGCCAGCCAAATTAAATAAATAGCCTAGAGCCGCTAGTAATTGGGACAAGATAGCAGTCCAACCAATCGCATCGATAAGACGACGACCTTCATGGAAGCCTTGGTTAAGTTCGCCTTTTGTAATGTAAAGAGCGGCACACATCGCGATGATTGCTGCAATACCTATCCCTACAAGAGCACCTAGCTTAGTAAAGAAGCCAATTACGAAGGTAATGATACCAACAAGTAAAGCTGGTACAAAAATAATATTACCGATACGAACTGCTTCATCTTTTTTAAATTCGATAGGAGATTCGAAGTAATGACCTTTACCGAGTTGTTTTACCAAAACGATAGCTGCCATGCCAATTACGAGCCAACCATTGATTTCTTTAGAAAGATAAGAGCCAAAGATAAAGGATACGCTGTACAATAACCAGAATAAGCCTGTACCAATACGATATTTATGTTCTTTATCTAAAAATGATTGAATTGCGAAAATAAATAGAATAATACCTACAAGAAGGTATACATAATCTAAAGGCTGCATTTTATAGAGTATTTCTAACATATTAATTAGCCTCCTTCTTTAATTCTTCTGGAGTAACGAGGATATTAAATTCATTTGGTACTAATTTACCAGCTTTCATATCAGCTTCGTCACGAGCTACAGAGGCTTGAATTGTTTTATCAAAGATAATAAAGCGAATAAAGTTAACGATATATGCACAAACAGCTGTTGGCAATCCGTACAGTACCATATCTGTTAATTCCACAGAATAACCTAATTGTTCCATAACACCTTTGATGAGTAACAATCCACCAGCAGCAAGGAACAAGTTTTGCCCGAAGAAATTGCCTATATTATCTGCAGAAGCAGCTATACCGCGTACCTTATCAAGTGTACGTTGAGATACAGGACGACCTTGAGCTACCGCAGCCTCACTCATAGGTGCGATCAACGGACGTACCATGGCAACCATACCGGACATGTTAATACCAAAAGCTACAGTTACTTCGCGTACAAATAAGTAAATCATAAAGATACGACCAGCCGTAGCAGCGTTGATCTTGCCGATCAAAATTTCTGCCCGTTCACGTAAGCCATGACGTTCCATAAGACCAATAACAGGTAAAATCAAAATAAATAATGACATATAACGATTTTTAACGAAAGCCTCCCCAATGGCACCAACGATATCGTTGATACTAAGGCCACCTGCAAGGCCCGTTACAAACCCCGCGGCTACGACAACTAACAAGGCATTAAAGCGTAGCATCAAGCCGATGACCATCACTAAAATACCAGATAAGACTAACATAGTCACACATCCTTTCAACAAACCATCTATAAACTCATAGTCTATAGATATACTATATATAATTTATATTATATACTCAAATATGTATTTTTGCATAAATAAACCTCACACATGACTCCATTTAACGTAATTTACGGGTCTTAGAGTCTTATTATTAAGACTCGCCCTATTAAATGAAATCATGTGTGAGGTTGAGTTAGTATGTATAGAAAGATTGACTATAGTAAATCTTTTTTGAAAAGTATTGTAGTATGTTGTTTGCCTCTAAAATGAACTTTATCATAGGCTTTAAAGCCGAAAGATTCATACATTTTAGGCAACCACGGATGTTCTTGTGCTGTACCTAATGTAACAGCTGGCGTTTTAAATTGATTAATCAATAATTCTTCCGCATAACCAAGCGTTTCCCGAGCATAGCCTTTACCTTTGAACTCAGGTGCCGTTACAAAGTGAGCAATGTGTGGAAATTTATCCGGTGTAGAATATTTAATCCACGGCATACAGAACGTAATGGAACTAACAAGTTGCCCATCAATATACAATCCATATACAGGATAGGTTTCGATCCACTCCTTGGATTCTTCTTCTGTAAAATCGATAGCATCGAATGTAATTGGATAGTCTTTAATCGCTGCATAGCCGTCGATTAATACCTTATGATATTCTGCTGTATCCGCTACTGTTAATTGTCTAAATTCTTTCATGGTCTTTCCCTCATATCTATATTTTATTCACTAGTTTTGTATATTTATTACTTATGAAGGTTATTATACACCTATATGTATTAAGTTGCAATATATTTACATAAATATTGCATGAAGTTTTGATATCTAATAAGAAAATAGAGGATGATATATTGTAATATCAATATATCATCCGGCATCAACACTTCTCTATCATAAAAGTTATCCAATATACATGGACTGTATAAATATTAATATTTTAGAGGCAATATATTAGCATCTATATAAGTACAAAAAAACAGGATGTATCACTGGGATACATCCTGTTTTTGAGCTTTCACAAGCTCG